>ULXL01071662.1_pt1 | contig 186996 bp, 181 predicted proteins | sample 1961241 | NCBI WGS metagenome assembly ULXL01 (sample SAMEA4835837, study PRJEB28245) | human gut metagenome | biome: gut microbiome; material: fecal sample | place: Denmark | collected 2008
GTTAGGGATCATCAAACCTTTTGGCTGGGTGCAAAGACGAATCTCAAAGGATACAACCCTACAGCACCGGATGCTGTGCTCCCGGCACTGGCTGATATTTCTGCGTATCTCTATAACGACCATAAACAAATATTATCGACAACAAGCCCACATCCGTTTCGATAGCTGTCCAAAATAAATATGTGAGCTTTTCGGTGGGAGAATCAAGCTGCTTTATCGGTAAGCATCAACCCCACCGGCGTCTTTATAGCCGGAATGCGCTCTCTGTCACCGCTTGTGCTGATAGAAAATATTGTTTTCTCCTGTTCATTGGCTTATTTGGGCCCTTATCTTGGAAGATTCAAGAGGCTGCCACCCTCTAATGCTCAGCATACAACACAGCCCCACGAAAGAAGCCCGCACCCGTGCCCACAGATGCATCGTGACGGAAGGTTGCTTAACACGTGTGTTCGTCTGTTTCAATTCCAACGCATTCCATTCATCGACACTCTTTTCTATGAGCTTATTACATGCAAAGGCTTTCTCTGTTTCGGAATCCATGTAATCATTGACCCGGTGCACGTTTCGCAGGCCTTTAAATACAGCGCCAAATTCCGATTCAATCATGTTCTTGCCCTTTTTCTTTCACTTGGCACAACGGGCAGCATTATCACTTGTGTGGTTTTTCCTGTGGAGCTGGTTGGCGCTTAGAAGCCCTTTTCCATTACGCTATGGAGAACCGCCGCATAACGCTTTCACGGGTAAACCGGATATTATACGTCCGGCAGCACTGCTTCAGATCTTTGCTATCCAGCCGGGTATGGAAATTACCGGTTCGCCCCTACGATTTGGGTAATTTGCCAAACACAGCGAAACAGATACCAGTTACGGTAATCGAACACATATGCCATGCACTTTCCTGCTAGACTGGCATCTGATACCTACATCGATACAGCGCAGGAGACAACGCTTTCCGGGCAATAGCCTTTCCGTATGGCAAAGGAGGCAAAGGAAGCCGGTTACTTATCTGCCTGTTCTATGTCGGCATCAGCAGAACGGATGAGACTATAAAACGCATCCAGAACCGTGTGCCATCCCCACGAAAAGATGTGCTAAGACACTTTGCAGAACGCTTTGAAGCGCTTGACGCATCTTGGACTATTATGATGAGGCAATCTTCTTTGATAACGAGAATGGTTTTACTGAAGTTACCCGCTATGAGAACGGCGAGCTCCTCCCCGCAAGAGATTACCACCCGGCATGGCTGATGGAGCTGCAAACTGTACTGCAGGAAGTGAAATAGCTCACAGCAGAGGGGAGACCGGCTATTGAAGAATGTTGAAGTTCCAGATGGAAATGCATCCATGTTTGGGGCATAAGTGACATAAGAATAATATAAACCCATGAAGTGCCATCTACTTCAGAGAATATGTGAGGGTGTCTTTTATCGGTTTGTATGTTAGGTGCTCCGGAATAGCCGAAAGGCGAATCATATAAAAACACGTTTTCGTGAAAGCGCTTTGGGCATACAAGGCGCGTTCTCTCTGCAAAGGGGGCGAGATGGATGCTCTGAAATTTGTGGCAGTAGCATATATCAAGTTGGTTGGTAAAAACTATAACTATTCCCTTTCAATAGGAAGATGAGATAAGCATCCAATTCAGAGCCGGGAATTTTAAGTGTTTGGCGGGATTTAACAAACTAACTGATCTTTAATTCATTTCGTAGGCGAACCCCGCCATAAAGGTATACAAACAAATCCTGCCCGACGAGATTTGCCTATATGACTTGCAAGCAGGCGCTTTGATACGGATTTAACGATGGTGGCCTTGATTCTTATCTGACTTTTTGAGCCGCACGTAATGGAGGATATTTCTATCCCGAAACATTTTTCCTGCGATACGATTAAGGGTATATTAAAAGACAATCAATCGTGTATATTGAAAGTCTTGAGATTGCATAACACATATAGGCCTATGGAGGAAATTCTCTGTGGGCTTTTCTATCCCCCTACCTGATTACAGCGCGGCGGCGGATAAATTAACCGACGGCCATAGCCTTTTCCAACTGCGCGCACATCCGCGCAAATGGGGCTCCGCCGCGCCTCAAAATTTACTGCATTTTTACTGCATCCTTACTGCATTGAAGCAGTAAATCATGGATTTTGGAGCAAATCATTGACATAACGAAAACGTGAAAAAGCTATATGTTTAGCCATTTTTCAAGCATTCCGGGCATTTGCGTGAACCGCATTATTTCGGCCTCTTAATCAGGGTGTCCAGGGTTCGAGCCCCTGAGGGTGTACCAAACTTTTTTAATGAAATAGATATTTCACCAAAAAACCCAGACGCCGTCTGGGTTTTTTGGTACTCGCCTGCGAGGATTCCAAAATCCGGCTCCGCCGTAGATATATTGTCGGAATGGATACGAACCCCCTTTAGCCGCTTTGGTTGGTCGATTGCGACCTCCCAATGCGGCTTTTTGCGTTCTTTTCTTCTCCCTTCTCGCCGTTTTCACTTTGTTTTCAATTCAATAGGAGGGCGTCAATATGGGACCAAACACCCGCAGATATAACAAGTTCAAAGGCTACTCCGCTGCTGATTGCGACTGCAAATACTGCCTGCATAACGGTGGCAAGAAGTGCGGTTGTCTCATCCCCGTCTGCTGCTGCCTCGAAGAACGTATCAAGGCCGGATGCGACCTGACGAGGGGTGCGGACGGTTACAGGCATATCTGCAACATATCCGAAGGAATATTAAGCGCCCAATAACACTATTTCCATCTCCAAAGTTTCATGGGGGAAGTCTGCCCTTTTGCCAGCAGGCCGTATTTTTTCCCTGCCGCAACGGGAATCGGGCTAGTCTGCCGCACCCCCTCACACTCCCCCGTTAAATCTTTTACTTGGCTGGGAAATGAGTATATAAGCTCTAACCCAGCTTAAAAGCACTACACCGAAAGGAGAATTCCCATGTCCCAAGTAATCGCTATTGTGAATCAAAAGGGAGGGGTAGCCAAGACCACCACCACGGTGAACCTCGCCGCCGCCCTTGCCCAGCAAGGTGAAAAGGTGCTTTGCATCGACCTGGACCCGCAAGCAAACCTCACCATGAGCCTCGGCTGCCAGACCCCGGACGAACTGCCGTACACCATTGCCGACGTCATCGACCAAGCCATTGCAGAACAACCCATCAACCCCTCCGCAGGTGTTATCCACCACACCGAGGGCATCGATCTCATGCCCTCCTCCATCCAGCTTTCCGGCTACGAAACGCTGCTCATCAACGAATATGGCAGAGAAAACATGCTGCGCCAGTATGTGGATGCCGCTCGCCCCTTTTATGACCACATCCTCATCGATTGCCAGCCAAGCCTAAACATTTTGACCATCAACGCCCTCGTTGCGGCGGACAGCGTACTCATCCCCACACAGCCGCAGTTCTTCTCCGCTAAGGGTTTGGAGCTGTTGTTTCAGACCTATAGCAAGGTGCGCCGCAAGATGAACCCCGACCTCAAGGTGGAGGGAGTGCTCATCACCATGATGGATAAGCGCCCCAACTTTGCCCGTGACGTTGTTGACCTCATCCGCTCCACCTACGGCGGCAGCGTCAAAGTGTTCGACAGCGAGATTCCCATGAGCGTCCGTGCCGTTGAGTGCGGCGCGGAGGGCAAGAGCATCTTCAAGCACGATCCCAAGGGTAAGGTGGCTGAGGCCTACGCAAATCTGGCGCTGGAGGTGATCGAAAATGCCGAGAGAGAGCAGCGCAGGGCGCATCAGCATCAGGCCGTTAGATGACCTTTTCGAGCCGACCGTGGAGCGGGAACCTCCTGCGCATCGGGAAACCCTGCCCACAAACCTTTCCCCAGACAGGTTAAAGCCTTTTCCCGACCATCCCTTCAAGGTGCGTGAGGATGAGGAGCTTATAAAGCTGGCAGAAAGCATCAAAGAAAACGGGGTACTGGAACCTATCCTCTGCCGCTATGACGGAAATGGCGATTACCAGATCGTCAGCGGACATCGGCGTTTGGCGGCCTGCAAGCTTGCCGGTTTGGAGCAAGTACCCGTAACCGTCCGCGATATGGATGACGACACCGCCACACTTTGCATGGTTGACGCAAATCTGCACCGTGAAAGCATACTGCCCTCGGAAAAAGCATTCGCCTTCAAGATGAAGCTCGAAGCCTTGGAACATAAGCGACTGGCGGGACTAATTGTCTCGGACGGCCGCCGCTCCACGGAGATCGTTGGCGAAGAAACCGGCGATAACTACCGCAACGTCATGCGATATATCAGGTTGACAGAGCTATCGCCGCAGTTATTGGAGCTTGTGGACAGCGGTAAGCTGAAGTTCCACCCCGCCGTGGAGCTATCCTACCTCAAGCCAGCCGAGCAGGAGATCGTGTACATGGCGATTTGGGACTCGCGCAAATATCCGTCGCTGACGCAGGCAAAGAGTATGAAACAGCTTTCCCAACACGAGCAGCTCGACGCGGATACAGTTTCGGATATGCTTCGCGGCGAAAAAACGCAAACGCGCAATGTAAGCTTCAAGGCGGATGAACTCAGGGATTTCTTCCCGCAAAGCTATTCTGCCGAGCAAATCAAGGACGCCATACTCGACATTTTAGAGGCGCGGCAGCGAAGCCGTGCCGGACAGGAGCGATAAAGCATGAATGAGCAGCTCAAACCATACCAGATACAACGCATAAAAGAGCGTTTCAAGCCCGGCATGCGCATAGAACTCAACGAGCAAATGGCTGGTGAAAGAATCCCGGCAGGCGCACGGGGAACCGTTGCTTTCGTTGACGATATTGGCGATGTACACATGAAATGGGATGGCGGCGGTTCGCTTGCGTTGATCCCTAATGTAGACGATTTCAAGGTTATCACGCCGGAATACGAAAAAGAGAACCCGCCGCATATTACAAAACGGCCTAAAAGCCAAGAAAGGTAAAATATCGCATGGAAGAAATGAAAAGAGAATACACCTCCTCTGAGCGCAGCCCGGTCATAAACGCGGAACTGCGCGACTTATTGCCGCCTATCACGGATGCGGAGCGGGAAGCACTAACCGCTGATATCCTGAAGAACGGCTGCTATTCCCCCATGATCTGCATGGAGGATATGACGCTTGTTGACGGGCATCATCGGTATGGCATCTGCACGGAGCATGATATTCCTTACCGTATGGTCGTCCTCGATTTTGAGGATAAGCTCGCTGCTATGGAATGGATGATCGACACGCAGAAGGGGCGGCGCAATCTCACAACGTATCAGCTTGGGCAGATCGCGCTGAAACTCAGGGATAAAATCGAGGCAAGAGCACGCGAGAAACAGGCCGAGTATTATGGAAATCAGTATGAAAGTGGACTTTCGGCAAGCTTGCCGAAAGTCCAAACCGACCCTATCGACACCCGCAAGGATCTTGCGAAAACCGTCGGCCTCGGCGAGCGCACCATGGGCAAGATCATGAAGATCGACGAGAACGCCCCGGAGCTTGTCAAACAGGCAGTTGAAGCAGACGAAATTACCGTAAACGCCGCCTACGACGTCACCCGCAGGCTCATGGAGCTTCCCGAGGACGAGCGTGAGGATGCGGTCGAAGAATATGTGGAGGCAGCCAAAGCATATAAGCGCGGCGTGAAAAAAGCGGATGAAAAGCACGATATCGCCGTCGCTATCAACCGGGCGATGGAGCAGGCTGGGAAAATGGAGGTCACGGATACCACCGTCCGCATTTGGATCGACTATTGCGGAGTTCGTTCCGATGCCGTTGACGACGCGATCCAAGAGGCTGGCGAGTACGCCGAAAAGTTCCTGCTGCTCAAAGATATTTTGGAAAACCAAATCAAACCCAACGATTGTAGGAGGTACGAGGATGCCACGGAAGAAGAAACAGAATGACCTCATCCCGCAGGCTGCGATAGATGAGATTTTTGACAAACTCGCAAAGGATATGCGCATCAGCAGCGATGAAATGGAGGAAATTTTAGCCCGACACAAGGTGAATAAGGACACAAGGAAGCTTCGCCGTTCTTACCGGCGCAGCGCAGGGCAGCGCCTCATGGCAAGCGTTCGGGACAAAGACGGTGTGCGCGAGATCATGGCGGCATACAATAAAAAGCTAAAGTGCTGGGAATACCTTGTGATCGACGCCTGCAACGACCCGAAAGAGCTGGAATCCATATCAAAACAGCTTTCCGAGAACATCGCCGGGTTGGAACGCTCCGAAGAAAAAGTAAGGCAACGTCAGCATTTCATCGGCACATTTTCCGGGCGGGGCTACCGCCGCAGAACATATAGACGCAAGGAGGACAACTGAATATGAAAAAGCTCGTTGCGCTGCTTTGTGCGGCGCTTTTCTTTATTCTGCCCATGACCGCATACGCAAGCGGCGCATCTACCCCCACCCGTGTACCGGATATTGGGGAAGCGGTCACGGCGTACACCAAGGATGACTATATTCTCGACTTCTCCAGCGCCATGTTTTCCGTCATGGATGCAAACGGCGCTGAGCAGAACGGCGGCGTGTATGGCTTGAATAACGTCATGAAAATTTGGGTGCATACCGCCGACAGCCAGACCTTCACGGCTTATTGCCTCAATATGGCGGAATCCTACCCGCCCACCATAGCGGCCAGTCAGGAGAACAATATAAGCCAGTTTCCGCAGAACTTCACTACCGTGGCGTGGCCAGCGGGTGCGAACTACGACAAAATGCTGTGGGTGGTGGAGCATACCTACCCGGCTATTCCCATGGATACCATGATGGCGGACGCGGGCGCAAGCTTCCAGCGGCTCGTGTCCGAGATACAGACCAATCAGGGCATCGGTGCAGCGGAAGCCGAAACCCTTGCGGAAAGCGTGGTGTACGCCACCATTCAGGAAGCGATCTGGCATCATCAGCCTGCGGCGGTCAAGGGCGCGGACGGCAAATATATCGGCGCAAGGATGCTTTCTGGCAGTCAAGATCTTATGCTGCTTTACAGCTACCTAACGAAAGAACGCTCCGAATATACGAATTACAGCGCAGCCTCCATCGGTTCGGATATCAGCATTGAGCATCCTTCCGACATGACGCCCACCGAAAGCGGCGGCGAATATGTCTTCGGCCCGTTCAGCATTTCCGACAATATGCTCTCCGCAGGCGACGTGCAGTTTGTGGCGAGCAACGCGGGCAATCTCTCTGTTCGCTTTACCGACCAGAACGGTGTAACGCTCTCCTCCGTCCGCGAGGGCGTGACCTTTTATGTCCACGCTGTCGGCGTTCCCACTGTCCCCATCACCATCATAGTGCAGGCGAATACCGCAAACGCCGTCACGCTCGCCGCCAACCGAGGCCGTATGTATGTGCCGACAGACGGCAGTGCCGTGCAACCCGTAGGCACAGGCGGTATCCCTAAAACCGTAAGCGCCAGCGCCAGTCTGACGCTGCCCACGATCAACCCGCCCGCGCCCACCGGCGCCGTGGTATCCTTCAAAAAGACGGACGCTGAATCCGGCGCGGTACTTGCTAACGCCGTGATCCGCATCGACAACGCTGCTGGGGAAAAGGTTTGGCAGGGCATGACCGCCGTGGACGGCACGATCACAACCGATGTGAAATTGCTCTACGATACCAATTATACCTACTACGAGGTATCCGCACCCCAAGGCTACGACCTCGACAGCGCAAAACATACGCTGCGCATCAGCAGCGAGGGCGGCAACCCCGCCTATTGGGGAATGACGAATCGTCTCACCGTAATCGATACTCCGCCCGTGCTTACGGACGTAGTGCTGAAAAAAACAGACGCCGCAACCGGGGCGGGCCTTGCGGGAGCCAAGCTCAAGGTAACGGACGCCAATGGTACGGCCATCGGCGTATTCACCACGGGCAAGGATGGCACGGTCACCATCCCGCAGTTGAAGCCGGGCAGCTATCAGTTTATAGAAACCGAAGCTCCCACGGGATACTCCATAAACAAGACCGCTCAGAGCTTCGCCATATCCGAGACCGGCGTTGTCAGCGGCAGCACTACCATCAGCAATGAGAAAATCAAGCCAAGCGTTACACTGAAAAAGGTGGACGAGCAGGGCAAGCCCTTGGAGGGAGCGACCATAAAGGTGCTGGACGCCTCCGGCAAAGAGGTATTCAGCGGCAAAACGGATAAAGAAGGAAAGGTTGTTGTGAGCGGCCTCTCCCTTAATACTACCTACACCTATTACGAATCCGCAGCCCCGACCGGATATGAATTAAACAGCACGAAATATACGTTCACCGTGGACAGCGCCGGAAACGTAGGCAAGCCCGCAGACATCGTAAACAAAAGGACCGTTGCTCCCACACCGACGCCAACCAGCACGCCGCCTGTCATCATACCGAACAAGCCCGTACTGCTACCACCCGCCACTGGCGACCGCGGCAACGGCGGCCTTATCGGCGTGTGTATGATGGCGGCCGCAGTTTGCGCCGGGGCTGTTGTTTTGTATAGCCGCAGACGGAAAGGAGCAGCGTAATGTCCGAATTTGAGATTTATTTTAGAGATTTGACCCCGGAAGCGCAGAAGGAGTTCCTAAAATTTGAAGGTATCGATGACGCAAAGGATGGCAACTACGATGTGTTCGCCATAACGGCCATAGAAGCGCCGGAGCCGGAATTAACGGAACTAAAGTTGTACTGCCCACTCGTGGTGCGCGCTGACCCGAGCTCCGAGTTAGCATATGAATTTGGGGCAACCGGCGAGAACGAGCCGCACAAAATATCCAATAAAGCCGCACAGTATTTTGAAGCGTATGTGACGGCGGCCATAGAAAAATCCATGATAGGGGAATCTCCCCGCGGCCTCATGGATTATTTTGATGGAGGCACGGAGGTAAACGACAAGGTCTCCGCCATGCGCCCCGCTGTGGAGATCGTAAACGGCGAACTCACAGGCGTGTGTGTGCTGCAAATCAAAGCGCCGCTGACGGCTGCGGAATTGAACGAAATCCGTGAGGAAGCTATCGGTCAGTTTGCGGACGGTTGGGGCGAGGGCTTCGAGCAAAGCGCCATCAAAACGCCTCTCGGCGATCTGTACGTCAGCTTCTGGAACAGCGATAAAAGCTATGCGCTTCGCACCGAGCAGGAAATGGCGAAACCGCCCAGGAATCGGGGTGACGCAAGATGACGCCGCTCATTATAGGCATTGACCATGGTTACGCCGGCATCAAGACAGCGAACTTTGTGTTCCCATCCGGCGTGGTGGCCTTCGACGCTCCTCCCCCTGTGCAGCAGGGCTTGTTGGAGCTCGGGGGCCGCTATTTTGTCTGCGGCTCCGGCCGCCAGCCGCTCACGAAGGACAAGACCGCCAACGAGAACTATTTCCTGCTAACCCTTGCGGCGCTGGCGAAAGAGGTAAGACTCCGCACCGGCGATGGCAAGGCCGAGGTGGTCATAGCGGCGGGCTTGCCGTTGACCGGATTTGGCAAGGATAAGTCGGCGTTTCGCTCGTATCTGTTCCCTAAGGAGCAGCCCCTCCGTTATCGGTTCGAGGGCAACGATTACGAGATCACCATAGCGGATGTATTTATTTGTCCGCAAGGGTATTCCGCCATCGCCGCCAACCTCGCCGTGCTGGGTAACGAACCATCGGTCGTCATTATAGACATTGGCGGATGGACGGTCGACGTCATGCGCATGGACAACCGGGCTGTGGACACCTCCACCTGCCGAAGCTTGGAGCTTGGCGTGATACGCTGCATGGACGAGGTAAAGGAGCAGGTGCGGCGCTCCCTTGGCCTGTCCATAACGGATGCACAGGCGGAGGCTGTGCTGCAGGAGTTGCCCTGCGCCATATCAGAGCAGGCCAAGGCCCTCATATCCCGGCAGGGCAGGTTATATGTGGAGCGGCTGCTTTCGGAAATAAACGAGTGCGGCTTTGACCTCAAAGCCATCCCCGCCATATTCATGGGCGGCGGGGCCAGCCTCGTCAAGCCCCGTGTCGCACCCCGTGACGGGCTGTGTCGCCCCACATACCTCACGGACGTATGTGTGAACGCAAAAGCGTTTGAAGCCATCGTGGGGCGAAAGGTGCGCCCGTGAGCCGGGAACGCATCACCATATCGCTGCAAACGGATATCCCCAACCATAGGCTGGTATATGAAGCGTTCATGAGCATACCGCCCGGCAGCCGCAGTGAATATGCCATAGACCTTATAAAAACGGGGCTTGATCAGGAACAGACATATAAAACAATGCTGCGGGCGCTGAACGATTATCAGCCGCAGTTCAAAGGTGAAAGCGAAGCTGGACAGATCCCACAGGATATGCTCGACTTCGTTTTTTCATTGTAGAAGGAAGGTGAAATATGCTTGAAATACCTTGATTTATTCTCGGGCGCGGGCGGTTTCCGAGCGGCCTTCGAGCAGATACCCGGCACGAAATGCGTGGGGCATTGCGAGATAGAGCCGCACGCGGACAAAAGCTACCGCGCCCTTTTTAACACGGAAGGAGAGTGGTTTTGCAATGACGCAAGACAGATCAATACCGATGAAATGCCCGATTTCGACCTCGTTTGCGGCGGCTTTCCTTGCCAAAGCTACAGCATTGCCGGACACCGAAAAGGCTTTGATGACCCTCGCGGAACGCTGTTTTTCGAGATTGCCAGAATACTTGGAGCCAAAAAGCCCCCTTTTGTTCTGCTCGAAAATGTACCCGGTCTGCTTTCGCATGACCAAGGCCGGACCTTTGCGGTCATCCTCGGGACGCTTTCTGACTTGGGGTATCATGTCGAATGGCAAGTGCTTAACAGCAAGGATCATGGCGTCCCCCAATCCCGGCAGAGAGTGTTCATTGTCGGATATCTTGGAGCGGGATGTGCCGGAAAAATACTACCTATCCTCGGCACAAATAGAAAGGCTCTTGTTTCAGTCCTTAGAGGCAAGCAAGGCTACTGCGTCTACGACCCAACTGGAACAAGCTGCACATTGACCGCGGGCACAGGTGGCTTGGGCGGCAGGACCGGGCTATATGATATGGGCAAGGCCGCAAGCGAAAGCACGGATGTATTGCTCATCAAGGAGGCCACGCGCAAGGGCTACAAGGAAGCTTCCGTGGGCGACTCCGTTGACCTTTCATATGCGAACAGCAATACCCGCCGGGGCCGGGTCGGGAAGGATATCGCACATACCCTTGACACCGGCAGCACACAAGGCGTCGTCACCCTCTCTGGCCGCATCCGCAGGCTGACCCCAAGAGAGTGTTTCCGTTTGCAGGGCTACAAAGAGGAACAGATCGATAAGATACTCGCCATCACCTCGGACGGCCAGGCATATAAGCAGGCGGGCAACGGCGTGACCGTCAACGTGGTGTACGCCATTGGGCTTCGGATCAAAGCCGTATGGGATGAGCTTTACGCCGAAAGCGTGGGTGAAGCTTCATGCTGAAAGACCTACCCTTCGGTGTGGAGATCGAGATGACGGGCCTGACCCGTCAACAGGCGGCGGAGGCGCTGGCCAAGTTGTGGGATTCTTCGGTGCAATATGTGGGCGGCCGATACGATACATACGAGGTGGCCGACCCGGAAGGGAAGGTTTGGAAGCTCATGAGCGACGGCAGCATAGAAACGGAGCGCTGGGATGGCACTCAACATGAACGCACCTACGATAATGACTATAGCGTAGAAATGGTCACGCCCAAACTGGATTACGCCGAGATTCCTAAACTACAAGAGGCTATGCGCACCGTGCGTAAAGCTCATGCAAAAGTGAACGGTTCCTGCGGGCTTCATTGCCATGTGGACGCCTCCCGCTTCGATAATCAATCTCTGAAAAACCTCATGAGCATCATGTACAGCAAGGAAGATTTGTTGTTCCAAGCCTTGCAGGTGCCGGAGAGCCGGGTGGAGCGTTGGTGTCAGCCTGTTCGGGAAAATATGTTGCGGGAAGCCCGTCGCATGACCGCCGATGCAAGCCGTTCACGGTTGGAGCGGATATGGTATGAGGGCAACATCGGCCATAACCAACACTACAACTGGACGCGGTATTTTGCTTGCAACCTTCATTCTTTTTTCTACAGAGGCACGGTCGAATATCGCCTTTTTAACTCCACGCTCCATGCGGGGCGTGTTAAGGCATACGTCCACCTCGCACTCGGCATATCGTCACAAGCCTTGGAGCAGCGCGGCAGTCAGATGCGCAAAACGCAGACGGACAACCCCGCCTTCACGTTCCGCACATGGCTTTTGCGTATGGGGATGATCGGAGAGGAATACAAGAACACCCGTGAGCATTTACTTTCATCACTTCCGGGCAACCGGGCGTGGCGCTACGACAAGGATCATTATGAAAAGAATAAATCCCGGCATGAGCCGGAGAGATAGGAGGCACATTTGAAGGTCATTATTGACGAAACGACATACAGCGGCAGCCCTGTGGGGATCGTGAACGAGCTTCGCAAGCTGCTGTTCAACAGGCCCGACGTTACGGATGCCGAAGGGTATATCCGCTATATTCAGAGCACATATAAGCGTGTATTTGAGCAGAACATGGCGCTGCCCGACGCTGGTTTGGATGGCCGCATCCGGGCCATGTTCGCTATCTTGGAGGATGCGGGACTTGCGGAGGTGATCGAATATGCCTGAAGTGCCGGAAAGACTGTATTTCGCCTACGGCAGCAACATCAACCTCGACCAAATGGAGCGCCGCTGTCCCAATGCGGAGGTGGTCGGCCCAGTGACCCTCAACGGCTACCGTTTGCTGTTTCGTGGCGGTTATCCCAACCACGGTGTTGCGACCATAGCACCCGACCCCACAAAACAGGTAAAGGGTTTGCTGTGGAGGCTCACGCCTGAATGCGAACAGAGCCTCGACCATTACGAGGGCTTCCCGCATTTCTATGGCAAGGAAACCGTCACTGTTATGGATAAGGCTGGGAACAGCTATCCCGTCATGGCCTACATCATGACAAGGAAATTTGAGCGTGAGCCGTCTTATCCCTCCATGAGTTATTACACCGGCATTGCACAAGGATATGAGCAAAACGGCATTCCGCTCAAGGGTTTGCGGGATGCACTGAGCTATTCCCGAAAAGAGATTAGAGCGCAGGAAGGCGGCAGCATTGCGCTTCCGCGCAGAAAAAGTACAAAAGACTTTGAACGATAACCATCTCACCCAACGCGCCCGCAGATATGACGGGCGCTCATTTTATATATTGGAGGAAAAACATGAACAGTAAAATCAAACGTATCGTCTGCTTTGTATTGGCAATGGTCACTGTATTGGGCATTGCACTGCCTGCGCTTGCCGCAACCACCACCATCACCAATCAGGATAACCCCACGGATTTCTTTGAGTATTACGGCTCGAACGGGCAATGGAACGATCTGAACACGCCGTACCATTACGACGCTGCGGGCAACGTGGCATACTGCATCGAGCATGAAAAGGACCCGCCCAGCTCCAGCGGCACGACCTACAACGACTTCGACCCCACGGAGATATTCTCGGGCTCCACCATCACCGGCATACAAGCTATCCTCGACCATGGCTATCCTGCCAACAGCGGCGGGCTGTCCAGTGCAAAAGCGCATTTTGCCACGGCCAACGCCATCCGCGCGTGGATCAGGGAGAGCGCTGGGCAGGGCTATAACTTCATGGACGTATCCCGCGGATATGTCCGCGCCAAATCCGGCTACGAAGATGTATGGGCATTCTTCCTCGAATTGCTGGGCTACGCCCGCAGCGGCGCCACCACGGGCGGCGGTTCCTCGGGCGGAGAAATCATCGTCAGCGCCCGCAACTTCCAGCTTACATGGCAGCTCGTAAATGGCCAGCTTGAAACCAGCATGACCGTGCAGGCCCCGGACGGCTACACCATCCAGCCCAGCCATTCGAGTGTGCGTATCAGCGGCTACACGGGCGGGACTTACGACGAGCTCACCATCACCGCTCCCACCTCCCTCATGGGAACGGACGTATCGTTGTTCATTCAGGGCAATGGCGGCGGCGGGACCGGCGTGACGCTGTATTGGTATGAGCCGTCCTCCTCCAGCTCCAAGCAGAGCGTGGTCATAGCCCAGCAAACAGCGGGAACGGGCGCGCCCGACAGCGGATATGTTCATATCACCGGCGAGTTTTACGACCTCACCGTGAAAAAGGTGGACAGCTACACTGGAGAAGCGCTGGACGGCGCAGTGTTCCAGCTCACGCAGGACGGCAGCGCGGTCGGGCTTACGCAGACCGGCAACGGCAGATATACCGCTGGCGGCAGCACTACGCAATTCACCACGCAGAACGGTACGGCAGTCATATCAGGCTTGCCGGGCGGGAGCTATCAGCTTGTAGAGGTAAGCGCGCCCAGCGCCGCATATACCGCGTCCGCAAGCGGCGGCATCCAGCTTGCAAGCAACGCCTCCGTCACCGTGCAGAACGCGCCCACGGAATTGAATATCACGAAAACCAACGCCGTAACGAATGCGGCCATGCAGGGAATCACTTTTACCATGCTGGACAGTAATGGCACAGCGGTAAAACTAAGCAAAGCCGCAGACGGCACATACCGTCCGGACAGCAACGGCAGTACGGATATCGTCACCGACGCCAGCGGCAAGGCCAAGGTGATGTATCTCCCCAAGGGCAAGTACACTTTGAGGGAAACGACCCCGGCAGGCTACAAGCCGCAGGCGGATGCGGCTGTCAACCTCACGGGCGGGGCGAATGTTACAGCCAAGAATGAACCACTGGCGCTGATGCTGACTAAAGTGGACAGCTTCACAGGCAAGACCCTCGCGGGGATCGCCTTCACGCTGCTGGACGCAAGCGGCAATCCTGTGAAGCTCACCAAAAAGTCAGACGGCGTGTACCATTACGACCCCAATGGCACGGTGGGCTTCGTCACAGGAGACAACGGCACAGCGACCGTTTATTATATCCCCACGGGCGCATATACCGTGCGGGAAACTACCGAAACCGCCACAGGATATGCCGAAGCAAAAGACGTTCCCGTTACCGTCACCAATGACAACGGCTCGGAAGCGCCCGCCACGGTGCGATTTGCTAACGACCCCATCACCCTTGAATTTAACAAATCCGACGCGCTCACCAAAGAGCCGTTGGACGGCGGCGTGTTCCAGTTGAAGGACGCAAGCGGCGCTGTGGTAAAGCTCAAACAGATAGAGGCCGGTTCATACCGCCCCGACAAAGACGGCGGTGAAACATTTATCACCAAAAACGGTGAAGCGGTCATCCGCTATCTGACCCCGCAGAAATACACCATTTCCGAGGTCACGCCTCCCTCGGGATATAAGGCGGATGCTGATAAAACCGTCAATGTGACTGCCGCCAACGATGTGTCAAACGCTGCGAAAGCGAGCATGCAGGATCAGCCGCTGGCCATCGAGTTCGCAAAGACCGACGCGCTCACCGGCAAGGCCATCGACGGCGGTTCGTTTGCGCTGCTGGATAAGGAGGGCAAAACCGTAAAGCTGCGCAAAGTGTCAAACGGCGTGTACACCCCCGATAGTAAGGGCGGAGAAGCCTTCACCACCTATGAGGGCAGCGCTAAGATAGGCCCCATAGACCCCGACACATATACCATTCGGGAGGTAAAAGCACCCTCGGGCATGGCGATGGCGGCGGATGTGGCCGTGACTGTTACAGACGCCAACGTATCCGCGAGCGCGGCCAAGGCCACCATGAGCGACAGTCCCATTTGCCTATCCGTTGCGAAAATCGACGGGGATACCAAGCTGCCTATCGGCGGTCAGGTGTTCAAGGTGTTGGATGCTGACGGAAACATCATAAAGCTTTCGCCCATCTCCGGCAAGCCCGGCTGGTTTGCTGCTGGCGGCATCTCGGAGACTTTCGTCATGCCCAGTTCGGGCACAGTTCATATTGCCTATCTCCCCGAGGGCGAATATGAATTGGAGGAAGTCACGCCCTTGTCAGGCTACGCCCAGCCGGATGAGCCAGCCAAGTTTGCCGTGTCCAACGACGATCTGTACACCGCGCCTAAAGATTTAAAGATAGAAAACAAGGCGCTTATGGCGGAGGTCACGAAAACCGATGGGCTCACAGGCAAGACGCTTGCGGGCGTTTCTCTTGAAATCCTTGATGCAAACGGTGTGGCTGTCAAGGTGACAAAGCTCGTGGACGGGGCGTATGCCGTGGACAAAAATGGCGCTGCCTCCTTCCAGACAGGTGCAAACGGCAAAGCCTCCATTCGTCTGCTCCCTGCCGGCGAGTACACCCTCATGGAGCTTGACAATCCCGGCTTTGGCAAGGTCGAGCCTGTGAAGTTCACCGTGGGCAACGTTAATACTGCGGCCACACCCACCGTGGTCGGCCTCGAAAACTTTCCGCTGGAGCTTATCGTCACAAAAATTGATGCGGAGAGCAAAGAACCCCTTGCGGGCGTGTCCTTCAAGCTGTCCAGCAAAAGTGCGGGCTTGAAGTTTGCCAAGCAGGAGGATGGCAGCTACATCGTTTCTGCGGAAGGCTCCGATACCTTTGAAACCGATAAGGAGGGCAAGGCCCGCATTTTATATGTTCCCGCAGGCACGCTGACCCTGACCGAGCAGGAATATCAAGGTTATTCTATTGCCGTGCCCAAGGATGTGACGGTGACGGATGCGAACACATCAAAGAATCCCGCCACGGTCACCGTAGAAAATACCCCGCTCGCTTTTGAGCTTCTCAAGCGGGACGGCGCAAGCGGCGCGCCCTTGGAGGGCGTGAGCTTCAAACTACTGGATAGAGACGGCAAGACCGTTTCACTTGCGCTGCTTTCGGATGGCACATATCGCCCGGAGGCAGCGGCCAAGCATCTGCCCAAGGCCAACGCCGTGGATGCCAGTGCTGAGAAAAAACCTCTGTATATCGTGAAGATCACGGACACCCTCGTTACGGATGTGCAGGGCAAGGCGCGGGTGGAGTTCATCTCGCAGGGCAAGTACAAGCTCACGGAACAGCAGCAATCGGGGTATGTGGTGCTGGAGGGTTTGGAATTTGAAATAACCAGCGCCCACACCAGAGAACACCCGCTCCAGTACACCGTATCCAACGTGCCTACTCGTCTCTTGATCGAAAAGCAGTGCGGCGTAACAAAAACGCTGCTCACCGGCGCGACCTTTAAGCTTACCGACAAGGACGGCAAAATTGTAAAGCTCACGCTCCAGAAGGACGGAACGTATCAGCCCGCCAAGGCAAATGAAACCGGCGTTGAAAGCTTCCCCGTCAACGACAAGGGGCAGGTGGTCATTTGCTATCTGCCTGCCGGTTCCTATACCGTGACGGAGCTGACCGGCCCCGTGGGGTATGCGCTTTCTGCGCCCGTTTCCACGGAGGTCGGCACGGAAAAAGTAATTGCCACCAGCCTTGGGGCGAAGCAGAGCGAGGATAAGAATAATAATGAAGAAAGTAACAAAACGGACGGCGGGGATACGGCCAAGAAAACCGAGGAAAAGGCTGCCGCCACCCCCACGAACCTGCTTGTGGACAGCGACGGCAACTATCTCGCGGAAACCAGTCTGTCGGTGGTCGACCTTCCGCTGGCGCTGAAGATTTCCAAGGTTCACGCCAAGACGCAAAAGCCCCTCATGGGTGCGGCGTTCCAGCTCAAGGCGGCGGATAAGCTCACAGCGCCGCTTACTTTTACGGTCAAAGACGGCGTGTATTGGTACGATGCCAAGGGCAGCGTTTCCACCATCCAGATGGATAAGAACGCCGAAGCGCTCATTTACGGACTGCCCACAGGCAAGTATCAACTGGAGGAAACGGTAGTCCCCACAAACTTCTTTCCCGCTGTACCGCAAAGCATTGAAATCGCCATGACGAACACCAGCGAGGCGCCCAAGGAAGTGGTTGTCGTGAATACCCCCACTGTTAAGCTGGGCATTGATTCCGATAAGTTCAATGTGGTAATTGCGATCGCCCTGACTGCGCTTATTGGCGGTGGGCTGGCGGCGGTTGCCATTATCCGTAGAAAGCGGAAGTAATCGCTGGAATCACGGAGCCTGCATATTATAGGTTGAATTATGCCTACTATTTGGGTATAATACAATTATGATTGGAGGCTTCGATATGAACATCAACAGCAACAGTATCGTGTCCGTCACGGAAGCGAACCAGAACTTCTCCCGTGTAGCGCGCATTGCGGACAAAAACGGCGAAGCGGTCATCTTCAAGAACAACCGGCCCAAATACCGGCTGATCGATTTGGATCAAGCGCCGGATGTGGAGCTGACCGAGGAGGAAGCCATCGATGTGGTAGCGGCGCGCATCTTGAAGCGTTATCGCCCCGCCTTTGAGGAATTGGCGAAATGATCCGGTTTTCACAGGAAAAGGTGTTACTGCTGCATCAGCTTATTACCGAAGAAACCGGAGGCGACAGCGGAGTTCGTGATCTGGCGTTGCTGGACAGCGCCCTTGAAAGCGTATATGCTACCTTTGACAGCGTGGATCTCTATCCAACAAAAGAGGAAAAGGCGGCGCGCCTCGGATTTGCTTTGATCTCCAACCATGCCTTTGTGGATGGGAACAAACGCATTGGCATGTATGTGATGCTGACATTTCTGGAAGTCAACGGTATCCGCATGGCCTGTCCGAATGACGAAGTCGTTCGCGTTGGCCTTGCCGTGGCGGATGGTTCCATGAAATACGAAGAACTGCTGGAATGGGTATTGCAATACCGAAACTGAAATAGCAACACACATGTAAAAAGCCGTTCCTTAGCGCAAAGCGCTGATGGACGGCTTTTGTTTGGGCGCACCGTTCGGGGCGCCCCATCTTTATGCTTGAAAGGGCGGGATATTGTATGAACGAAAACAAACGGGCCATGTATATGCGCCATATTGAAAACGAGTGGTACGGATACCGCAGGAGCACTTGTTGCGACTCACCAGCCGCGGTCTTTTCAAAGGCCGGGGAAATCGTCCGCATGGGCGAGGTGTACGATTATCTCCATTCCGAGGACATTTCAGACGACGAATTGAACTATGTCATGAGCGTCAATAACCCGATCAAGACAGTATATAGCCTATACGAAGCTTTTCAACTGGACGGACAGGAGAGCAGCGTACCGCTTACTGTATATGATATCTATACGAAACGGTTGCTGGACGATGGAATCGGCACGGTGATCACCTCTTTGCGCAACATAGAAAATGGACAGGTTCGCTCCCGGCGTCACAAGACGCATGAGAGGTAGGAAAAGCGCGTAAAGCATACGCCAGTGCAAACCATGTTTACGCGGGCCACCCTATACTGTAAACTATGGATATAGACGAAGGAAAGGATGGCGATAGAAAATGGAGCGGCTGCGATTCGATTTTGAAAGCGATGGATATGCGACTGTGGAAAATCTGAATTCCATCCTCTATTCGTCCGGATGGAAGCGATTGACCTTTATGGACGGCCATGAGCGGCTTTTGAGCGGCTTGCTTGCCAAGGAAATAATTGAGGTTTCAGAAGCTCGGTATACGCCGGAGCAGGAGCATGCCCAAGAGGTTTGGCGTATGGCGGAGCGGCTGACGCATATCCTGCACAAGCGTGGGCTGGACGCATCTCTATTGGATATGGTTGAACTGTTCGGCGTGGACGCCGGTTTCCGGCCAGCGCGGCATAACACGCTATACTATCCCGCACAAAAGGCATTCATCCGCTGCGGGGATGTGCAGCCCGCATGGCTGCTGGAACTGCTGGAAAACGAGGACTGTGCAAGCGTATTCCTCTTCCCGAGCACACAAATGTACAAAAAAGATACCGCTTATTATGTCTTTTCCCTCGCAATACCCAAGAAACAGTTCATTGAGATCGTGGAAAAGTATAGGGTGGCCCTGTTTAAAAAGATGAGCGCCGCCATACAGGAAACTGGGTTAGACGGGGAGGCTTAGCTTGTGCCTAAATAATAGCATCCAGTATTGCCACAAACCGATAAACCGTTTGCCCAGCGCAAGGCAAAACAGAAAACTAACCACGATTCAGAGCAATCCAATAATCCCAGAGCTGCCCATTATCTGCGGGCAGCTCAATTTTATAATATGAAAGGAAAGGTATATGGACAGAAAAACAAAGCTGCTCGCTGTTGGCGTAGGCGGTTTGGTTCTTATCGTGCTGATCATTATATTCGTTGTGTCCTGCAACGCCAAACGTCAGGCCCAGCAGCTCGAACCGATGCCCACGCCCACGGACTTAATAGAGGCGACGCCCACACCGACAATTATGCCCACACCTGTGGTAACGCCCACAGTTACGCCGCCCCCGGCGCAGGAGCTGCCCACCGGCCCCAGCGTAACGCCAACGGCGTCGCCAACCGCTACCCCCAAGCCCACGCCGATCCAACAGGACTTGCCTTCAAACCCTACGGTCACGCCAATGCCCAATCCGGGGAACACCACGAAGCCCAGCACGACCACACCCTCCGGCAGCGGCACGAAAACCATCTCCGCTCCCGCCTTTGATTTTGGCCTGCCATCGGTTGCCAGTACCAATGCCTAGATCGCCGTGCAGACCTCGCAGAAAAACATCGTATCCGTGGACTGGTCGGTGACGAAGGATGGTATCCTCGGTCTAACCACCAACAGCAGCGATATGGCGGGAGTGCTTACCATTGACGGCGGCACGATCAGCTTTACCAAGGCAGGAAAATATACGCTGACCGCCATCGCCAAGAACAGCGCAGGCAAGGCTGTGACCGTGACCTCCAGCATTGAAGTGTATGCGCCCGGCCAGTTCGCATTCGGCCTGCCCCAAGTGGCATATACCGATACCGTAGTAGATGTGGACGTGCTGGAAGGTGCGGACGGCAGCATCACTTGGACGATCACCCGTGACGGAACATCCGTCACTCTTGCCGAAGCCTATTCCGGCACGCTCACGGATAACGGCGGCATGGTAACCTTCCGCGATAAAGGGAAATATGTGCTCACGGGCAAAACAGCATCCGGCAAGACCCATACCGACAGCATTTTGGTGTATCCGCTGCTGCGTTTCCCATTTACCATGCCTGCCACGACCTATCGAAATACAGAATTTGCTGTGCAAATGGGCGAAGCCTATCTCAATGGCCAAACCCTTGTGTGGCGCATGGAAAGAGCGGGAACGGCGGTCGAAATAGCCGCAGACGCTTTGACCAACGATGGCGGCAAGCCATCCCTGCCGGAGCTTGGCGCATATAGCCTCACGGCCAGCGCCACCGACCCACGCACGGGACGCATATTCACGCAGACCCGAAAGATTACGGTTATCAATCGACCTCCTGTGATTACGGACGCTGTCGCTACCGTTACCACCACCCGCTCTGGCAACAAAGCGCTGGTGTTGTTCACGGCGGCCGCTTCTGACCCTGACAAGGACGAAACCGTGCTGGAATGGGATGGCAGGACGGCGGACGATATGTACACCGTGGGAACGCATACCCTGCGTGTTCGCGCAAAAGATAGCTGCGGTGCGTACTCCCCGTGGCGTGATGTATCTTTTGAAGTGCCCAATATGCCGCCTGTTATTACATCCTCCTCCGCAACGGAGGTGCGCTCCAACATTCAAAACGCCAAGGTGTATGTGGAGCTTGCCGCCCAAGCCTCCGATCCTGACGGCGACCCCGTGGCCTTGGAGTGGGATGGCAGGACCGCCGATGATTATTACAGTTTGGGCGATCATGTTGTGCGTGTCCGCGCCCGTGACTCCTTCGGCGCATATAGCGAATGGACGGAGGTTCCCTTCACCATATCCAATCAAGCTCCGGCACGCCCCGTCATTACCCGCACACCGTCTGAACCGTTCATCCTCCCCGGCAATAACGTCACCATTACAGCAAATGCCGTTGACCCGGACGGCGACCCGCTGACCTATGTTTGGGAAAACCGTCCTTCCGAAACGTATGCGTACCCTGACGGCAGGCAAATCGTAAAAGTAAAAGCGGTCGACCCCTTCGGCGCGGAAAGCCCAGTGAAGCGCATCATGTTCCTCATGGGCGACCCGAACCGGGCGGGCAATCTCATGCTCACCGGCCCCGACAGCTCCATATCCGAACCCGGCATCGAGGACGCAACGCTTATCTACTACAAGTTTGTCGTGCCACCCGTGAACGGCCATTACGGTCAAGACTTTGGCAGAGTGCGCGGTTATAACCGTTTGACCGGCCAATGGGATCAGCTGGACTACGGCACTACGGAAAACGGCATCTCCTTTGAACGCAATCTGGCAGCCGGAACATACACCAAATTAGACCTGTATTACTACACAAACCATGCATGTATGTACGGCCTGTCGAACATCACCTACATCGCTTTGTTCGAGTTCGACGAGCTGGAAGATGAGTGAGGCGGCACATGGCAAAGGAGTCCCCGTACATGAACGAACCGTATATCACTGACGATGGATACACCATTATTGAATGGGGCGTCACCAATGAGCGTGGCTTCGCGCTTGGAAAAAAGGACGCTGAAGCCAAAGGTTTTGCGACTTGGGCTTTCTGGCCTGATACGCCGCAGCGTTTATTTGCCAAGCACAGCTTTGACGATCATGAATCCGCTTTTAAGGATTACAAGCGGCGCATTGACGAGGTATGCAGGCTTGAAAAAAGCTGCGGTCGTGGTGGGCTGCCCCTCCCACGCATGTGCTTGACCGTAGAGCCTTCGAGCGGCGACCTCATCTGCATAAAGCGCGGACATAAGGGCTGCTATGTATCCGATTGGAACAAGCCCGGCGACAGGGAGCACAACCAAAACACAGCAGATAGTATGAACGAGCGTTGGGGTGTGAGCGTGGCGCAGGAGCAAGCCATGTTTGCGGGTTCGCTCTTCGGCTGGGATACTCCCGCAGCCGACCCGCGGTCGTACAGCCCGGACGGAACGCCAATAAAGCCAACCCGCAAGAAACCGCGAGCACAAGAACGGTAACACTTCAAAACATCCATCGCACGGGGCGCTCTCCAAACAGGGGAGCGCCTATTCTTGTTCTTAAAATAAAAAATCAGGAGGAAATTTATATGAAACGCACCATCTATACCGCCGAATCCGTCTGCGAGGGCCATCCCGATAAGCTCTGCGACCTCATTGCCGACGCCATCCTTGACGAGTGCCTCATGGAAGATGAGAACGCCCGCGTTGCCTGTGAGGTAATGGCCACCGCTGGCAAAATCATTGTAGCCGGCGAGATCACCACCGTAGAGCTTCCCGATGTCGAACGCATCGTACTGCAAACCGTGGAAGCCGTAGGTTACGACCCCGAGGATTACGATGTGGAAATCCTCATCCACGGCCAAAGCGAGGACATCGCTGACGGTGTTGACCTGCCCGCCGAAACCGACCCCGACGAGCAGGGCGCAGGCGACCAGGGCGTTATGTACGGCTACGCCACGGATGAAACGCCCGAAATGCTGCCGCTGCCCTGTGTGCTTGCGCACCGCATTACAAAACTTCTCAATGTCGCCCGCATCGAAGGACTTATCAAGGGCTTGAAACCGGATGGAAAAGCGCAGGTGTCCGTGGCCTACGAGGACGGCGTACCCAAGGAAGTGACCGCCGTGGTGGTATCCGTGCAGCACGACGAGTATAAGGACTTGACCGAGCTGGAAAACGAGGTGAAGTTCATCGTCGTGTTCGCCGCACTAAAGGATATCCCATTGAGCGAGGATTTTACTCTGTTGGTCAACCCCTCCGGCCGCTTTGTGCTTGGCGGCCCGGAAGCCGACACCGGCGTAACGGGGAGAAAGCTCATGGTGGACAGCTACGGCGGATTCATCCCCCACGGCGGCGGGGCGTTCTCCGGCAAGGATGCATCTAAAGTTGACCGTTCCGGCGCATATATGGCCCGCTATATTGCAAAAAACATCGTTGCGGCAAAACTGGCCAAGCGTTGCCTTGTGTCCCTGTCGTATGCCATTGGCGTGGCCGAGCCTGTTGCCATCACGGTTGATACCTACGGTACGGGGAGTGTTTCAGATGACGCTTTGTTGGACGCTGTCTGGGCAGTCTTCGACTGCCGCCCCGCTGTGATCTCAGAGGATTTAGGTCTGTACCAGCCCATTTTTACGGATACCACCAACTATGGGCATTTCGGCAAAGCCTATCTGCCTTGGGAGGAAACCGACCGTGCAAGCGAGCTTTTGGACGCTGTCGGGAGGTAAGGCATGGCGGGTGTTAGCCGTGAGCAGATAGAGCAGGCCAGAAGGATGACGGCCATTGAATATCTGCTCAAGTACGAATCATATGACCTGAAGCGGTGCGGGCGGAGCGAATATGAGCTTCGCAGCCACGACAGCTTCAAAATCAATGAAGAAACCAGCAAATGGCATTGGAAATCGAGGGATATCGGGGGCGTGTCAGCCCTCGATTTTCTTATCCATGTGCGTGGGCAGCCCTTCCTTGATACTGTGCGGCAGCTCTGCGATCAGCATCCTTGCTTCGAGCCTGTACTCATCCCCGGAAAACCGAAGAAAGTGTTCGTGCTCCCTGACTCCACCCCGGACTGTAAGCGTGCTGTAGCGTATCTGCGCAATCGCGGAATATCCCTGAACGTGCTGGCTTTCTGTCATGAGCAAGGATTGTTCTATGAAGATTTGCCATACCACAATGTAGTGTTCGTAGCGCGGGACAGCGCCGGAACGCCACGGTTTGCCTGCAAGCGAGGCACATGGGGGCAGGATTACAAACGTGACGTCGAGGGCAGCGAAAAACGATTTAGCTGTTGCATATCGCCCGATGGCGAAAGCGATACCGTCGCCGTATACGAAAGCATAATCGACGGCATGAGCCACGCCACGCTTGACGAGCAAGACAATCTTCCGTGGAAGGACAAGTACAGGCTGGCACTCGGGGGTATCTATGCCCCCGATCCCAGCAAGGTATCCTCCATTCGCCGCCCGTTCAAGTCCCCCGCGGCGTTGGAGCAATTTCTTTTAGACCACCCTCAGATACGCCGTATGGAAATATGCACGGATAATGATTTTGCGGGGAGGTACGCGGCCGAACGTATAGCCGAGCATTACAAAGACGAATATGATGTGCGGCTCTGCCTGCCCGTCCCCGAGGGCTTCGACTATAACGATATGGCAGTTGCCCGCATGGAACATAAAAGCCGCTGTATGGCGGTGGAAAGGTAACGAATATGGAAAAACCTAAAATAGAACTCATAGGGCAGGATGGCAACGTATTTGCCGTTATGGGCCGGGCCAGCCGCGCACTGAAACAGGCGGGCATGGCGGATGAAGCCAAGGAAATGTTCGACCGTGTCACAAGCTGCGGAAGCTACTATGAAGCCCTCAATATCATCTCCGAATATGTGGATACGGAGCTTTCCTCATCCGGACGAAGTTCCAAGCCCAAATGCCCAGAACGATAAAGGTGTGCGGCATGGATATCTACGACGATCCCAATCGCGTATACCCCATACGTCCGGCGCCCACCGTTACATACGACCGCCGCTACCGCAAAAGCCCCGTTGGCAAGGAACTGTTCCTTGTCAGCGGGACTCTTTTTTTGTTCCTTGGTGGTATGGTGTTGCTGATTGCGCTATCCGAATGCCTCATTTCGTCCGTGCAAACCACGCTATGTACTGCGGCAAGCACTTTTCCGCTGTTCCTGGCGGGCGGGCTCGGGATACGGTATAGGCATTATCCGCACATGGCGAAGGTGTGCTTTGTGGTTTCGCTGCTTGCCGCCGCAATCTGCATCCTGTGGCTGTTGACCGAAACGTATCGACTGCCGGGGGCTATCGGCCTATTTTCAGTTATGACGTACGGCTTCGCATGGAGTATGAATCATCGCTGATTCGGCAAAGCGCCTGTTTCGATCACGATACGAAGTGCATCGCCGAAGCCCTGTTTGTAGCAGGCGGTCATTTCCTCCATTGTGGCGCATGACCACAGCCTTTCCATATAAGTGTTCAGCGCCTTGCGGTCTTTGCCGGAAAGAAGCAGTTCACCCTCTCCTTCGAGGATAGCTTGCACTTTTCCCGAAAGCGTCACCCTCTCGCGCACATTCGCATCGTATTCAGCGCGCTCCTTCCGAAGCCGCAAAAGCGCCTGTTCACATTGCTCCGTGACCTGCTCACGCCAAAGCTCCATGAAATTCATTTCACACATACCGCTTACCACCTTTCCCGTCTGGTGTTCGGTATGTTAACTCTCATCCCACCGCTATACAACTCATTTTTCCAGCAAGGAGGAATTTTCTTTGGACGATTATCCTGTTTTAGACCTGACTGACGTGCGCGGATACGAGCGGCTGTATGTTACCCTTATCCGCGATGAAATGATAAAGCCAGGCAAATATACCCTGCTCTACAATTGGTATCAAGCCAACGGCATCTCCTGCGGCAAAGAACATTACATGGGCCGCAAGGCGTTCTGCGACAGGCTTGCCAATACGGATAAAAAGCCATATAAAACCATGTTGCAGGCTTGCAAGGCGATGGACCTCGTTATGTGGAACATCGCTATTGAAGTCGGCCAAGCCGATTGGTGTGCTTATTCCTATGAGCAAATGAACGGTATTTGGAATGAGTACCAATGTATGTTCCGCGAGACCTACGGCCTGCCGCCCAATTCCCGATACACGTCATATAAGCTGTGCGAAGATACCTTATATCCCAAACATGAGCCATTATCCGACCTCGACCCGCAGAGCGTTCGGGAAAAGAACGCACCCCGCATGGTATATATCTGCGCGCCGCTTCGGGGCGAGGACATGTCAGCAAATATCGAACGCGCCCGGATGTACTCCCGCGACGTGTTGCTGCAGGGCGACGTTCCCTTCTGTCCGCATATCTACTTTCCGCAAATCGCAGACGCAAATAATCCCGCCGAGGATAGCATGGCGATGCAGGCGTGTCTTGCCTATCTCGACAACTGCCAGCAAATCAATGTATACGCCGACCCGCCCACGCCGGGGATGCAGGCTGAAATAGAACACGCCGCCATGCGCGGCATACCTGTCAAACAAATGCCAGACCCTTTGCTTGGCCGGATGTTCCGGCCGGGCAAAGGCGACCCGTGCCGGTAAGCGCGGGTCGTTTCCTATTCTAAACGAAAGTGAGATTCCTATATGAACGATAAAAACTGGAGCATTCTGCAGGGAGATTCCCTGCAAGTGCTCAAAGCCTTTGAATGCAATACCTTTGACGCCATCATCTGCGACCCTCCGTATGCTTCGGGTGGGCGTACCCAAGCGGAAAAGGTGAAATCCACCACCCGCAAGTACAGCAGCATGGGTGATAACGCCCCTCCTGCCTTCGACGGCGATGCAAAAGACCAACGGTCATGGACAGATTGGGCGGCGGAGTGGCTCGCTGAGTGCCGCCGAATCTCAAAGCCCGGCGTACCCGTAGCTGTGTTTATCGACTGGCGACAGCTCCCATCTTTAACCGACGCTCTCCAATGGGCGGGCTGGATATGGCGAGGCATAGCCGTATGGGACAAGCAGAACTGCCGTCCACAGAAAGGGCGCTTCAAGCAGCAATCGGAGTTTGTGGTATGGGGCAGCAACGGCGATATGCCTATCAACCGCCCCGTGGGTTGTCTGCCCGGCGTGTTCCGATACGCCAACCCGCAGCAGCGTATACACCTTACGGAAAAGCCCATCGGCCTCATGCGGGACATCGTAAAGATCACCGAACCGGGCGGGCATATCCTTGATCCGTTTTGTGGAAGCGGCACGACTATCCTTGCCGCTGTGCAGGAAGGATACCAAGCAACAGGCGTGGAGATGAGCGCCGAATACGCGGCGCTTGCGAAAGAACGCATAGAAAAGGCCATTTCTGAGAGCCGGTGACTATTGTGCTACCGGCTCCCCCTATTTTATCGCAGCCGGTGGACCATTGTGCTACCGGCTGTTTTATTGGGCCAAATACGGCCCCGCCCGGCAGAGGCATCCGTGTGCTGAGCTTGTTCGATGGGATCGCCTGCGGGTTGGATGCGCTAAAAAGAGCCAATATCAGGGTGGACAGGTACGTTGCGTTTGAAATAGACAAGTATGCGATAAGCATCGCGAAGAAGAATCACCCCGAAATAGAGGAATGCGGGGATGTGGCAGGGGCCGACTTCACCCAATTTCGTGGGTTTGATATGGTCATTGGCGGCAGCCCCTGCCAAGGGTTCAGCTTTGCGGGCAAGCAGCTCAATTTCAACGACCCACGAAGCGGGCTGTTCTTTGAGTTTGTCCGTGCCGTCAGGGAGGTTCGCCCAAAGCACATCCTCCTTGAAAACGTGGTCATGAAAAAGGAATACGAAACCGTCATTTCAAACGCTCTCGGCGTTGAACCTATCATGATAAACTCATCGTTAGTATCCGCACAAAATCGGAAACGGTTGTATTGGACAGATATACCTATCACACAACCCGCCGACCATGGCGTCCTTTGGGGCGATATACGGCAGCGGGACATACCGCAAGGCGGCATGTACTATACGCCCGCCGGCCTCGACTGGATACGCCGGCACGAGGAACGGACGGACAAAAAGCTAAAAATCATTGCCGACACCGACAAGATGCAAATGCTCGAAGCGACTATGTACAAGAAATATTCCGCACAGCGGTTCTTCGCCATACAGGACGCTTTCGGCCTGCGCTACATCACCCCCACCGAATGCGAGCGTTGCCAGACGCTGCCGGACAGCTATACCGCAGGCGTCAGCAACACCCAGCGGTATAAGATGCTCGGCAACGGATGGACGGTCGATATAATTGCGCACATCTTTAGGACGGCATATCCCACGGGAGCCTGACAGGTATCGGCAGGGCTCCGGCCCCGCCGACGAGGACGGCACACGGCTGGGAATGACCTTGCAAGCATAGTGAAAGAGCGTCCACATGGCCGCCCTTTCACGCTTCAGGGGGCTTGCCGCCCCCTAACCCCCGGTATTACGATGCTGAAAAGGAGAACAACGAATATGAACGAAACCGAAAAAACGAAAGCTCCTGCTGCGAAACGCAAACGCAGTAAGCGTATTATCGTATATCTGAACAAGGACGAGTTTGCCAAGGTCACAGAACGCCGTGACCGCTCCGGCTTGTCGCTTCAAAGCTATTGCAGAAAGGCGCTGCTGGATAAACCCATTGCGGAACGGCCCTGCGAACATCATGCGGAATTATTGGAAAGAGTGAGCGCGCTTGCCAACAATGCGCAAGAAATACTCAAGCGGCTCACGGAGCAAGGTGCGCTTACGAAGGATGAAATTGAAACCTTCCATTTCGTCCTCGACAGCACTTGGATCTTGATCGCGGAGAAATACTGACATGGCTTGGACGGGGATACACGCCATACGCTTTAACATCGGCAACTCTATCAACTACACGATGAACGAGGAAAAGACTGCGCTCGCCAATGCCGTAGACTATGCTTTCAACCGCGATAAAACGGAGAAAACCATATACGAAAGCGCCATCGGCTGCGGCAAGGATACAGCCTACCGTGAGATGGTGGATACAAAGCGCCATTTCGATAAAGAGGACGGCATACAGGGTTTTCACCTCGTCCAGTCTTTCGCTACCGGTGAAGTTACACCGGATCAATGCCATGCCCTCGGCGTGGAGCTTGCAAGGCGTTTACTGCCCGAAGGGTTTCAGGTGGTCATATCCACCCATCTTAATACCGACCAGCTCCATAACCATCTCGTGTGGAACTCCGTCAACAGCATCACGGGCAAGAAATATTTTATTGGCGAGAAGGACCTGTACCTAACCATACGCCGCATATCCGACGAGCTTTGCCGCGAGAACGGTTTGTCGGTGATCGACCCCAAGCCTGGAAGCCGGGGCAAGCACTACGCCGAAATACTTGCCGAGCGCAACGGCGAGCCGACCCAGCGGTCGGTGCTTCGGGAGGCCATGGACCGGGCCATCGCCAGCGACAGGGTGTTCAGTTCCCAAGCTCTTTTGGAGTATCTGGAGGAATGCGGCTACAAAACGGACGTGAATCCCCGCCATAAATATGTGAAGGTGCTGCCGCCAGGCGCGCAGCGGTATATCCGCTTGAGTGATAAGATGGGCAAAGGCTATAGCTGGGAGGAAATCCTCCAACGCTTGGCCGAGAAGCCCATCCCACGCAGAGAGAGCCGCACGTCTGCCCGATTGGACGAGGATGCGCCGGAGGGCTATGCCGTATCGCCCCGCAAAAGCAGCGGTGGTGTGAAATACCGGCGCGCATTCCTGCGCCCGACATCTCTCCGAGCGGCTTTCTCTTTGCGCGGCCTTCGTGCGCTATACTTCGATTATCTGCGGCGTATGGGTGTGCGCCCCGGTAATCGGCGCATCGAGCCGGAGGAAAGCCTTGCACTCAAGACGGATATCACTAGGCTGAACAAGCGCATACGCCAGATGAACTACCTCGCCCGCATAGGATATGAAACGGTAGGGCAGCTCCATGCCCGCGTCGCGGAATTACAGGAGCAGGCGAAGCCATTGCTGGCGGAGCGAAAGAAGCTCTACCGCAAGTCCGGCAATGACGCTGAGATCGCGGCCATAAACGAGCGGCTCCGGCCTGTGTGGGCGGAGATATACCTGTGCCGGGATATAGAGAAGCACTCTGTAGACATCCAAAAGAAGCTGCGGGATGTGCGGGAGGCGCAGCATGAATATGATCATTCTGTCATGGAGCGAAACAAAAATCACCCGGAGCGCAAATAACTTGATAACCTATCAAGATTATGCTAATATTAAGTTATGAATAACGAGAGGTGGTGAGTATATGCCAAGCATACGACCAATTTCGGATTTAAGAAACAGTTCCAATGAGATCAGCGAGTTCTGCAAGGCCACGCGGGAGCCGGTCTTTATCACGCGCAACGGCGTGGGCGACATGGTAGTCATGAGTATGGAGACATACGAGCGCCAGCAAGCGCAGCTTGAACTATACGCAAAACTGGCCGAAGCGGAGGCCGAAATCGCATCCGGCGCTGAAACTATGGATTTTCAAACCTTTGCGGATCAAATGAGGATGCGGGTGCATGGAAAAGCATAAAATAATCATTTACCCTATCGCACAGAATGATCTCATGGAGATCGTGGACTACCTCAACACGCTGTCCCCGGACGCTGCCATTAAATATTACGATTTACTGGTTGGGCAGATCGAAAGTTTGGCAGAACTGCCGGAGCGCTGCCCGCTGGTGAAAGACACGCAGCTTCGTCTAAGGGGATATCGCACGTTGCTGGTAAAAAACTACATCGTGTTTTACGTTGTAAATGAAAGCACCGTAGAAATACGAAGGATACTATACAACAAGCGGCAATACGACGTTTTGCTGTGATCGCAAACACAACTTTCAGGCGGATGCTTCGGCGTCCGCCTTTTCATTTTATTTATGTAGGAGGACATCAACATGCTAAACGGTTCCGACGCCGCCGATCAGGTGGTGCGGTATACATTGGAGGGTACGGAGGTCGCACTAAAAATATCCGGCCTCGCGGCCAAGAACGTGGCCACTTACCTCATCGCGGTACTCAACGAAAACAAAAAGACCCGTGGCAGAGCCGGTATAGAGCGCATGCTGCGGGAGGGAAAGCCTATAAAGCTGTTCCAGATACCCACGGAGCAGCTCAAGGCATTCGCCAAGGAATCCAAGAAATATGGGTTCCTTTTTTACGCCATGCTCGATAAGCGCAACCCCGCGACAGAAACCGACCTCATGGTATTCGCAAAGGATGCGGCAAGGGTAAACCGCGTACTCGAAAAATTGAGCCTCGCCGTTGTGGATACGGGCGCCATCGAGAGCGAGATCGTGGAAGGCCGGGGAGAGCAAAGCCCTTTCGTCCAAGAGAGCGGGAATCCGTCCGAGATTTCCTCGCGCTCCAGCAACGGCTCAGCGTTCCGCCCCGGCCCCGGCGACGGCGGCAGGGATAGAAAATCCGTCAGGGCTGCGCTGGAGGAGATCAAGCAGGAGGGCAAAAAGCTCCATATTAAAGACAGCCCGCAGCTCACCCGATCCCAGCCCCATAAAGCGCCCAAGCGCAAGAAGCTGCCCAAAGCGAAAGCGCGGTGAGCCGTATGGAAGAAAAGCATGACATTGAATTTGACAGCTATGAGCGCGGCATCGTGATCAACGCCCTCAATCATTTCCGTAATGACTTGCTGGAAAAAAATCGGGACTCGTCCCCGGTGGACGATGTTCTCCTCAAAATCATCCGCGCCAAGAGCAGGCCGCGCCGTAAGCGCGACAGGGAAGCGCGGTGACGGTATGCGATTACCCTCTACCAGCGGCGGCGGGAGCAAACTCCTGCTGCCGCTTTTCGGTTGCCTGCCGGTAGCGTGGCTGGCCGTGCTGTTTGCGCAGGCTATCCGGCCCGGCATGAACCTTGCCGAGATGATGGACGCTCTGACCGTAACCCTTTCCAATCCCTTCTCCCTTGCATGGACGGAGCGCTCGGCCAAGTGCGTTCTCCTGTTTCTCTTGGCCTATGGGATAGCGATAGGCGTTTACGCCTCGAACCAGCGCAACTACCGCAGGCGGGAGGAACACGGCAGCGCCGTATGGGGCGACGTGAGCCAGATCGTCAAACGGTATCAATCGCCCAAGATAGAGGATAACCTCCTGCTGACCAAACGCTTCCGCATGGGGCTGGACGGGTATAAGCACAAGCGGAATCTCAATGTGCTGGTGGTCGGCGGCAGCGGCGCGGGCAAGACTCGCTTCTACGCCAAGCCGAACATTATGCAATGCAACTGCTCCTATATTATCACGGACCCGAAAGCCGAGATTTTGCGTTCCACAGGGCATTTGCTTAAGGCCAAGGGCTACGACGTGCGGGTATTTGACCTTATCAATCCCGAAGCGTCCATGTGCTACAATCCTTTCCGATACATCGAAGATGACAAAGACGTTTTAAGACTCATTTCAAATCTTATCAAAAACACCACGCCCAAAGGTTCCCATGAAAGCGACCCCTTCTGGACAAAAGCCGAAACTGCGCTGTTGCAGGCGCTCATGCTGTATCTCATACGGGAAGCGCCCGAGGACGAGCAGAACTTCGCCATGATACTCGATATGATCGCAAGCGCGGAAGTACGCGAGGAAGATGAGTCCTATCAAGGCCCGCTGGACCTCTTGTTTGAGCGGCTGGAGGCCCGAGACCCCAGCAGCATCGCCGTAAAGCAATATAAGATATTTCGACAATCCGCCGGCAAAACAGCAAGATCCATACTCGTGTCGGCGGGCGTTCGCCTTGCGGCCTTCAACTTGCCGCAGATAGCGGGACTCACCTGTGTGGATGAAATGCGCTTGGAGGACTTGGGTGAAAAGAAGGTGGCCCTGTTCTGCTGCATTCCCGATTCCGACCCATCACTCAATTATTTGGTGGGCATGCTGTATACGCAATGCTTCCAAACGCTCTACCAGCTTGCTGACCGCAAGTATGGAGGCCGCCTGCCGGTGCATGTTCACGCCGTGATGGACGAGTGGGCCAACGTGAGCCTGCCCGATGACTTTGAAAAGCTGCTTTCCACCATGCGCAGCCGTGAAATATCGGTGAGCATTATCGTGCAGAACATCGCCCAGATCAAGGCGCTGTTCAAGGACTCTTGGGAAAGCATCATAGGGAATTGTGATTCGCTTTTGTTCCTTGGGGGTAACGAGGCCAGCACCCATGAGTACCTATCGAAAGCGCTCGGCAAAGAAACGCTGGACACCAATACCTACGGGCAGAGTAAAGGCAGGAGCGGCAGCTATTCCACCAACTGGCAACAGACGGGCCGAGAGCTCTTACAGCCGGATGAGATACGCAAGCTGGATAACCGCTACGCTATTTTGCTGCTCCGCGGCGAAGCGCCCATGCGGGATGAAAAAACGGACCTGCTATTCCACGCCAACATTCGCCTAACCACAGACGGCGGCGCGCCCGCCTACGACCATACCCTCGCGCCCCGCGCCAAGGACGACGTGATACTCGACCCCGACAGGGCGGATGATTACGATATACTCGATGCCGACGATATCCTCAACAATATAGACGAAGGAGATTAAACTATATGAAAAACAAAACCACGAAGCGCCTGTTTGCGATCTACTGCGCACTGGTGCTGGCATTCGCGTTTGCTATGCCCGCCTTTGCGGACGGCGATCCCTTGCAGGTGGTCAATAATTTGAGTGACTTTATTTTCAGCTTGATCCGCGCAATCGGCCTGATACTCTTGGGGTTTGGCATTGTGCAGATCGGCCTGTCGCTAAAGAGCCACGATCCAAGTCAAAGAGCAAATGGTTTTCTGACCTTAGCTGGCGGCGTGATAATAATGTTCGCAAAAGAGATTCTTGATTTGATCACAGGTTGATCGTTTTTTCAGATAACACGGGGATTTTCCCCTGATGGTGAGCCTAATCCGCAGCCCTTGATATGCCTATAGTATATACCGGCTTGCCGATGTTTGGCAAGCGGCATTTTATACTATTGTTCATTTGAAACAGCTCAAAATCTTTTGAACTGGCATAGGGGGACGGTATTGCAAACAGGAAAATCAAAAGCCAGACGTCAAGTTCAACCGCTGACGGGCGTCTCCCTTGAATAATGTGCGCCCGCCCCCTCGCTGATTCATGGCCGAGGGGCTGGGTGCGGAAAGGAGTGAATCGAATTTGAGCGATAACTGGATCGTAGAACTATTACAAAACGCTCTAACCACTTGGAACAACAAATTGAACGAGGTCTGGACGTTGATCTCCACCAGCCCCGAAGCCTTCAAGGGCGGCGCTGTGTGGAGCGTCATTCAAAATATCCACGGGGGCTTAAAGGCCATCGGCTATGCGCTGCTGGTGCTGTTCTTCGTGGTGGGCGTCGTCAAGACCTGCGGCAGCTTTGCGGAGGTCAAACGTCCCGAAGTGGCCGTCAAGATGTTCGTGCGCTTTGCTTTGGCGGAGGCCGCCATAACCTATGGAATGGAGCTGCTCCTTGCGGTTCTGTCCATTTGCCAAGGTGTAATTTCCAGCATCATGAGCGCGTCCGGCATGGGCGGGCAAACTGCCCTGTCGCTGCCCGGTACCATCGTAACGGCTATCGAAAGCGTGGGCTTCCTCGACTCCATACCGCTGTGGATCGTATCCCTGTTGGCAAGTTTGCTGATAACGGTATTGTCCTTTGTGGTGGTGCTGACCGTATACAGCCGGTTTTTCAAGCTCTATTTCCATGCTGCCATTGCCCCTGTAGCGTTAGCGTCCTTTGCGGGGCAGCCCAGCCAGAGCATAGGCGTATCGTTTTTGAAAAGCTATGCGGGCGTGTGCTTAGAGGGCGCTATCATCGTGCTGGCCTGCGTGATCTATTCGGCTTTTGCCACATCTGCGCCCGCCGTGTCCGGCACAACCGCCGTCAACATGGTTTGGTCGTATATTGGCGAGCTGGTTTTCAATCTGCTGGTGCTGGTGGGTGCGGTGCGCCTTGCCGACCAAAGCGTCAAGCAAATGTTGGGCTTGTAAATCAGCCTATACGAACCAAGCGTGGCATTGTATAATGAAAACGGTGATTTTATGGCAAAAAAGAAGAAACTGTCCAAAACGGAGCGTCGGGAACAACGGCTCCGAAAAGCGAAGCAATGGGCGCTCACATATGAGGGCTCGCATATGGTGCGCGCTTATCGGAAGCGGTTCAAGGTGGATTATACCTGCGCATTGTCGGATCTGAATGAAATCGGCGTACTTTCCCATGAAAAGTTGGCAGGCCTAAAAGAGCAGGAAGAAATACGGCTCCGGCAAAAGCGGGAGGAACGTGAGCGCAAACAAGCCGAAGCGTTTTTTGAACGCTGGCCCAACAGCGACGACCGCTTCTTCTATATCGCCGGGTACACCTCCGGCGGCGCGCCATATGGAACCACATGGGAGGAAATGGGGATGCTGCCATATGACGGAGCCTTGCTATTCGATAGAAATGGAGATTTTGAAGAAGATGAATGACGATTACGGCAATATTTCATCGTTGCGCCTAACATACGAGAGCCTTCCATTGTTAAAAGCAACCGGCGTATTTAAACATGTAATCGACATAACACAGGCGGGAGGCCTGATTCGTCACAGCCGGTATGACGGGAACGACAAGCTTATTTCCTCGAATGAATATGCGGTCGATTTTATAAGCGGGCTTTCCTTTGTCCGCGAAATTAATGATCTCATTTCGTTGGATCAATGGAAAGCGACCTACGGCCCGCCATATGACTCCATTCTCATAGGAAAGGGTGCGAAGTGGCGGATACTGCTGCGATTTACTAACCATAAGACTCTCAAAATATATGGTGCGCTTGAGCCGGCGAAACCGTTTATGAAAGACAATCTGCCGCCCAACGCTGAGAAAATAGCGCGGACTGTTCTCCGCCTTGCAGATTATGTTTATCCGCCTGTCGTCTTAGATGAGCGCATCTTGTTAGAGCCGCTTGAAAAAGGTAAAGCGCAGATTGCGAGCATCACAGACAACGAGGAATGCCGCCATGAGCAGATCATGGAACTGACCCTGCTGCTCATGTATTTGACGTCGTGGGAAGAAGGACCGCAGGGCTTGCGCGGCACAAAGAAGCTGCCGCCCGAAGAATACGCCCGGTTTGTAAGCCGCTGCTGTTGGAAGGGGTATGATTTCGATGTGCTCAACGAACTGACAGAGCGTGGGCTGGTGCAAGCCGATGGCCGTGCCAAGATGGCCGTCATACTGGATGCCGGCGCCGAAAAGGCGAAAGCGCTCATGGAAAAGTACAGAATAACGGAATAAGCACGCACACTATCATCTCGGGATCGCCCAAACAGGCGATCCTTTTTATTATGTAAAATTGGAGGTATATATGGAAGTTCGTATAAACAAGGAAATCAGGGACTACCAAGAATCCATGTTCTTTGGCCTGTCTCTGCGACAATGTATCTTTTCTCTGCTGGCGGTGGCAGCCGCCGTGGGCGTATACTTCGCAGCCCATGATGCGGTTGGGTTCGACGTGGGCTGGATCTGCATCCTCGCCGCCGCACCCTTTGCCGCCTGTGGCTTCGTGCGCTATCACGGGCTGACCGCCGAGCAATTCGTGGTGGTCTGGTTCAGGAGTGAGTTTCTTGCTCCGGAACGCCTAACCTGCGTCCCCGAAAACAGCTATGCCGCCGCTATCCTGCCCGCGCTTGAAGCAGAGCAGGCAAAGAACATCAAATGGTGCCGCAAGCAATGGAAACACAATAAAAACTATTACATGGAGGACAACGCCGTATGATAAAGACCCTCGATAAGACCTTGAAACAGGACAAGGAACCCTACACCATCCCCAAAACCGTACAGCATACCATTCCCATCCAGCGCATTTGGCCGGATGGGATTTTTCTTTGTGGGGGCAAGTTCTCCAAATGCTGGCGCTTTGAGGATATCAACTATGCCATTGCCAGCAAGGACGACAAAACCGAGATGTTTCTCGATTACAGCGAGCTTCTGAACGCATTGGATTCGGGAGCGACCGCCAAGATCACCATCAATAACCGCCGCATTAACCGCGCCGATTTTGAAAAGAGCATTTTGCTCCATGCCGCTGGCGACGAGCTTGACGACCTGCGCCGGGAGTATAACGAAATGCTTCTCGACAAGATTACAGGCTCCAACAACAGCATTGTACAGGAGCGGTACATCACGGTATCCGTTCACAAAAAGAGCGTGGAGGAAGCCCGCGCCTACTTCGCCCGCGTGGGGACTGACCTCACCACGCACTTAGGCAAACTGTCCTCGTTCTGCACGGAGCTGGACGCCGCCGAGCGGCTTCGCATCTTTCACGATTTCTTCCGTGCCGGGGAAGAGTCGAACTTTCACTTTGACATGAAGTCCTCCTCTAAGAAGGGGCATGGCTTCAAGGAGTGCATTTGCCCGCAGAGCCTTGAGTTCAAGGGCAATTACTTCGGCATGGGAGATAAGTTCGGGCGTGTGCTTTATCTGCGCGAATACGCCAGCTATATCAAGGACAGCATGCTATCCGAGCTTTGCGAGCTGAACCGCAACATGATGGTCTCCATCGACATTATCCCCATCCCGACAGATGAGGCCGTGCGCGAAATGCAGAATAAGCTTCTGGGTATCGAAACCAACGTAAGCAACTGGCAGCGCAAGCAGAACGCCGCCAACAATTTCTCCGCCGTGATCCCTTACGACATGGAGTTGCAGCGCAAGGAAACCAAAGAATTTCTTGACGACCTCACCACCCGCGACCAGCGCATGATGTTTGTGATAGTGACGCTGGTTCATGCAGCGGATACGCTGGAGCAGCTCAACAGTGACACGGATGCACTGCTTTCGGTGGGGCGCAAGCACCTGTGTCAGCTCTCCACCTTGTCCTTTCAGCAGATGGATGCGCTCAATACCGCCCTGCCATACGGCGTAAGAAAGATCGATGCCCTTCGCACGCTCACCACGGAAAGTACCGCTGTTCTCATGCCTTTCAAGGCGCAAGAAATCAGGCATGACCGCGGCGTGTACTTCGGGCAGAACGCCATATCCAAGAACCTGCTGTTCATCGACCGCAAGCAGCTTTTGAACGGCAACGGCTTTGTGCTGGGCGTGTCCGGCTCCGGCAAGAGCTTCACGGCCAAGCGGGAAATGCTCAACCTCGCCATGGCGACGGATGACGATATCATCGTGATTGACCCCGAGGCCGAGTACAAGCTGCTCATCGAGGCGCTGGGCGGCGAGGTCATCCGCATTGCGGCCACCAGCCCCAACCATATCAATGCGATGGATATGACAGAGGGTTACGGCGATGGTGAGAACCCCGTTATCCTCAAGAGTGAGTTTATCCTCTCCCTTTGTGAGCAACTTGTAGGAAGCGGCAAGCTCACGGCAAAAGAAAAGAGCCTGATCGACCGATGCACCGCAAACGTGTACCGCCAGTATCTTTCCAGCAACTATGAGGATACGCCGCCCACCCTGAAGGATTTCCATGCGGAACTGCTCAAACAGGACGAGCCGGAAGCACGGGATGTGGCACTGGCGATAGAATTGTTCACCAACGGCAGTCTCAACACCTTTGCCCAGCAGACTAACATGAACCCCAACAGCCGCATCGTATGTTATGACATCCGCGACCTCGGCAAGCAGCTTCTGCCCATCGGTATGCTGGTGGTGTTGGACAGCATATTCAACCGTGTGGTGGCGAACCGGCTGAAGGGCAGGAATACATGGATCATAATTGACGAAATATACCTCATGTTCCAGCATGAGTACAGCGCCAACTTCCTGTTCACGCTTTGGAAGCGCGTTCGTAAATACGGGGCTTGTGCGACAGGTTTAACCCAGAACGTGGACGATCTGTTGCAATCCCATACCGCCCGCACCATGCTGGCAAACAGCGAGTTTCTCGTCATGCTCAATCAAGCGGCGACGGACAGGATAGAGCTTGCGAAGCTGCTGAACATCTCGGAAAACCAACTGAGCTATATCACCAACGTGCCAAGCGGTCACGGGCTTTTGAAATGCGGCGGGAGCATTGTGCCCTTCGAGGATAGGTTTCCTACCCATACAAAAAGCTATAGGTACCTAATGACTACTGAATAATTGCGATTTGAGAATCGCTTTTACCAAAAGGGCAGATATTGCCATTTTTGACAGTAAAATGGGCCCATTTTGTTGTTTCAGATACATTGATGACTGCCTGATTAGATTTGCGGACACACGCCGCAAATCTAATGTGCAAGCTTTTTGATCCAAATGGTCAAAAAGCTTGCACATAAACAAAGCAAAAACGCCTTGCAAGTCTTGAAATTACTGCGTTTTTGCTTTGTTCAGTAGTCATTACCTAACGACCAAGCCCTCTGAAATGCAGGCGTAGAAGCGAACCCGGCTAGGCGCAGGGTGCGTCCAGCCGGGATAGTATCAATACTATAAAAAGAGCTTTTTGAACGGTACAAGATTGTCGTCACTTGAACTCATGAGTATGTTCAGAGATAAACTCAACTACCTTATGCCACTCATTTTTGAACATAAAAAATAGCTCGCCATTGATTTCTTTTGTTGGGCAAGTATATCTTTTCCCTCCGGAAACGATTTGAACCCATTTCAGAATACGATTAATACCCAACACCAGCATCCCATTCACTTCCCATCCGTGCTCGCTTTTCAGTTATTATACCATGCACGTTGCCGCATTGCATCAGAAAACGCCGAGGCTTGCCCCGGCGTTTTCTGCTATTACAGTCTATTGCAGCGTCAAACTCTCGCCCGCCGCCCGTGGCAGCTTCCCCTCGTCATACGTCAAATGGCTGCCCATCAGCAGGATGGGCTTGTTTGTTCCGCCATAGCTGGAATCGAACATCTGCACATCGAGGTGATACCATTTTCCGCCCAGTTTAACCAAGTTCCATTGGTGCGATGGGTTCACGGGGTCTGTTTTCGCCGCATGGACATACCGGCTTTCAATGCCCACCGCGTCGAACAACGCCACCATACCTCGCGCATAACCCGAACATTGCGCCTCGCCATATACCAGCAGCCCCCACGCCGTGTTCGCCCTATTTTTGCTCCAATCGTCGGCGTACTCGCAATGGTCGTACACATAGTTCACCAGCACTACGATCTTTTCCCTGTCCGTCATGCCCTCTGTCACGCAGGCGAATACGATCTCGCCCACCTTGGCCTTTAGCTCCTTACGTTCCCGTGAGGAAAGCGATGGACCATAGACAGTTCCCTTGGAATAGTCCCCTTTTACGTCGGCTGGCGCTTGTGTGGGTTTGGGCGTTTGTGCAGGCTTGGGCGTTTCGGTCGGCTCCGGCGTAACAACGGGCGTGGGCTGTTCCGGCTCCGGCGAATATGCTGGAATGTCCACCACGACCGCAGGCGGAGCGCCGTACTCGTATGTAACGACCATCGGCGGCGGGAGATTGTCGTATTCCCCCACTTCGACTACCGCCAGTGCGGGCACACTCACGCACGAAAGCGCAAGCAGCGCAAGAAACAAAGCAATCGACTTTTTCATTTCGCATACCTCCTACATTCATTTTTCAAGTTTCAGGTTCAGCGACCGCCAAGCGCCAGCTTGACAAGGAACAAAAACGTGTCGACAAACAGCATGACCACAAAACGAAGCACGGTCAGCAATATTAATCCCACAGTACGCATGGCGAACCCTCCTCCTCTGGTTTTGTGTGATAGTAGCATACGTTTTGCCAAAAGTGTGGATGTGTTCGCGGATTACCTTGATTTTTCTCTATAAAGGATGTGATCATTACGAAAACCATAAAGCAAAAACCGCCCGGCGGAAAACCCCGGACGCTTACAAAGACCGTGCGCATGCCGCCCGCCGCCATGCGCACCGCCGCAGAGCGTGCGCGGGAAAGAACGCAAGATCAGGCAGAACAGGCGGATGACTCCGCCTCCAATTACGCCGTTGACCGCTCTTTGGAGATGGCAAAAGGCAGCGCGGAAGCGCTGACTATGGATGCCGCGCGCGTCGTAGGCGATACGGCAAAGGAAGTTCTGCGACCGGATACACGCAAACCAGATGTCAATCGTTATGAATCAACCGAAACGGACAGCTCTCAGCGACCACAACAGGCAGCACGGCAGAAATATGCCAAGGAACGCCGAAATCCTCAATATTTCCAGCGCCCGTCTGCGGAACGCGCCGCCTCCGAGCCTGCACAACAAGCGGCACGACAATCCGCCGCAAAGAAAGCGCAAAGGTCTGCCTCCGAAGCCCGGCGAGCCGCCACCAAAACCGTGGACAAGGCCGCAAATGCGCCCAAGCGGGTGACAAATGCAGGCATTAAGACCGCAGAAGCTACGGCTAGAACCGTAAAGACCGCCCAGACCGCCGCAGTGAAAACAGCACAGGCAAGCAAGACCGCCGCTCGTGGCGCGCAAGCGGCAGCAAGAGCCGCTGTACAAGCAGCGCGCGTTGCGGCCAAGGTTGCGGTTACTGTGGCAAAGGCCGTGGCCAAAGCTGCTGCGGCTATGGCAAAGGCAGTGGCGGCAGCAGTCAAAGCGCTCATCGCATGGATCGCCGCAGGTGGATGGGTTGTCATCCTCATCATCATTGCCGTGGGCGCAATCGCCGCCATCCTCTGCTCCGCGTTTGGCGTGTTCTTCTCGGACGAGGCCGACCCCGGCAAGCTCAAACAAGCCATTGTAGACATCAATACCGACTTCACCAATGACCTGCAAGCCCAAATAGACAGCCTTTCCGCTGGCGGGTATGATGCCGTGAACGTGATTTATGAGGGTGATTTCGATGGCGACTCCTTCATGGTAAACAACTGGACGGATGTTCTGGGCGTGTATGCGGTAAAGACCACCACCGATGAAACCGCCGGTGATGAAGTGCTGACAGTTACGCCGGAAAAGCAAGCGATACTCAAAACCACCTTTAATGATATGAATACCGTGAACATCCGCACGGAAACGGAAACAACTACAACAACAATCATCGTGGATGGCGAGGAAGTGGAAGAAACCACTGCTACGCTGAATATTTACATTGACATTCAGAGCCTTACCTATCTGGAAGGAGCGGAGCTATACAACTTCGATGAGGATCAGATGGAAATGCTGGAGGAACTGATGAGTCCACAGTATTTTTCCTTTTTTGCGGAGCTTATCAATGTTGACATCTATGGCGGTTTAACAATCGGTGACTTTGCCAATTTGGTAAATGATCTGCCCGCAGGAACAGAAGGAACAGCGATTGCGCAGGCGGCGCTTTCCAAAGTCGGCACACCGTATTCCGTGATGGATTGCAGCGACCTATCCCAATACGCATACGCACAGGCGGGGGTATCCATACCCGGCACATCAGTGATGCAAGCGCAGTATTGCTACAACAACGGCTATACAATTTCTTCATCCGCACTCCAGCCCGGTGATTTGGTATTTTGGAGCAAGACCTCCTGTCGCTGTGGACGCTGGAACGAGGTGCATCATGTGGGTGTTTACGTTGGCAACGGCAGAATTGTAGACGCAAGCTCAGCAAAAGGCCGTGTGGTATTGAGGAATATTTGGAGCAGTGCGAATTGGCCGATCATCATTTATGCAAGGCCTCATGTGTAAAGGAGGTACGCTTTGAAATCAATAATCAGAACCATGAGTCTGATGCTGGCTCTTTTTTGTTGCTTTATTCCGCTTGCGGCATTTGCCGAACAAACCGAACCGCTGACGGTAGAATCACAAGCGGGCAGGCTTACGGAGGGCTGTGACACAACAGAGGAAAAGCGATGGCGATATACCGCTACATCTCCCGTTATTTCAAATACGATTATGAATTATGTGAAGCGGTATTGGCAAAGGAAGTCACCAGTTATACGCCCGACCCGCATCGGACGCTGGAATCACGAAAGGGTATCTGCTATGACCTCGCGGTGCTGTTTGCAGCCATGCTCCACAGCCAAGGAATGCGGGTGAAGATAGTGAAAGGCTATCACAATGGCATATACCACGCATGGAGCAGCGTGTATGGCGCGGAAGCCGACCGATGGGTGCATCTTGATGTGACGATGGACCTGCGCCGGGGCAGGCACAGAAAGGCTTGGCGGGAAATCAAGCACGAAGATTATGAGATAAAGACGGAGGCTTTATACGATGGATAAGCAAAGAATGATCCGGGCGGCGATGCTTGCCGTCCTTGCTGTTGCCGTGATAGTTCTCGGCTGGCTGTGTCTCGGCACGGACAACACCATGATTGTAGAAATCGAAGCGCCTACACGGACAACGCAAGCGCCTACCACGCCCACCAATGCCGCTTTGCCTTTACCATTGGAAACCGAAGCTCCCGAACTTAGTGAATCTGTGCAAGAGAAAGAACAGCCTAACAATTCAGCTATGACGAATCGTCTCGGCATATTGGCCATCGGCAACAAGCAGATCCCCATCGCAAGCAACGTGGACGAAAGCACGTTAGAAAAAAGCCCCGGTTGGATGCCGGACAGTGCATTGCCCGGCGAAAGCGGTATGTGCGTGATACTTGGCCACCGCAACCGCAAGCACCTGCGCCCGTTGGAAAAGGTAACGATTGGCGAAGAAATCATCTTCACCTATCCTGACGGACGAACAGCAGCCTACACCGTAACTGAAATCGTGATATATGAAAATACCGCTGATTGGCGCTTGCCATCAGCGGCAGGGGATACGCTGGTGCTGGTTACCTGCTATCCCTTTCGGTATAGCGGGAGCGCACCGGGTAAATTTGTTTGTGTTGCGGAAAAAAAGTAAAGATTAGATTTGATTTATAATACCCATGCTCGCTAAAAGTACAATGATGCCGGCAATCAAGACGCCTATAGCGATTGCTGGCATAGCGATTTTTAACCGCATATTGAGTATGGCGGATACTAAAGCGCCGATCCACGCACCCGTTCCGGGGAGCGGGATCGCTACTAAGATGCAAATACCCCAGAAAGCATATTTGATGACCACGTTGCTTTTTACCTGCGCGTAGCGTTCGAGACGGTCGATTATACGATGTAGCCACGGAAGCTTTTGCTTCATGAATGCGAACAGTCTGCGAATATATACGATGATGAATGGAATCGGCAATAGATTACCTAATATGGATACAAGCAGCACGATTGCCGGATGAAGCCCTTGTGCTATGCCATACGGTATCGCTCCGCGCAGCTCAATAACTGGAAGCATGGATAAGAACAAGGTGTATAGCAGTTTATATAATGACTACTGAACAAAGCAAAAACGCAGTAATGTCAAGACTTGCAAGGCGTTTTTGCTTTGTTTATGTGCAAGCTTTTTGACCATTTGGATCAAAAAGCTTGCACATTAGATTTGCGGCGTGTGTCCGCAAATCTAATCAGGCAGTCATCAATGTATCTGAAACAACAAAATGGGCCCATTTTACTGTCAAAAATGGCAATATCTGCCCTTTTGGTAAAAGCGATTCTCAAATCGCAATTATTCAGTAGTCATTATATATGGAATCGATGGACATACTATTCTGTAAAAGGTATACTATAAAATGTACGCATAATAGCGATGCAGCGGGGAGGAACAATGCAAAATAAACATCGCTGGCTTTCAATATTGCTCTGGAGCCTTACAGCAGGTTGGTTGGTGCTGGCGCTGTTTCTTTCTTCCCAAACAGGAGAAGAAACCGGCAACCTCAGTATGAGTATATCCAGCTTTATCGGCAAGGTATTAGGCCTTGCTGAAAGTACAACGCCGACTATAAACACAGTTATTCGTAAGGCTGCGCATATCGTGGTCTATTTGATATTGTCCAGCTTTGCCGCAGCAGCGGCGATTATTACATTCACAAAGCATCGGTTTGCGTGGCTCTGGCCGCTGCCTCCGTGCGTGTTGATTGCCATACTAGACGAGGTGCGCAAAGCCGCCATCCCCGGCAGGCATTGTTCGTGGGGCGAGGCAACGCTGAATGTGGTTGGGTGCGTTGTGGGGGCCACAGTAGTATGGGCAATTGCACAAGCCAAGTTCTTGCACAAAATCAGCTATTAATGACACTCTCTTAATTATTATTGCACTTGATTTTTCCGTAGCAAAGTATATCCGCAATGCGCTGGCTAGCTTTCCCATCACCGTACGGATTCAAAGCTTTGCTCATCTTTTCGTATTCGTTCCTATCATTTAGAAGCCTATGACATGCTTCATAGATATTCTTTTCATTCGTACCTACAAGCTTTAATGTTCCCGCATCAATACCCTCCGGACGTTCAGTAGTGTCCCGCATGACCAGTACAGGCTTGCCAAGGCTAGGTGCCTCCTCCTGGATGCCACCACTGTCAGTTAATATCATATAGCTGCGAGCAAGTAAGTTGTGGAAGTCCAGAACGTCTAGCGGCTCAATGATATGGATGCGGTCACAACCGCTTAGTTCATCCGCTGCGGCTTGCCGCACCAGCGGGTTCATGTGTATTGGATAAACGGCTTTTACGTCGGGGGTTTCATCTATGATACGGCGAATAGCTCGAAACATGTGATGCATTGGTTCTCCCAAATTCTCGCGGCGATGAGCCGTGAGGACAATGAGACGGCTCCCCATCGCCCAATCCAGTTCAGGATGCAAGTAATTAGAACGAACTGTAGTTTTTAGCGCATCAATAGCCGTATTGCCGGTAACAAAAATTCCTTTAGGATCCTTACCCTCGCGGAGCAGATTGTTTTTGGCTGACGCTGTGGGCGCAAAGTTGTATTGCGAGATAATACCAACAGCCTGTCGATTGAACTCTTCCGGGTAAGGCGATGCAATATTATAAGTGCGGAGGCCAGCTTCCACATGCCCCACGGGTATCTGCATATAGAAACAGGCTAACGCGGTAACAAACGTGGTGGTGGTATCACCGTGAACAAGAACAACGTCTGGTTTGGTTTCCTCCAGTACGGCTCCAATACGCCCCAGTATATTTGTCGTAATATCAAACAGGGTCTGCTTGTCCTTCATGATGGACAGGTCATAATCAGGCACAACGCCGAACACTTCAAGCACCTGATCAAGCATCTGCCGATGCTGGCCGCTGACGCAAACCACGGTTTTAATGGTTTCACGGCTTTTCAGTTCCTTTACGACAGGACACATCTTGATGGCCTCGGGGCGCGTGCCAAATACTAATAAAACTCTTTTCATTTTTAACTACCTCTTAAACAAATTGTTCAACGTACTCTTTGCTGATTTCGGAATTAATTGTTTTATACCAGAAGGGATTAGGGATTTAAACCGATTGAAAAAATATCGCTTTGATTTGTAGAATGAAGCAGCATAAGCGTCAAACCCGTTTTTCTGCACAGTTGAATAAAATGTCTTCCTACATTCTGGAGAATAGGACGGACGCATTAAATTGTCATTCTTTTCAGCGGCCAATGTAAGATTACATGGGATGATTTGGGTTTGTCCCGCCATTTGTTCTAAGAGTATCTTACCTTGTTCGGTATTGCATATAACAAGCGAAAGGCCCTTCTGCGATGTTTCTTTTAGCATGGGCAATTGCTCACTATAGCCCCAAAAGTCCCCAATGCTTATATCGCCAACTCTGTTTAAGCAAGCATATTTACAGCTATAACAACATTCACGATAGTTTTCACCATAAAAGAAAGCGCTATAGTAGGGATCTTGATCAAAGGTTCGATATATTTGCCTCCCATCTGTCGTTGATATGGCTGCACAATATTTATCGCCCCAAGGATATTTGGCTTTATCTCGAAATCTATAGTCGCATATTCTACTGTCAAGTTTTTTTCCCAACCACAGGATATACTCCAGAAAGAATTGGGGACTTGTTACGCCATGACAAATTAAATCCATCGTATAAAGATTCTTTATATTACTATTACCCAAGAAGGCATATAGGCTTTCGATTTGACAAGGCGTTCCGCTAAATAGAACTGGGACATCCTTCGTTAAATATTCTAAAACCTGCTTGTAGCTATCGCCTATCTCGCTTTGCACATATTTTGAGCCTTGGAGTTGCCGAAGTTCCTTGGCTGAAGTAATTTGCTTATGAACCGGGCGCATTGATTCGTCTAGCGCACACCCAAATACAACCCCGTTTCTATCTAAAATCCATTTCGCAGCAGCAGGGAATGCGCCACCTGAAGCGCTTTCTCTTAAAATATCATTATTTTTGTTTATTAGTGCGTATGCCTCTTGTTTATATGTTTGCACCGACACTTCATGATTGGCCGGACATATTTGCATACACAGACCACAATCTGAGCATCGGCTGATATCGCAGATCGGATACAAAAACCCTTCCTGATTTGGCACCATTTTCAAACATGCGCACGGACATTTTTGAACACAAGCCCCACAGCCTGTACAATTATGCGTGTTCAGATTCATAATACTACTTCCTTTTGATTATCCTTCTTATATCTTTTAAGAATACCAAACAGAGGATTGCGGTCGACACTAGAAGACTAATTGCACTGGCAGTGATTCCACCATATATAAATATCAATCCATTACATATAGCAAGACCTAATATCCAAGCAAGATTTCCAATTGCAACCGCGCACTTAATTGTTTTATACAGTATAATGTGCCTTATTAAGATGCTCACCATAAAGCTTAAAATTATTGAGAGGTTTGCACCGTTTATGCCCATACTGTTAATCAAAGGACTAACTAGAACTATATTGAGGATACACGCAACCAATGTGGACACAAACACAATTTTTGTTTTATTTAATGCGTAAAAAGCATTTCCGACAAATGTTGCGTATGCGCTGATCACTGACATGAATAAAAATATTGGAATAGTAGCCGCAACCTGAGCATATGCGGCATCGACCAACAATGGCAACAACAATTTGCTTGTCGGAATAAGCAAAACAAGTCCGGCACACAAAAAGCGTGCATACAGCATAAATGCCTTAGAGTAGAACTCAGCGTTATCAAGACTATCTGAATTCCGACGGAATGAGATATCTTGCCACGCATATGTAAAACAGGTTGTAACAAGCGCAATCATATTACCAAATTTGGCACCAACTGCGTAAATACCATTCATTTCAAGAGTAAGCATCTGACTTATTACAATGCGATTGTAGCTTGTTAAAAGCCAGTATGCAACAGCGTTCAAAGCCAATGGCATAGTAAAAGAAATTATTCTTTTAATCCAGCGACAATCTATGAGTCTGGGTTTAAATTCACTTATTGCGCCAACCTTCGCTTCGATCAATATCACTTGCGCAATGTTTCCTGCGATCGCGCCAATGTACAAAGCTTCAATCCCCATTCCACAGCATAGGATTAATACTAAATTTAAAAGTGTCATAATAGAAGCATTGCAAATGCCGGAAATTGCGAAAATCACATTTTGTCCTTTTCCCCTTGCGATATGTGAGCTCATTTGTTGCTGATTAATTGCGATGCCATATAATATGATATATGGCATATAAGCTATGCTTAAAAAAAGCGACACAAGGATCCCCAACAGTATAAACATTGCCGCTGATATGTAGAATAATATCCAACTATTGGTAATAATGATGCTAGTGTTTGTCTTTTTTGTATCACTCAACACAAATCTTAACGTAGAGGACCAAACTTCCGCAAATAAAATCGCTGTAGCGACCGTTACATATGTTATTGTTAAATCATAATACCCATATGCTTCCGTCGGCAAGCACCTTGTGTATAGTGGCAAAAGAAGAAAAACAACCGTCTTTGACAGAATATTGCCAAGAAAAAAAATTCCTGAATTTTTTAAGAATTTTAAAATGCTATTCATTTAATCAATAATGCTTTCATCTAAAAAGCGACTCGATTCTTCTCGAAACTGCGCAATCTTTATATCAACATCAGAATAGGCAGCAAGATCAATTTCACAGATACGATCAATCTCACATTCCTCCGTAATAATCCGATGTTCCAATCCCACTTTCTCCAGATATTGTTTTATACGGGCAGAGTTTTCACGAGGCAATATTGCAGCAAAATTTTTATGATAAATGGTTGAAAAAACAGTTGCATGAAATGAACCTGTAATGACAAACCTTGCTTTCTTAATATACCCAATCCATTCTCTGGGACCAATATCTTCAACCTTTGTATCGAAATTACATTGATTCAAAGTCCCGGTGAGCTGTATAATACGACAATTGTATCTTTGCCTAACCATTGCAACCACTTTGTCTAGTATAGGTGAACTTTCTGCAAGGTAAGTGATACAGTAATTATCATCGACGGGCTCAAGAGCCATTTCGTCATAGAATTTTTTATCCAGTAATAGCGTGGGATCACAAACATATTGAAGATGTCCATCATATATTTCACTTATTACTGGCATTGAACTACCCTCACGCACGGAAATTGCGCTAAAATCCTTAATGTGATTCGCGAGGAAGTCCTTATCTTGTGCCGGAATTGGGCTACGCCCTAGGCTGGCTGCATATGCGATTTTCTTGCCAGTATTTATAAATTGCAAATAATAAGCAGGATCCTTACCACATTTATAACTACAATTCCAAACCTGGTCACTTCCAACAATAAAATAATCTGCATTTAAATTTGATGATTGAAGACTTTTATATGTGGAATAGGTTCTTGGTAAAATATCTAAGTATTTTTTTGTAAACTCTTTATACACCTTTAATTTGCGCTTTCGCGTATTCCCCCCAAAAACTCTCTTAATAAAGGTTCGTATTGGTCTTCCGTTGTTCAAAAGATATCTAGGCTGATAGTCAATAATCTGTGCCTGACTATAATTCATGCTAATATAGCGTTGCAGAGCAAACGCTTGCAGCGAAGAACCGGGATTATCTGTACAATGTAGCGTCATAATTAATATTCTCATACTGCAAAACCCTTCTTTTTTTCTTATAATAGTCAGCATATACGAACACCAATGGGAGCATATATGTTGGAGTTAAATAAATAGAACTAGAAATCATCATGCAGACCAATAGCAATAACAACCCTTTAGCGGCAAACGAAAGATTTTTTATCAATTCTAATAGTGTTGCTATATATAAACAAAATCCAATCAAGCCACCGCCCACCAAGATATAGGAAAGTGAGTTCATATATTCATGCCCTATAGGCAAGATGCCGTCATACTGCGTCGTAATACCAAACTCAACCAAGCAGCTTCTTATATTTCCCATACCAAAGCCGAACAGCTTATATATCGGTTTTTCTTCGGCAAAAATAGCATAGCCCCTTAGTATCCTTTGCGTTCCGGTGGTTCCGCCCTCTGACCAAATGGTGCTCACACGATCGTAAAAAGCCGAAAAAACATCAGTCTGTTTTGCGATTATTATGGCGATTGCAGCAATGCATAAAGCCGCAACTATTATACGGCCACCTTTCTTTTCTTTGCTATATTTGAGTAACAGCCAGCCCCAGACTACAATCAGGAAAACTACCGCATTGGCAGAGAAGGATAATAAATTTGCTATTGTTATTATTATAGTAAACAACCAACGTGTACTGGAGCGCATTTTTATCTTTTCATATAAGCAAAGCGCTAGTGCAGGTATTGTATATTGCGCAAAGTGTGCAACTTCCAAAAACAGCGATGATGGTCGAAAAGTCAATCGCTGAAGTATATCCGCATACAAGTTATAAGTACTTGCATCTTGCGCATTAAAATAGTAATTCAAGCGCAAATTTCTTAGCAATACACTTGGCAATTGGATATGCCAAACTTGGTATACGAGTGCTTGAATTAGCAAATAAATTGAAAAGAACACCGATATATAAATATATATCTTACATCCTAGTTCTAAATCAAAATACAACTGAGAAACGAGTAAATATACAACACTATAACATAGAATCTTTGTCAATACATTTATAAAATTATTGATAATAATATTGCCCTGAAACAACACGATTATAAATGCGCTAAAAAAAATATATGCAAGAAAGGCAATGCTTCGTCTTGGCCACAGAAATGGCTTATTTAAAGAAAATAGGAGCACCCCAAATACCATTATGATCAATAGTATATCTCCTAAAGGAAAGCTATAGCCTTGTATATATAAACAATACTTGTTTATATATGCGCTCAAAATAATTACTGTCGTACATAAAATGGTGGTAATATTCCGTCTGGATTTCCCTTTAGTACTGATTGTTCTCATTAACAAAGGCCTCAATATTTTCATTAAACACAAACATGTCTTGTTCTACTTGCCTTAAAAGATCAAGGCATCCTTGTTCAAATATTTTTTCATCAAAGCTAGATACGTACTCTTCAACTTTTTTGACTATTTCCTCATTACTAGCATTCATATTGAGCGCGCAACCCAAATGATATTCTTCAACAATGGTTGCTAAATATGTACCGGCCGCCACAAGCATTGGCTTTTTGTAAAGTGCTGCATCGTAAAGCTTATTTGGTGTTGCATAGGGTACATCATAACGGGTTGAATCATAAACTGCATTAATAATGTCAATATCAGCATAGATAGAAGGCTTATCGCTGTTGTTAAAACGTCCCTGAAATATAACTTTCTCGTACATTTTCGCTTTACAGTATGCTTGCAACTGCTTTGATTCATCACCCTCGCCAATATACTTCAAAATATAATTCTTATGGCTTTCAAACGCATCCATCAGCTTGCGATTAACACTAAAATATCGTACGTTTCCTACAAATCCGATTATACAACGCTCATTACACGCATCATAAAGAGACTTCGCAGCATTTATCATATTTGCAGAATTAGTGATATTTGTCACATTCGTAACATTTGAAATGTTATGAACGACAAATGTTTTTTCAGTTTCAGGAAGGTATGGGCCAATGAAGCCTTTCGAACTGCTAAATACCAAAGGAGCTTTTATGGCTATAGCCCTAACTATTTTTTTAAACATAGTCAATCGTTCCCATACCGTTACATCCCTGTAATCAAAAATATAAGGTAAGGCAGACTCTTTTAACAAATAACGCGAAAGAAGAATCGCGCAGGTGGATCCCATTATTATCAACCCATCGAAGCAATGTGATTTTATTAATGATAATACAAACCGACGGTAACGGAGAAACGGTATTATTTTTGAAAAATTGTTGGATGTTTTCGCAGAAAAAACATAAGTATTTCCTTTTTTACAAACATTATTTTTCATCTTTCTTTCAAATAATGTTTTTTCAAACATTACGCCATGACCTTGCAGGATACTCTCATACAGGGGCAGCCATATCAGCTCATTTTCGTTATGCATTCCAACAATTAGCATATTATGCATGTTATTCTCTTATCCTCTTTTGTTACTACTATATAACCACTTTACATCCATGACTGGATTTTATCTTTTTGTTTTCATAATAAAAAACATCCTTGGCATTACCCTGCGAATAAAAGATAATAGCCTCCCCATAAGGCAAGTTAACCAAACAGAATGTATTTGAACGGGAATGGATAGAATGCGGGTTTTTATTGATGTTGGATGCATAGTGCGGAAGGCTTCCTGCACTTCATGATCACTAATTATTCTCTTAATATGCATTCTTTTATCTAAATAAGACACATTGTTAGCTTTAGAAAACTCATTTTCTATACAACCCAAAACACGTTCGGAAAAATGACGGGCAAGAAATTCTTTGCTTTCATAGCTATCAATACCCAGATTTGAATACGCATCAACAAATAATGCATGTTCGTTTTTTCTAAGTTCAAACCAATTTGGGCGATAAGATGTGGAAAGATTTCCCATCCTTTCACGTACATAATGATATAAGCAATTCGCAAGACAAACCATTCGTGTTGAAAAGCGTATGTATTGCAAATTAAATTCAACATCTTCCGCGCTGGGCATGGCGCGGTATTGCAAACCATTTTGTCGGATGATATTGTGCCTGTACAATTTGTTCCATGCATTATAAAAGAGAGACTGATCCGTTAGTCTAATCAAATTTTTCACGATTTCATTATGATCTAAATAAACTTCGTCTTTTTTCAAGGTATAGGGAATCTGCTTACTACAACATCCATTTTTTTGAATTTCCATATAGTAACCCCATATAACTAAATCTGCACTCCATTTTTTTGCAACAGTTACCGCCCGCTCAATCATGTCCGGTTCCATTCTGTCATCAGGGTCATAGAACACAATGAATTCTCCATGTGCATGAACAAGCCCATAGTTTCGTGCAGAAGATAGGCCACCATTTTTTTTATGTAAGGTTGTAACATTATCAAAATTTTTATCAAATTTATCGCATAACATATTCGTCAAACCATCATCTGATCCATCATCAACCAAAATGATTTCAACTTGATGATAGGTTTGGTTCATTAAACACTCTACTGCCTTTGGCAGATAAGCAGCTACGTTATAACATGGAAGAATAACAGATACCAAGTCAGGTTTAATGGAAGAGTTTAATCCAAAACTCTCTATGTTATTGTCTTGATTCACCCCTTGAGCCGCTCCCCTAACACCTTATACATCATATGATCAAAGAACATATGCACATCCTCGGTGATCTGCATATCATCCACGTTCACGTCCATATGATAATCCGCCATCTGTTTGAGCTTGCCGCCGTTGTAACCGGTCATGCCGATGGTCTTTGCGCCGATGCGCTTGGCATATTCAATGGCGTTGAGAACGTTCTTTGAGTTGCCGCTGCCGGAAATACCTATCACCAGATCGCCCGGTAGCAGGATGCCGTCCAGTTGGAAGCGGAACACCTCGTCGTAGCTAATGTCGTTGGCGATTGCCATGACGGTGGCGAAGTTGTCGCATAGGCAGTGCATGCGGAACTTTTTGCCCACTTTCTCCGAAATGCCTTTATTGAAGTCGTTTGCATAGTGCGAAGCTGTGGCCGCGCTGCCGCCGTTGCCGCAGATATAGATGTTTGCGTCGCGGTGGAAAGCGTCCGCAATTACATTCATGGCTTCGCTGATGGCTGCAAGATCAAGGGCGTTCAGCACATCGATCTCCCGCTGCCGATATGCTTGGATATCAGGGGTAAAGTCCGTCATAAGCCGTCCTCCTTAGTATTTCCTATTTTGTTCCCACGCCCACGCATCGCGTAGGATGGTGCGTATATCACTGTGCTTCGGGTTCCACCCAAGCACTTGCTTCGCTTTGGTGTTCGACGCCACAAGCACCGCAGGGTCGCCCTCGCGCCTGTCCGCAAGCGCATAGGGAACAGGCTGTCCGCTGACTTCTTCTAACGCCTTAATCATTTCCAACACGGTGAAGCCTGTACCGCTGCCTAAGTTGAAGCAGTCGGAGGGATTACTGGCCATTAGGTATTCAAGCCCGAGGTAATGCGCCTCGGCCAAATCCATTACATGGATAAAATCTCGGATGCAGCTCCCATCGCGCGTATCATAATTTGAGCCAAATACGTTGAACGGCTTGCCTTGCTGCGCCGCGTGTATCATGACGGGGATCAAATGGGTTTCGGGATTGTGCGCCTCGCCTATGCTTCCATTCTCCGAATCGCCCGCCGCACAAAAATATCGGAAAGCACAATAACGCAAGCCATACGCCCGCTCGTAGTCCGCAAGCAGCTTTTCGCCGATCAGTTTGGTTGTTCCATACGGATTTATAGGGTTTTGCGGGTGCGCCTCATCCATGGGCGTGTACTGCGGGTTGCCGAAGGTTGCCGCGGAAGAAGAAAATACGAAGTATTTCACCCCATGTTCCACGCAAGCGTCCAGCAGGGTTTGCATGTTTGTTACATTGTTCCGATAATAGCGCGCCGGGCGTTTCACGGAATCCGGAACGCTGGCGTATGCCGCGAAGTGAATAACCGCGTCAAACTGCTCGGCTCCCATAAGCGTGTCCAGTAGCGCCCTGTCGCCAAAGTCGCCCTCGACAAACTGCCCCGCTATAACCGCTTGACGATGGCCGTCGCTTAAATCATCCAATACTACCGTATCAATTCTCTTGCTTGCAAAAAGCGCATTGCAATGGCTGCCGATGTAACCCGCGCCGCCGGTAATGAGTACCTTCATATTTTTTCTCCCGTGATGTATTTTGCTGCTGCCAGCAGGCTTGCGCAGCTTGCGTCCTGCCCATAATCATTGCAGCCTATCAGCATGGTTTTTACGCCATAGCTTCGTCCTGCCGTAATATCGCTTTGGGAATCTCCAACCATCCACGACCGTGCCTTATCAATAGCAAAGTCCCGCTCCGCCTGCAAAAAAAGCCCTATCCTAGGCTTTCGGCAATCGCACTCCCCAACTTCGTGGGGACAGATGTATATGGCGTCGATATGAGCGCCGCTGCGTTCAAATTCTGCACACATGTTTGCATGAATATTGTTGAGTGCCTCCATTGTCAGCAGCCCGCGGGCAATACCGCGCTGGTTGCTGATAATAATCACAAGATATCCCGCTTGATTCAAAGCGCGAACAGCTTGCTTTGCGCCCAGCAAAAACATAAAATCATTCCAGCGGCAGATATACTGGTGAGGCGGTGCGCAGCGGTTGATTACACCGTCACGGTCGAGGAATATAGCTTTTTTAGCCAAAGTAGACAATCCTGCTGCCGTAATTGCCAAAGTGAAAATCCAATTCTTTAAGTCCCAGCTGTTCTCGCAGTGCTTGCTGCTTGCTTTCCTCGCAGCAAAGCAGCAAAAACCCGCCGCCCCCCGCGCCCAAAAGCTTTCCGCCCATTGCACCGGCGTGGAGGGCCTTTTCATAAAGCCCATTTATGGCGTCGTTGCTGATACTCCCCGCGATGGAGCGCTTTTTCATCCAGCCCTCATGCAGCATCATTGGGAAACGGTTGCTAAAGACTTGCTGTTCTTTTGCGATAATGCGCAGCGCATCCGCCTGGTCACGCATATAATCCAAGGTTGCAAGGCTGGAGGGGGTATTCTTTTTTTGCTCTGTTAAAACGTCGCCTGCACTGCGCTGAATGCCTGTATAAAACATCATAAGCTTGCGCTCCAAGCTCCGAAACACAGCGTCAGGCAGCCACAGTCGCTCCCGCTCCACGCTCTCATCGGCATTAAAACGAATATAGTTGATGCCACCAAATGCCGCTGCTGCCTGATCCTGCTTCCCGATGGGTTGTTTGAGAATACCAATCTCTATTTCACAGGCTTTTTCAAACATTTCCTGTGCGGAAAGCGTGATGCCCTTATAGGCGTAGAGGGCGTTGAGCAGCCCCACCGTCAAGCTGCTGGAGGAGCCAAGGCCGGTTCCTGCGGGCACTTCACCCACTGTCGTAATCTCTATGCTGTCCCGAATTCCGGCCATTTGCAGGCAGGCCTTTACGATATCGTGCTGTAAATCCTCCACCCGCTCCACGATCTCCGTTTTGGTGTAGCTGACACGGATGGTTTTATCAAAGCGCTTATGCACGGTAACGTACACATATTTATTGATGGTTGCGCTGACTACAGCACCATAGCCTGTTTTATAATAGGTATTGATGTCTGTGCCGCCGCCAACAAAGCTGATGCGCAGCGGTGTTTTAGATATAATCATGGCTGCACCAATCCATTCTCGCTTTTTCTAAATTATCGGGAGTTCCTATATCCATCAGGTACTCCGTCATTTCATATCCGTACATTTTTCTAACCAGTTTGGGCAATACGTCCTTGCCGAAATCGCAAAACCCTAATCCCATATAATCAAACAATCGGGGGCTTGCCACGTAAACGCCGGCATTGGCTAGATTGCTTGTTGGCACATCCGGCTTTTCTACGAAGTCAACGATTGTGCCATGCCCGTCCAACGTTGCAATCCCGCATTGTTTTGGGTTTGACGCACGGAATAGCGCCATTGTCAATACGCCTTGCTTTTGCTGTTGCAACGCCAGCATATTGCTTAAATCTATATTGGTGAGATTATCGGCATAGCAGATAAAGAAATCCTCGTTCCCATGAATAAAATTCCGATTGGCCCTTACTGTTCCGCCGCTGCCCAGCAACTCAGGCTCGTAAAACTCCTGTACATGAAGGCCGGTATTCCGCCTGTTGTAAGCGGAAATAAAGGCGCTGACCTGCTCGCTTAAATAGTGCGTGTTCACGATTACTTCACTTACGCCATGCCGTGCGAAAAGCATAAACCACCATTCCATAAGGGGCTTGCCGCATATGGGGATCAGGCACTTTGGCGTTGCGTCCGTGAGCGGACGCAGGCGCGTGCCAAGACCAGCTGCGAGAAGGAAGGCTTTCATTTAATTAATTACCATTGCAGCGAAGAACGCAGCCGATGGTACCAATAAACAGTTTGAAATCTAACCACAAGGAACGATTTGTAATGTAGAATAGTTCCATCTGTTGGCGTTCACCTGTTTCATATTTTTTGTTGTTACGTCCGTAGACTTGCCAATAGCCGGTTATGCCAGGACTTACCGCTAGCACCAAATCCGCATACTCCTTGAAAAAACAATTTTCGAACTCGACCATAGGCCGAGGCCCCACAAGGCTCATATCGCCTCGCAAGACCGAATAAAGCTGAGGCAGTTCGTCAATGCTGGTTTTGCGAATGAACTTGCCAATCTTTGTAATACGGGGGTCGCAATCTATTTTAACTTCCTTGAAATATTGCGCTTTTTGATCTTCCGTCAGGAAATGGTCAACATTATCCGCATCAACGACCATACTTCTAAACTTGTACATCGGGTACGGCTTATGATTTTTACCCACGCACATTCTTTTATGGATTACCGGCCCGCTGTCCTCCGCCTTAATTGCAATAGCCGTTATCAGCATAATGGGCGAAGCAAGTATAAGCCCCACAATGGAAAACACAATATCAAATCCGCGTTTTACCATTTCATACACAGGCTTGTCCACATAGCGGTACTGCTCTGATGCCTGTGCAGCCGAGTTCGATAATACCTTTACGGCAGGCGCGTTTGTTGCCACGGTTTGTGCCCGCATTGTAGGCAGCGTTATGTCACCGCTCGCCGCTTCGATGTAGGATGTTTTCATGAGTTATTCCCCCAAATCCATAAGGTCCAGCATCCCGCGTTCGCTTTCCACCCAATCAAAGGGAAGCCACGCGCTGAGCTGCTGCCCAACTACGTCTATTTCCACCCGGCAATTCCGGTTTTTTTTCGAGTATTCTTTGATGCTGCCCTCATAATCCAGCAAAGGGCCTTCAATAATTTTTACTTTTTCGTTGATTTTGAGCGCCTTTGATAGTCCCACAACGCCGCCAAGGGATAGCACCCACTGGGCATACTTCAGGTCTGTTCCGACTAACGTTCTCTCGTCTTCTCTTTTACCCAGAATTTTATATACATACCGGCATTTTTCCGTGCCGCTGATATCTGTTCCTTTGGCTGTATAAACAAATACGTACCCTTTTAGCAATGTGTCTTGTGTTAACTCCCGCACGCCGTTGCGGCTCTTATGCATGAGCCGTAGAAACGGCAGGGTAATGATATTCGGATGCTCTCTGTTCAGCTCCTGCGCCGCAGCAACTTCCCTGCCCGTGATACAGTGCAAACAATATACATCGTAGCCGGAAGTGTTTATTTGTTCACGTAGTCTGCTTAATTGCTCGGTAAAACACCATTTCTCACTTTCCATAACATGGCTCCTAAAGAGTAAGCTTCGCCATACAGACCGAAAGGCGGTTTGCATGGTTTGTTTATATCGCTCATCTCTGACATCTCAAAAATCAAGTCTGCTTTGAAGGTGAGCTTCGGAAAAGTGAATGAGAGGCCGCTGCACAAGCGGGCCCGTTGCGGCCCCCATTCGTGTCCTTAAAGTTCTGGTGCTATTCTGTGATCAGCCTTACTTGGCCTTTCTCAGAGCCTTGCCGCACACAGCCAGAGCAGCGACGCAACCTACAAGCAGCAGAACCATGGGCACTGCAGTAGTGTTGTCGCCGGTTTTCGGCATAGCGGGGGAGCCGGTTGCACCTTTTGCAGCGACCTTGACGATACTGATGGGGGAGAAGCTGTTGAGCGTAAACTCAATCACTCCGTTCGCAAGTACCTTCGCGGGGATAATTTCCTTGCTGCCATCCGCCTTTTCGTGGATAACCAGAATGTTGTCTCCAACGTTGACGCCCGCCACATTCAATGAGAGTGTTACCGGCTTATCGTCGGTACGGGTCACCACCAGATCCATGGAAAGAAGCGTATCGGCTACATAGTCAGAGCCAAACTGGGTGGCAATATAGTCGGCGGCCGCCTTCTCCAAAGAGGCTTGTTTCGTCGCGGAAATGGATTTGACCTCTACCTTTGACACGTTACCGCTCGTCCCGGCAACATTGGAACCCGTGGGGCTGGGAATTGCCAAAGCAACGCTGGAAAGTGCGAACACCATCACCATCGCCACAACCAATGCAACTATCTTTTTTGCTTTCATAATCAAACACCTCCCTTCCAAGCAAAGTTCATATTCATTAACGGCCATTACAAGGCCGGTAATGACGATTATTGCGGAACCTCTGTGTAGAACACTTCGATCAGCAATTCCCTTAATGCTTCGTCATCCACAAAGAAGTCCTCATTTTTAACCGTTCCCACAAGGGTGTGAATGTTCTCATCCTTTATGTCCATATTAAGTACAGCCTTTGAGAGATACATCATTTCTTCTATAGACATATCGGTCTGCACGCTGTCTCCCATTGCGTTATATAGGTTGATCGCAAACATAAGGTCATCTTTCAGCTTGTTCTTTGCCGCCGAAAAGAAAGCCTTATAATATTGGATGTGGCGTTTTGTTCTTGACATATTGGTGCCATCCAGTCCCTTGCCAAGTCTTCTGGCCAGGTATATTTCGGCATCCTTGCCAAGAAGTGTATATTCAATGCCTTTCTCCATCTTGGGATTGAAAGCCGTCATATCGTCCAGCAGTGTGACGGTCACGCCGCCCAATGCATCGTTTGCAGCGTACAGCCCGTCAAGATTCATAGAAATATGTGCGTATTGCAAGCACGGCACAAAAGGACGGCGAGGAAGCTCGGATGCACCAAGAAAACCAGCTCCGAGCATTTATCAACGAACATGCCGATTGGGAGCTCGAAGCAATACATGCGGATGTTGGCCTACAGGCATCGGCGGAAAGGCCTGGCCTGAACAAACTGCTGCAGGGCTGCGATGATAACCGCTACGATATCGTGCTGATGATGTCAGCCTCAAGGTTGGCGAGAGAACAAAGGCGCTTCATTGAGATTACCAGGCAGATCACGCACAGCGGAGCAAAGATTGCGCTACTAAAGGAACAATGCATACTGGATGCGGAAGCTATAGAAGCGGATTATTGCCTCCTTTGCGCCCTTGAAAGAGGTGCGCGTCATGCCTGAAACGCCCGCCAAGACCGTAACGGTCATACCGGCCACCATAGCCGGCTCGCAAGCCAAGCGCAGGAACGGGCTGCTCCGTGTGGCCGCCTACTGCCGGGTCAGCACCGATGACGAAGAACAGCTCACCAGCTACCGCAACCAAATCGATTTTTACACGCAGAAAATCGACTCGAATCCGGAGTGGACGTCGGCGGGCATTTTTGCTGACGAGGGTATCACCGGCACCAGCGCAAAGAAACGCAAGGAGTTCAACAAGCTCATGGCAGCCTGCCGGCGTGGACGGGTCGACCTCATCCTCACTAAATCCGTTTCCCGCTTCGCGCGCAACACGCTGGACTGCCTGACTTATGTGCGCATGCTCAAGGATTTGGGCATCGGCGTCCTGTTTGAAAAGGAAAATATCAACACGCTCAAGGATACCAACGAAACCATACTCACCCTGTGCAGCGCCCTCGCCCAATCCGAGAGTGAATCCATGAGCGGCAATATTTCATGGAGCAAGCGCAAAGCCTTCCGCGATGGCAAGGTGCAATTTCAGTATGGCCGGATGCTCGGTTATCGCAAGGGTGTGGGCGGAGTCCCCGAGATCATTCCGGAGGATGCAAAGGTGATACGGCGGATATACTGCTCCTACCTCGCGGGCAGCAGCCTCGACCGAATCTGCAAAGAACTGATGAAAGCGGGCATTAAAAACTCCACTGGCGGCGATGAATGGAAGCCGTCCACACTTCAATATCTCCTGCAAAACGAAAAATACTGCGGCGACGCCCTCCTGCAAAAGACCTTCGTCAGCGACTGTATCAGCAAAAAAGTTAAAAAGAACAACGGCGAGCTTCCGCAAGTATATGTGAAGAACAACCACCCCGCAATCATATCGCGGGAACTGTTCAACTGGGTGCAGGAGGAAATCGCCCGCAGACGGAGCAAACCCAAGACTACGATGAAACCTTCCAAGACAAACCTTGGCAAGTTTTCCAGTCAGTATGCTTTAACGGAATTGTTATACTGCGGGGAGTGCGGAACGCCATACCGCCGCGTCACTTGGACATCCTGCGGACGCAAGCGCATCGTATGGCGCTGCATATTGCGGTTGGAATCAGGGAAAAAGGTGTGCAAAAGCTCGCCCACCATACTGGAGCCGGTGTTGCACGACGCAATACTGCGGGGCATGCGGCTGCTGCTCGATAACAAAGCGGAGCTTCTCGCCAGCATACAGGACGCTTTGAACGCCGCGCTGGAATCCTCCGCTGAAAACGACGCTCCAAACATACACAGCAAAATAGAGGAAAAGAATGCGGATATGCTCAAGCTGGTGCAGTTTGCGGTGGACAGCGGCGCCGCCGAGGACCACTTCGACGCCAAGTTTGCGGAGTTAGCCGCTGAGATCGCAGCCCTTCGCGCCCAAGCCGAAAAGCTCGAACAATCGGATGTCACGCGGGATACCTTGCAGACCCGGTTTGATGAGATGATGGCAAGGCTTGAAAATGAAGAACCTGACCTCGATGCCTATAACGACGAACTGGTAAGGTATTATGTGGAGAGCATAACGGTCACATCCAAAACACAAATCAACATCCGTTTCAAGATGGGGATTGAGATAGCCGAAGAACTACGATATGAAGAATAGCACACGGCCTACGCTACCTACGGGTGGTGCGGGCTTTTTGTTTACTCAGTTCCCGAAACAGGCTATTTACCTTGGATTTTTGCTGGATGTCCAAAATATCTATATTGTACGAAAAGCACAAACAAAAAGTCAGATAGCATCTGGCTTTTTTGTTACATTCTTCCGTTTTCCGAAGTAATCTCTTTTCGTCTTGTTTTCAGCGTTGCACCCTTTTTCTCCGCGCCATTCGTTTCCATGGGCTTTCTTTCGTCAAAGTCCTGTAGCAAAGCAAAAGTACCGCACACATTTAAAATGATGTAGTTAGTTTAAAGGAGGATTTTCATGAAGACGTCGAAAAAATCCGCCGTATTTCTTACGGATGCATTGAAAAAGAACTTTATTTTTCCGTTGGGAATCATCGTCTGTATCGTGTTCAGCGCGTTACTTTCTTCTGTAATGCCAATATTTTTTCAGCGAGTGATAGATAATCTGGCGCGCTTGGAATTTCCGGTTCTTGCGCTTTATGTGGTGATTATCATGATCATTCCCGTCATATGTTCATTGCTGGATATCGGGAAAACAAAGCTCTCTTTTATGCTGACCAACAAAGTGGGAAAGGCAATGCGTGAAGCACTGTACGATCACCTGCTGAACATCAAAATGCGCGAATTTTCCAAGGATAGCGTGCAGGGCTTTCTTGCCACAGTCACGCGGTCCGTGGGAAAAATCTGTGACGTGCTTCTCGGGCAGGACGTGCTCAATTTCATTGCAAATACCGTACAGATTATTACCGTGTTTCTGTTCTTGTTAGCGCTGGATTGGCGGGTAACTTTGGGCTGCCTCGTGGTGACTCCGATTCTGTTTTTCGTTATCAAATCCCAACGAGTCAAAGTAGACCAAAAGCAATCGGAACTGCTTCAGGTCCTGCTTGAAGGAGAAAACCTCATTGTGCAAACGCTGAAAAACATGAAGATTGTCCGCATGTTTTCCGGCAAGGACCATGAAAGAGAAAGGTTCTCGAATTGGAATGATAAAAATATCAGCACGGGTTGGAGCGTCAGATTTACGCACGCTATGGCGATAAATATTCTTCCGCGTGCAGTCGAGCAGCTAATGTACGGCATTGTGTTTGTGTTCTGCATCGTCACCGTGAAGCGAGGAGCTATGACTGCCGGAACCTTGGCCGCTGTTCTTTCTTATGTGCCGCTGTTCTACCGTTCCATGAGCGGCTTGCTGTCCGTGCAAATCGGCTTGAGCGCAGCTGCCAAGCCTATGCGGGATCTGGATCAGCTCTTTGCCCTGGAACGCGAGGAAGGCGCAAGCGCTGTCTTTCCACACATCACAGGCTACCAACGTGCCGTTAGTTCAGTTTCGTGATGTGTTCTTCACCTATGGCCGCGTTCCATGTAATGTATCGATCTCCAACCTTTCTATCAATTTGGGTGAGCTTATCGTTATCGTCGGCGAAAGCGGCGGCGGGAAAACCACGATTTTCGATCTCATCTGCAAGTTTTTCGATCCGATCGAAGGCTCAATCCTCTTTATGGGAAAAAACATTCAGGCAGTCCGTCCGGATGACTTGCGCAAGCACATTTCGCTCATGCCGCAGGAATCCTTGCTGTGGGATGGCAGCATCCGGTCCAATATCTGCTATCCTGAGCAGACCTGTGATGAGAAAAAGCTGCATAAGCTCGTGCAGGATACAGCCTTAAGCGAACTTTATGAGCGCCTTGATGCCTCAGGGAGCGATACTATCGGCGAATCCGGCAGCCACATTTCAGGTGGTGAAAAACAAAGAGTGTCCGTTGCCCGGGCAATGAACCGAGATGCACTGCTTTATCTGTTTGACGAGCCCACCTCGCTTATGGACAGCATCACTGCAGAATCGGTGTTTCATAGCATCCTTGCAATGCGTGATGCGCACAAAGCGATTCTGGTGGTAACGCACAATCTTGCACACGCGCAATACGCAGACCGGGTGCTTGTGTTCAAAGGCGGTCGCATTGAAGGTTTTGATACCTATGAAAACCTTTTAACATCCTGCAATTATTTCAGCTCGCTCGTCAAGAGTCATTCCAACCATGTAGAGGGCGAAGAAGTTACTGCGTGACAGCAATGAAAATCAGCGCTCCTTCCGGAGCGCTGATTTTCATTGCTGCATATGTTAAGTGTTTCAACGCCAAACGGCAAAAATTTTATCCGGGCGGGTCCATTTATATTCAATGAACGGATTCTCACGGATGTTGCCTTTCCGAACCCAGAACCTGCGCTCTGTGGCATCGATGATAAAGCAGGCAAGCGTCGCGCACTGCTCAATTTCTTTGTCGCGCAGGTTGCGCTGATTCAGGACGGATTCGGGCGCGCCGAAAGTGCTGTTGAGCGCGGCAATCATGTCCTCGATGCCGATCTGCTCCTTGTCCTTCAGAAGGCGGCGCAGCGTATTGTAGCGGTTTACGCTGCTTCCCTTTCTGCCGTGGAGCAAATGCCCGGGCGAAAGGAAATGGTTTGTGTGGTAGAGGAGGCCATCCTCCGGATAGAGGATCTGCGCCCCTGCGGCGCCGGCCTCAAGGCACATCATATCGCCCTGCAAATTGCCGTTGGACACGAGGAAGTTCATCGGCGCCATATGGCGGATGGAGAACAGGATGTCCAAGCATTCCGACCAGCTTCCGGTGCTGATGAATTTGCGGCGCACAACCGCGCTTGGCACGCCGATAGGATCCGTTTCGATCTCTCGCGGCAAGCTGTTGATCGCAAGACCAATGCCCGCCTGGTTCATTCCATAGCGTGCAAGCTGGCCCGCTTCGGTCAGGCAGAAATAATCTGGCCCGTCCTCCTGAAGGACTTCCAGCACAACGCCGTGTTCCTCCGCCCAGTAATACATATCCCAGTTCTGTGCCGTCATAACATGGCCGTTCTTGGTGCGTTCAGGCATCACGCCGATGCAGGAACATTCATCCGAAGCTCCGCCGTCGTGGGATCCTTCAAAGCGCAGCAGCTCTGAACGGCAGTTCACTGCAAGAATTTCGTCAAACGAACGGTTTGCCCCTTCCGCAATGCCGCGCATCTCCTCCATCAGTTCCGGCGCAAACGCTTCGATTGCCGGGATGAATTTCTGAGCCATTTCTTTGACATAGCTCCAGGAAAGGTTTTTCTTGTTATCAAAATAGCGGGTATAATCACTGATCGTCCGTTCGATCAGCGCCGCGCATTCCCGGCCATATGTCACGCCCCGCTCGCGCGGCGTGCCGGAAAGCACAACTTTTTTAAACACATTCACGGTAATTGTTTTGCCTCCTAACTACTTTCTTACTGCTCGATGAGATGACATGCGGCAAAGTGCCCGGGCTCAACTTCGCGGAGCTCCGGCTGTTCTTTGCGGCAAATCTCCATGCAGGAGGCGCAGCGGCCGGCAAACCGGCAGCCGGGAGCGGGATTAACCGGGCTCGGCACATCCCCTTCAAGCAGGATGCGTTCCTTGCGCACATCCAACCGCGGGATCGGAACCGCCGACAGCAGAGCTTTGGTATACGGATGCATCGGATTTGCAAACAGCGCTTTGCAATCCGAAAGCTCTACCATCCGGCCAAGATACATAACCGCAATACGGTCTGAAATATGCTTCACAACGCTCAGGTTATGGGAGATAAACAGATATGTCAGCCCCATATCCTTCTGCAATTTCTGCATCAAATTGAGCACCTGCGCCTGAATGGAAACATCCAGCGCGGAAACCGGCTCGTCCAGCACGAGGAAGGAAGGGTTCAATGCAAGTGCACGCGCAATTCCGACACGCTGGCGGCGGCCGCCGTCCAGCTCATGCGGATATGCGTTCACGAGGCGCTCTGCAAGGCCGACGGTTTCCATCAGCGTGTACACGCGCTTCTCATATTCTTCCTTGGTTTTGCAGATCTTCTGGATAATGAGCGGCTCGCCGATGCTTTCAAAGACGCTTTTGCGCCCGTCCAGCGAAGAATACGGATCCTGAAAGACGATCTGCATCTTACGGCGCAGTTCGCGCAGTTCCTGCTTATTGAGCTTAGTGACATCCGTTCCATCCAGCAGCACTTCACCGGAAGTTGGCTCATGCAAGCGGAGGATCGCGCGGCCGATGGTGGATTTTCCGCAGCCGGATTCACCCACGAGGCCAAGCGTTTCGCCTTTGGCGATGCTGAAGCTCACGTCGTCCACCGCATGCAGCAGGCCGGCCTTGGTATTGAAATACTTCTTAAGGTGTTTGACTTCCAACAGCGTTTCAGACATTGTCATTTCCTCCGCTGCGCGCCAGATGGCACGCGACATAATGGCCAGGCTCGATTTCAAAATTCGCAGGGTGTTCCTTTGCGCACTGCTCCGTTGCGTAGGGGCAGCGCGGATGGAATCTGCATCCTACCGGCAGATCCGTTGGATCCGGCGTCAAGCCGTTGATGGGCACAAGCTCGTTCTGCTCCGTAAAAATGTCCGGGATGCACGCGAACAAGCCTTTCGTGTAGGGGTGGCCCGTGTGGTTGAAAATATGCTCGCGCGTTCCATACTCAACGATCTCGCCTGCATACATGATCGCAACATAGTCGCAGATTTCTGCAACAATGCCGAGGTCGTGCGTAATCATGACCATCGCTGTCTGGTACTGCGCCTTGAGTTTCTTCATCAGCTCAAGCACCTGCGCCTGAATTGTCACATCCAACGCCGTTGTGGGCTCGTCCGCGATGAGGAAGCGCGGGTTGCAGGCAAGCGCCATAGCAATAACCACGCGCTGCTTCATGCCGCCGGAGAACTGGTGCGGATAATCGGAGCCGCGCTCCGGCCGGATTCCGACAAGCTCCAGCATGTCGCAAGCCTTTTTATGCGCCTCCTTTTTGCTGCATTTTTCATGCAGCCGGATGACCTCTGCGATCTGTTCCGCCACGGTCATAACCGGATTGAGGCTCGTCATCGGATCCTGGAAAATCATGGAAATCTGCTTGCCGCGGATTTTGCGCATCTCCTTAATGGGGAGTTTGAGCAGATCCTGTCCGTCAAAGAGGATTTCGCCGGAAACGATTTTCGCCGGAGGCTCCGGCAGGATACGCATCACGGATTTAACCGTGGTGGTTTTGCCTGCGCCGGTTTCTCCCACAAGGCCCAGCGTTTCGCCGTGCCGAAGCGAAAGATTCAGATTTTCCACGGCATGTACCGTTGCATCAAAGGATTCGAAATGAACCGTAAGGTTTTTAATCTCTAAAAGTTTTTCACTGCTCATTGCATTTCTCCTCCTTAGTCCTTCAGCTTGGGGTCAAGCGCGTCGCGCAGGCCGTCTCCCACAAGGTTCATGCTGAACACCGCTGCCATAATTGCAAGGCCGGGGAATATACACACATGCGGTGCATCGCGCAGGAAATCGCGCCCGGTGGAGAGCATGCTGCCCCACTCCGCCGTTGGCGGCACAATGCCAAGGCCCAGAAAGCTCATGCTTGCACAGGAGAGAATCGCCGCGCCGATGCGCAGCGTCGCCTGCACGATCAGCGGCGCCATGCAGTTTGGCAGGATATGGCGCGTAATCAGGAAAAAGTCGCTCGCGCCCGCCGCGCGGGAAGCTTCAACGAAATCCTGATCGCGCAGGGAAAGAATAGAGGCGCGCACGATCCGGCAGTAGCCCGGAATGCTGGAAACGCCGATGGCAATCATAACGTTCTGCAAGCCGGATCCAAGCGCCGCAACGATGGAAATGTTCAGCAGGATCGTCGGGATGGAAAGCAATACGTCCATACACCGCATGATGATGTTATCTGCCGTTCCCCCATAATACCCCGCGATCGCGCCGAGCGCTACACCGCCGATCAGGGAAATGCAGATGGCGATAAGGCCGACTGACATTGAAATGCGTGCGCCATAGATGATGCGGCTTAAAATATCGCGGCCAAGCTCATCCGTGCCGAACCAGTGCTCGGCGGACGGTCCTTGAAGGCGGTTGCGCGGGTTCTGCTCGTTGGGGCCGTAAGGCGCAAGAATCGGAGCCAGCACTGCGCAGAGCACCAGCACCGCTACGATGCCAAGGCCGACGACAGCGCGCGTGTTTTTTTTGAACCGGCGCCAAATTTCCTGCGATTTGCTGCGTTTTTTCCCGGCAGCTTTGGATTGTTTCGCAATTGCGCTCATTGCTGCTCCTCCTTATTTATACTGGGACCGAATACGGGGATCGACATAAGCGTACAGGATATCGACCACCAGGTTGACCAGACAGAACGCGAGCGCAATCACAAGCACGCCGCCCTGCACAACCGGGTAGTTGCGCGCCTTGATAGCGTCCACCATCATTTTGCCCACGCCTGGAATCGCAAAGATGGACTCGATCAGCACTGCACCGCCAAGCAGCATGCCAAACTGCATGCCCACGGTTGTGATAACCGGAATCAGCGCGTTTTTGAGCGCATGGTTTGCGATGACCTTTACTTCGCTCTGCCCTTTTGCACGCGCCGTGCTGATGTAATCCTGCCGGATGACTTCCAGCATACTTGAACGGGTCATGCGCGCGATAGACGCTGCGGAATTCAGCCCAAGCGATACGCCGGGCAGAATTACACAGGCGAACGTATCGAATCCAGAGGCGGGAAGCCACTTGAGCTGCACGCAGAAGAGCAGCATCAGCAGAAGTCCGCACCAGAAGGATGGCATGGAAATCCCGATCATGGAAATACTCATGACCACGTTATCTACAAATGAATACTGTTTTATTGCAGAGATCACGCCGAAGGTCAGGCCGAGAATCACGGCAAACACCACGGCGAAGGTTGCAAGCTTAACGGTGTTGGGGAAGGTTTGCGCGATGCGCGTCGCCACATTCAGGTTCGTGGCATAGCAAATGCCCATATCGCCCTGAAGCAGCCTTGTAATGTAATTATAAAAGCGTTCGAAGTAGCCGCCGTTGAGGCCAAGCTCCTCGCGCAGGGCTTCGCGCGCTTCAGGCGTTGCGTTGTCGCCCAGAATGGAATCCACAGGGTCGCCGGGCGTGATATACATCAACGTAAAAACGACCAGGATCACGCCAAGGAGCACAGGGACCAGCATGAGCAGGCGCCTTGCAATGTATTTGAGCATGGAATTGCCTCCTTCTGGATTTCGTGGCAGGAACGACGGGTTTTGCACCCGCCGTTCCTGCCGGTCCGTTTACAAGGGGTAAAACAATTAGTCTTCGTTGACGAAGTAAAGCTTGGAATAGTCTTCCATGTCATAAGGAAGCACGGAGAGGCCGCGTACATCGGAACGCACGCCGTACACACGCCAAGGATGGCAGATGTAGATCATCGGGCAAAGGTCATGAATCAGGGCCTGTGCTTCATACACCAGCGCATTGCGTTCTTCCGCATCCAGCGTCGTTACGATCTTATCCAGAATCGCGTCCACTTCAGGGTCGTTGAGCCAAGTACGGTCGGTGCTGCTGCCGCGGCTGCTGCTGTGGAAGAAGGAATAGAGTCCTTCGCCGGCATCGCACATCTTCATATCGGTTGCAGCGGTGCCAACCTGATAGTCGCCCGCGTTGAGCATGGTGGAAAGCGTGCCGCTTTCAGTGGGCTGCAGAACCAGGGTCACGCCAACCTCGGCCCACATGGCCTGAAGCATTTCAGCGAACATGTTGTTCGTGGTGTTTGCAAGGTAGATGAAGGAAACTTCAAAACCGTTTTCAAAGCCTTCCGCTGCAAGCAGTTCCTTTGCCTTCTCGGGATCGTAGGTGTACTCAGGCAGGTCATTGTTCTTGCCGGGGAACGTCGGCGGCACAGGGCCAGTTGCCTTTTCGGAGCTCTTCACGCCATAAATGGTTTCGCGGATCAGCTCGGTATCGGTTGCGTGATACAGCGCCTTGCGCACGTTCACGTTGTTGAGCGGCTCAACAGAGGTGTTGAGGCAGATGTAACGCAGTGTGTTCTGCGGGCCGGCAAGAACATAGGTGTCCTCGCTCTCGTCCACACGGTCGATGTCGGTAACCTGCAGGCGGCAGTTCAGGTCGATGTCGCCGGTTTCAAGGTTCATCGTGCGGGAGGTGCCCTCGGTCATAATCTTAAGAACAATATTCTTAAGAGGAGCAGCTTCACCCCAGTAGGTATCGTTGCGCTCAAGGGTAATGCTTTCGCCGGCAACCCAGTTGCCAACCTTAAAGGCACCGGTACCGACCGGCGCGCGGCCATGCGCTTCTTCGCCCATATCGGTGATCGCCTTTTCGTTCACAATGCTCATGACAGCCTGGCAAAGCTGAGCTTCAAGGAAAGCATAGGGTTCCGTGGTTTTGATCTTCACAGTATAATCGTCAACTGCTTCCAAGCCGGTGAGGTCGATATGCGTGAGGGCGCTCGGGCCGGTCGTTGTGGTTGCAAGGCGGTTGAACGAGTACACAACGTCCTTTGCAGTGAAGTGTTCGCCGTTGGTGAAATACACATCCTCACGCAGTTTGAACTGCCAGGTGGTGTCATCAAGGGCTTCCCACTCAGTTGCAAGGTTTGGCTGCGGGGTGGCAGTCTTGTCAAACTTGAGCAGAGTATCCATGGTGTTCATCATCACGATCTCGGACACGTTGCTCATCACGCCGCCGGGGTTCAGCGTCGCGGGTTCGCGGTCCACCGCAATGTTGATGGTATCCTTGTCGGAGACGGTTTCCTCTCCCGTCGGGGTCAGTTCCGTGTTTGCCGCAGGGGTTTCTCCGGGGGCAGCAGGATCGGTGGGCGTAGGCGCATCGGTGGGGGTCGTTTCGCCCGGATTGGAGCACCCGGTCACCATCGCGAACGTCATCGCGAACACAAGGATCATTGCCAGATACTTTTTCATGTCGTTCTCGTTTCTCCTTTATGGAATTGTAGGGTTTAGGGCAAGTATACAATGCATAAAACAATTTGCAAAATACTTCTTTTTAATCTTAATGATTTGTTTTTTAAATCGTTATTGTTTTGTCCAGTATTCCAGGGGGTTTTTTGCTTCGCTGTTTCCCCGAAATTCCACAATTTTTTTCTTCTTCCATTCTTTGGAGCCGCTTTATTCCCTGCTCTGTGCAGCAGGCTCCGCGCCTGAATCCCTGTGAAAAAGTAAGGCTTTCTATAAAAAGTCTTGCTTGACGCGGCAAATGCAAATGCAGTATAGTGAATCCGGAGTTTAATTATTTATTATTTAAATATTATTTGTTGGTTTCATAATTCATTATTCGAGGTGGATTTTATGAACTTGCGGGAGCAACAGTACGTATGTGCCATCGCAAAGACGGGGAGCCTCACGGCTGCCGCAAAAATTCTGCGCACTTCACAGCCAAACCTCAGCCTGTTTCTCAGCAATTTAGAGCATTCGCTCAACGTGCAGCTGTTTGACCGCATCGGCAAGCAGTTCCGCCTGACCTATGCCGGGGAGCTTTACGTTGCTAAGGCACAGGCCATGCTGAACCTGAAGGATGAATTTGATGCGGAATTAGCGAACATCTCTGAAAATGCGGGCGGCCGGCTGCGGATGGGATTTCAGTTTTTTCGTTCTTCGCGGCTGATCCCTTCCCTGTTGGCGCAGCTTTCTGCGGAATATCCGCGTGTGGAGCTAAGCTTTGTGGAAGAAACGTTTTCCAAATTAGAAGCAATGCTTTCCGACAATACGATAGATCTGTTTTTCTGCAACTGTCCATCGAAAAAAACGGAGTATGAATACCATCCGCTCTACCATGATTCCGTGCTGTTCATGACAAGCCTGGATCACCCGCTTACCGCGGCCCTTCCCGCGGCAAGAAGCGGCGTCCATCCGTGGGTAAGCCTGAAGCTGTTTGAAGATGAACAGTTTTTCCTCAGCCGCCACGGCGGCAGCCTGCGGGAATTTATCGACCAGATTTTAGAATCGACGCACGTAACGCCACGGCATGTGATGACCTTTGACAAAATTGAAACCATCATGGAGCTCGTTGCGCAGGGACAGGGCGTTGGGTTCTGTGCAAACAGCTACCAGAATTTCGTCGGTCTTTCCCGTCCCTTACGCCTTTTTTCCGCCGGCAATGGCGAAAAACGGATCGAATTCTGCGCGGTAAACCTTAAGGGGAAGGTGCTGCCGCCCTATGCGAAGCGCGCAATGGAGCTTGTGCGGGGCTTAATGGCAGACCGTTCCCTGCTTCCCTAATGCAGCGGACAGGCAAAAGCAGCCGTCACAAAGACATATCGTTGAAGTCGTTTGCCTCCTCGCTTGAAGCGGTCTCTCCCACACGGCCTGCAAGCAGATAGCGGTCGTTGATGGGATCATAGAAGTACTTTTTGATAAGACGGAAATTCTCCACGCAGCCAGTGCTCGGCACATGTGTGCGCGGTCCTGTGCATTCGTGCAGATGTTCCCCGATGGAAATATGCTCTTCATCCACATAAGAGATGGGAAGGTCCTCCGCAATCGCCTCCTGCACGCGTTTTTCCAGTGCATCAATATCAAACTCCGGCATCTTGCCATCAAACACCAGCACAAACCCGTGCTTGACATCACTGTGGTGGCAGCGCCGGCAGTCTTCCGGCGGCATATAGAACTCCGCAAGGTCTTCCGCCGTGTGCGCCATGCGCCGGAAACGCACGGATTTGGAGACAATGTTATAGATTTCCTGTGGCTGTGGTCCAAACACCGTAGGGCGCGTGATAATGACCTCCTCCCCCATGCCGATGAGCAGATGCGCGTTTACACGCAGGAAGGGATAGATCATGTCGAAATGTTCAACAATAACGCGCTTCCCTTTCTGCACGGCATGCAAAATTGCATCTGCAAGCTCATGCATCTGCGTAAACGCAGCCTCGAAGCGGATGTCCAAATGATAGGTATGCGCGGTAAAAAAGCCGCCGTCGCTGTCCTGATCGAGGATCGGCAACGGACGCATGTTCACCCCTCCGTCGTCATTGGTCAACTCCAGCCCGGGAAACATTCCCTTGATAAGCATGCTTTTGCCGGAGCCCGATTCCCCGATGATGCCAATGAGCTTATCAAATGGGCTTAAATACATCTGCGCGATCTGAATGCCAAGGTCATAGATGCGGTCGCGCCCGCGCGGCGCAAAAAAAACGCTGTACAGATGGTTGTTGAGCATTTTCGCGGAATAAGGCATGCGTACCTCCGGCAGAACTGTATTTTAATGTTATATTTGAAAGTATACCACATCCCGGAACCGGGCAAAAGCGTTGATTCCTTTTAAGATGTAAAAAACATATGTGCCCCGCATGAAAAGCGCCCCATGCGCAGACGGGAAAGTCACTGCATGGGGCTTGCGGATCTCATTTTGCGGATGGCTCAGGATGCGCCCGATTTACCGTCGGAGCATGCCGCGAAAAACGGGACAAACGCATCGCGGCAGCCGGCGGTAAGTCGGTATTCCTTACCTTCCAGATACACATGCCCGTTGTCATCCACGCTGAAGGAGGCGAGCCTGTTCGCACCTGGGTCGGTTGGATAGACGCTGTATAAGGTGATCCCTTTCAAATCGATGGAGCCGTATCCGCCCACATAGGTCACCTTGGCCGTGCGGATCACCTGCGCAAGAGCGCTGAGCGCCGCAGCATCGGTGATTGTCACAGCGTCCGCGCTCATTTTTCCGCTGACCTCTACAATTGCGGACGAAATGCTGAATTCGTCCGCATCGGGTGAGATAAGGGCACTAAGCTCCTTTGGCATAAAAAACAGGATCGCGCAAGCAACGGCAGCGACCGATGCCAGCGCAAAAACAATTCTCCACTTCCGCAACATTGCAGCTTTCCTCTCTTTTCAAAAATAATTGAATGGGTTTAAACCTGTTCAAAATGATAATCGGATTCCCCCTGTACTAATATAATTTCCTTCGACACCCTCTTGTGTTTCTCCTTCTGTGTTTTAAAATTCTAAAGAAACAGATTGCCGAAAGGCCGGAAGCGCACAATCGACCCCCAGAACGAAAAAGCGATCGTTTCGGTTGCGCGAAAGCACCGATAAAATGGCCAGCAAGGAATGCTCCGCACTCTACTTCTTCCGATATACCTGTATACTTTCCGTTTCATGCCGCACAGCGGTTGAAACGCCATTTTTAAGGGTATATAATAGGTGAGAATGAGCCGCCGCGAGGGCGTTGTTTTGTGTGCCCGCGTTTCATGTGCATTCAGGCGGCACCGCGAAAGGAGAAACGTTTATGAGGAGATCCATGCTGTTCCTGCCCGGCAACACGCCAAACATCATCATCAACGGCGATGCACTGGGCGCTGACTGCATCATACTGGACCTGGAGGACGCCGTTGCGCCGGACCAAAAGGACGCCGCGCGCCTGTTGGTCTGCAACGCCATCGGCGAAATGGGCTTTGAAGGCTGCGAAGTGACCGTGCGCATCAACTCGCTTGAAACCGATTACTGGAAGGACGATCTTGACGCGATGATCCCCCTTCGCCCGGACATGATTATGCCTGCAAAGGTCAGCCGCCTTTCCGACATCCTTACCCTTGACACCTACATTTCAGGGCTTGAAGAAAAGCACGGCATGGAGCCAAACACCGTGAAGCTGATCCCGCTCATCGAGACCGCGCTCGGCGTGGAGAATGCTTTTTCCATCGCAACCGCAAGCCCGCGCGTAACGGCACTGTTCCTTGGAGGCGAGGATCTGAGCGCCGATTTGCGCTGTAAGCGCACCAAGGGCGGCGAAGAAATCCGCTATGCGCGCGGCAGGATGGTCATGGCGGCACGCGCCGCTGGAATCGACGTATATGATACGCCCTTTACAGACGTGAACGACGACGAGGGCGCGCTTCTCGACGCACAGTTTGCGAAGAGCCTTGGCTTCTCCGGCAAGGCGGCGATCTCCCCGCGCCATGTGCCGCTCATCAATGAAGCGTTCAGCCCCACGGCGGATGAAATCGAATATGCAACCGAAGTGTTTGCCGCAATCGAGCAGGCAAAGCGCCAGGGACGCGGCGCAATTTCCCTGCGCGGCAAGATGATTGACGCGCCGATCGTCGAACGCGCGCGGCAAACGCTTGAAGCGGCCCGCCAGCTCGGCCTGGCCTGATAAGGAGGAATCAACGATGAACAAGCTTACTTCTTCTTTAACGGAAGCCATCCGCAACAGCGGCCTTCAAAGCGGCATGACCGTTTCTTTCCATCACCACCTGCGCAACGGGGATCATGTGCTCAACATGGTCATGGCCGAAATTGCGGCGCTTGGGATCAACGGGCTCACCGTGAACGCAAGCTCCCTGTTCGATGTACATGCGCCGCTTGCGGAACACATTCGCCGCGGCGTTGTGCGCAAGCTGCAAACCAACTATATGTCCGGCGTACTCGGCCGGTTTATTTCCGAAGGGAACATGGAAGAACCCGTTGAGTTCCGCACCCACGGCGGCCGCCCGCGCGACATCGCAGCCGGCATTACGCCCATTGACGTAGCCTTCATCGCCGCCCCCGCAAGCGACCCGATGGGCAACTGCTCCGGCAAGCTTGGCCGCTCCGCCTGCGGTTCGCTCGGCTATGCCATGCCGGACGCCATGCATGCAAAACATGTCATCGTCATCACGGACGATCTCCGGTCGTATCCGCTCATCGACTGGTCCATCCCCGAAACACAGGTCGATCAGGTGGTCGTCGTCGATTCCATCGGCGACCCGAAAGGCATCGTTTCCGGCACAACGAAAATCACGCGCGATCCCGTGGGCCTTGCGATGGCCATGGATGCGGTGCGTGTCATCCGCGCTTCCGGTCTTTTGCAGGATGGGTTCTCCTTCCAGACCGGTGCGGGCGGCGCCTCCCTTGCCGCCGCAAAGTTCCTGAAGGATGTGATGCTGAAAGAAAACATCCATGGCAGCTTTGGCCTTGGCGGCATCACAGGCTACCTTGTGGATATGCTGAATGAGGGCTGCTTTGAATCGCTGATGGATGTACAGTGCTTCGATTTGAAGGCTGTGGAATCCATCCGCGACAACCCGCGTCACCAGGAAATTTCCGCGACGCATTATGCCTCGCCCGATGCAAAGAGCTCCGTTGTGGACAGCCTTGACGTCGTCATCCTCGGCGCAACGGAAATCGACACAGACTTCAACGTGAACGTGCACACCGATTCCTCCGGCTCCATCATGGGCGGTAGCGGCGGCCACAGCGATACGGCCGCAGGCGCAAAGCTTGCGATGATTATCGCGCCGCTTTCCCGCGCCCGCCTGCCGATTGTAACGGATCGCGTCACCTGTGTTTCCACCCCCGGTTCCACCGTGGATGTGCTCGTGACGCAAAAGGGTGTTGCCGTGAACCCGGCAAAGCCGGAGCTGCGCCAGCGCCTTGTGGATGCGGGTGTGAACGTGAAGGATATCCACGAACTCAAAGCGCTCGCGGAACGCATCAGCGGTGTGCCGGGTAAGCCCGCGCACGGTGAGCGCACCATAGCAAAAGTCATCTACCGCGACGGCACGCCGCTTGACGAGATCAAGAGCGTACCCGTTCAGGAATAAAGGAGCATCCATCATGAGAGAAATTCAGGCAAGCGCACTCACGGAAGTTGTAAAGCGTCTCTGCATTGAGGCGAACTGCCATCTTCCGAAGGATATGCAGGCACGCATCACAGAAGCGCGCGCGTGGGAAGATTGGCCCGGCGCATGCGAGATCCTTGATCGGATCATTGAAAACTACACCATTGCAGACGAGCGCAGCGTTCCCATCTGCCAGGACACCGGCGTGGCCTGCGTATTCCTTGAAATCGGGCAGGATGTGCATGTTTCCGGAAGCATCGCGGACGCGGTGAACGAAGGCGTGCGGCAGGGATATTCCGAAGGCTATCTGCGCAAATCCGTGGTGCGCGATCCGCTCAACCGCGTGAACACCGGCGACAACACGCCCGCGATGATCTATTACGATCTTGTGCCCGGCGACGCCATACGCATCACCGTCGCCCCCAAAGGCTTTGGCAGCGAAAACATGAGCCAGCTGAAAATGCTTAAACCTTCCGACGGCGTAGAAGGCGCAAAGGAGTTCATTGTCCGCGTTGTGGAAGAAGCGGGCCCGAATCCCTGCCCGCCTATTGTTGTGGGCGTCGGCATCGGCGGCACGTTCGACAAATGCGCGCTGCTTGCGAAAAAGGCACTCATGCGCAGCACGGACGAGCGCAACCCCGACCCATATTATGCTGCGCTTGAAACGGAGCTGCTTGCGCGCATTAATGCGCTCGGCGTAGGCCCGCAGGGGTTCGGCGGAAAAACCACCGCGCTCGCGGTGAACATTGAAGCCGCGCCCACGCACATTGCAGGGCTTCCCGTTGCGGTCAACATCAACTGCCACGTCACGCGGCACAAAAGCGAGGTACTTTGATATGGCGATCCGAATCGAAACACCACTGACGGAAGAAAAGGCCCGCGCGCTTAAGAGCGGGGACAGCGTGCTGCTCTCCGGCACAATTTATACCGCGCGCGACGCAGCGCACAAACGCATCGTGGAAGCGATGGAGGCAGGCAAGCCCCTTCCCTTTGACCCCGAAAACGCCGTGGTCTATTATGTGGGGCCCACGCCCGCGAAGCCGGGACAGGCCATCGGCTCTGCAGGGCCAACCACAAGCTACCGCATGGATGCCTACTCTCCCGCCCTCATCGCGCGCGGGCAGCGCGGCATGATCGGCAAGGGCAAGCGCGGCCCCGCCGTGGTGGAAGCCATGAAACAGCACGGCGCGGTTTACTTCGGCGCAATCGGCGGTGCAGGCGCGCTGCTTTCCAAGTGCGTGCGCACAGCGGAAGTGATCGCCTATGACGACCTTGGCGCGGAAGCAGTGCGCCGGCTCACCGTGGAGGATCTGCCGCTCACCGTTGTCATCGACAGCGAGGGCCATAACCTGTACGAGACGGGCAGGGAGGCCTATCTTGCCGCCCGGCAAAAATAAAGCACGGATTTCATATTGACACATGTGGTTCATTTTGTCATAATTGTACTATTATATTGTGGTACAAATTTGAATGACGAGGTGAACCGCATGTTTTTTGCGATTGATCCGCAAAGTGACACCGCCATTTATCAGCAAATCGTAAACGCCGTTTGTGCGGATATCCGGGCAGGCAGGCTTCCCTATGGCACCCAACTTCCTACGGTGCGGGCGCTTGCGGACGAACTTGGGCTCGCGCGCGGCACGATCAAGCGCGCTTACGACGAGCTCGGCAAGCTCGGCATGATTGAGATGACGCAGGGCAAGGGCACGTTTGTCTGCTTCCGCGAAACACAGGCGGACAGCCGAAAGGAACGTGCCATGCAGGCCATTGATACGCTGATTGGCACGCTGGAATCGCTTTCATTTTCCCCGGCGGAAATGTCCATCTTCTTTGACTTGAAACTGCGTCAGCGTACAAGCCGGGATTGTGATGTGCGCGTCGCTGTGGCGGGCGGCCCTGCGGAACTTCTTTCGGCCATGGCGGATCAGCTTTATGAGCTTGGCGGCGTAACTGTATATCAATATGAAGAAAGCGTTCTCCCGGCGGATGGCAGCGTGGATCTTACCGTAGTGCGCGCAGGCCGGCGTGGGGTGCTCCCACACGAAGAATCCGGCGGGGTGCTCCTGCCTGCCGCAACCAGCACGGAACCGCAAACCGTTGCGCGCATAGCGCGCCTCACGCCGGGCAGCACCGCACTCGCCGTGGCGCAGAGCGAGGAATACCTGGATCTCATGCGCAAGAGCTTCCGCGACTTCGCGCCGGAGGTATGCCTCCGCTGCATGTTTGCAAACGCCATTTCTCTCGCAGCGTTGCTTGAGGCGGAAGCGGTATTCGTGCCGGCCGGGTTTGAGCGCCTGTTCCCTCAGGCTGCTGTAGAAGCGCTCAGCGCATACTCTGCCGCGCATGTGCTGCATGAATATACAGAGCAAATCGACGGCGGCTCCATGCTAAGCGTGCGCGAGGCCGTATCACGTTTGCAGGCCCAGCGCCGCCGCGGAATAATTTGATTGTTTTACAAGCGCCCTGTTTCGGGCGCTTTTTTATTTTCCTGCATGTATACATGGATACTTCTTGACAAATGGCATAATACAATATAGTATATTGAATTAGAACAAGGCACTATTTGTGAAACAGAAAATAGGAATTGCGAGGACAGAAAGAATGAGCAACCAAAAGAAGCTTGTCATCGGCGTAATCGGCGCAGATGTGCATGCTGTCGGCAACAAAATCCTCTACCATGCATTCACGGATGCAGGGTTTGAGGTTATCAACCTCGGCGTGATGGTTTCGCAGGAAGAATACATCGCCGCTGCAATCGAGTCCAACGCGGATGCAATCGTCGTTTCCTCGCTCTATGGCCAGGGCGAATTGGACTGCCGCGGCATGCGTGAAAAGTGCGATGAAGCAGGCCTTGAAGGCATCCTGCTTTACGTCGGCGGCAATATCGTAATCGGCAAGCAGCCGTTTGACGAGGTCGAAAAGCGTTTCAAGGCCATGGGCTTCAACCGTGCATTCCCGCCGGGCACCCCGCCGGAGACCACCATCGAAGCGCTTAAGGAAGACCTGCACGTAGAAGGCTGAGCCGCAGGAGGGGATGCATATGAGACCCATCCTGCTGATCGATTTCGGCAGCACCTACACCAAGGTAACTGCCGTGGATGTGGAAAACGCGAAGCTGCTTGGCTCAGCCGCCGCTTACACCACCGTGCAGACAGATGTGAACGATGGGCTTGCAAACGCAGTTACGCGCCTTGAGGAGCAAACGGGCAAGCTCGATTTTGCGGAGCGCTACGCGTGTTCCAGCGCTGCGGGCGGCCTTCGGATGATCGCAAGCGGCCTCGTGCCGGAGCTTACGGCGGAAGCAGCTAAGTGCGCAAGCCTTGGCGCAGGCGCAAAGGTTGTAAAGACCTACTCTTTTGAGCTGACCGAGGATGACGCTGCGGAAATCCTTGCCGCAAAGCCGGATATTTTTCTGCTTGTAGGCGGCACGGACGGCGGCAACAAGGCCTGCATCCTGAACAACGCGCATGTGCTTGCGGAAGCGGGCGGCAACTTCCCCATCGTAATTGCGGGCAACCGCAATGCAGCGCGGGAGTGTGAGCGCATTTTGGCCGGGCGTGAGGTTTACGTTTGCGAAAATGTTATGCCCAAGTTCGGCACGCTGAATATCGAGCCTGCACAGCAGCGCATCCGCGATATCTTTTTAAGCCGCATTGTGCGCGCGAAGGGGCTTACAAAAGCAAGCGAGCTCATCTCCGGCATCCTGATGCCCACGCCTTCTGCGTTTCTTGCAGCCATGCGCCTGCTTGCGGACGGCACGAAAGCGCAAAGCGGAATCGGCGAGCTCATCGCCGTTGATGTGGGCGGCGCAACCACGGATGTTTATTCCATTGCTGCCGGCATGCCGGATCACCCCGGTACGATCCTCAAAGGATTGCCGGAGCCCTATGTAAAGCGCACTGTGGAGGGAGACGTCGGCATGCGTTACAGCATCCATGGAATCGTGGATGCTGCAGGGCTTGATACGGTCGCTGCCATTTCCGGCCTTGCTGCGGAGCGCGTAAAGGAACTGGTGGACTTTCTCGGCACACATACGGATACACTGCCGAACACGCCGGAACTTGAAACGTTGGACGAGGCGCTTGCAGGCTGCGCCATCCGCACAGCCGTTACGCGCCATGCAGGCCGCATTGAAGAAACCTATACCATGATGGGCCTTGCCTATGCGCAAACCGGAAAGAACCTGATGAACGTGGAACGGCTTGTCGTTACGGGCGGTTCGCTCATCCACACGAAGAACACCGGGAAGATCGCTTCCTATGCGCTGTATGATCCCAAGGATCCCGCCTCGCTCAAGCCGCGCAAGGCCGAGCTTTTGGTGGATCGAAAGTATATTTTAGCTGCGATGGGCCTTTTGAGCGAGCATTATCCCGAAGCGGCGTTGACCATAATGAAAGAGGAGCTTGAAAACGATGGACTTGCAGAATAAACGCATCCCCGATCAGGAATTTTACAAAATCCGTGAAGAAGTGCTGCAGCAGTGGCCTACCGGCAAGGCGGTAAACCTGGATGAAGCCATTGCTTACCACAAATCCCTGCCGGACAAAAAGGTGTTTTCCAAGAAGCTGATCGACGCAAAGAACCGCGGCGTAACGCTGATTCAGCCGCGCGCCGGCGTAGCGCTCATCAAGGATCAAATTGAGCTTCTGACCTATTTGCAGAACAAGGGCGAGGCGGATCTTCTGCCCACCACGATTGACAGCTATACCCGCCAGAACCGCTACGAAGAAGCCGAAACCGGCATCCGCGAATCCTTTAAAGAGGGCCGCTCCATGTTGAACGGCTTCCCGGCTGTAAACCATGGCGTTGCGGGCTGCCGTCAGCTCATCGATAGCCTCGATACGCCCATTCAGGTGCGCCATGGTACGCCGGATGCGCGCCTTTTGACCGAAATCGCCTATGCGGGCGGTTTCACAAGCTATGAAGGCGGCGGCATTTCCTACAATCTGCCTTATGCAAAGAACGTGCCCATGGAGCGCACCATCCGCGATTGGCAGTATGTGGATCGTCTGACCGGCCTGTACGAAGAAGCCGGCGTTTCCATCAACCGCGAGCCTTACGGCCCGCTGACCGGCACGCTCGTGCCGCCTTGCGTTTCCCATGCGGTCGCAGTCATCGAAGCGCTGCTTGCTGCGGAGCAGGGCGTAAAGAACATCACCGTTGGGTACGGCCAGTGCGGCAACCTTGTGCAGGACGTTGCAGCCATCCGCACTCTGGAAGAGCTTGCGGATGAATATATCCAAAAAAGCGGCCATAGCGATGTGGTCATCACCACGGTGTTCCACCAGTGGATGGGAGGCTTCCCGCAGGATGAAGCCAAGGCATTCGGCGTCATTTCCTGGGGCAGTGCCACGGCCGCGCTTTCCAAGGCCACGAAGGTCATCGTAAAAACCCCGCACGAAGCCGCCGGCGTGCCCACAATGGAAGCCAACGCGCAAGGCCTCCGCTGCACCAAGCAGGTCATCAGCATGCTTGCCGACCAGACCTGCACCGCCGCAAATCTGGAGCAGGAGAAAGAGGTCATCCGGCGTGAAACCCGCGCTCTGCTCGATAAATGCTTCGAGCTTGGCAACGGTGACATCGCCGTGGGCGCTGTGCGCGCCGTGCAGGCGGGCGTGTTGGATATCCCGTTCGCTCCCTCCCGCTTCAACGCGGGCAAGATGCTCCCCGCGCGCGACAACACCGGTGCGATCCGCATCCTCGAGCCTGGCAACATGCCGCTGCCCAAGGACATGCTGGACTTTAACCGCGCCATGATCGAGGAACGCGCCAAGGTAGAAAAACGCAAGGCCTCCTTCCAGATGGTGATCGACGATATCTATGCCATCAGCAAGGGCCGCCTCGTTGGCCGGCCGCAGGGCATGCGCTAAAGCACTTGCTTTTTGAAAGCGCATTGCGCGTATTTGCAGAAACTGGGGCGCCCGAAACGCGCCCCCCTACAATATTTGTTTTACAGAAAGGGTACTATCATGAAAATCATCGATGTCGTTTGCTCCGCAGGCCGTACCGGTTTCTATTTTGACGATCAGCGCGCCATCAAGGCGGGCGCGGATCACGACGGCTTTACCTATGTCGGCTCTCCCGTCACCCCGGGCTTTGCGGCTGTGCGTCAGGCAGGCGAGTCCATCTCCGTGATGCTTGTGCTTGAAGATGGCCAGGTTGCCTACGGCGACTGTGCGGCCGTTCAGTACAGCGGCGCCGGCGGACGCGACCCGCTCTTCCTTGCCAAGGACTTCATCCCCGTGATTGAGAACAACATCAAGCCCCAGCTTGTCGGCCGCGAGGCGGACAGCTTCAAGAACCTTTCCGAGATGGTAGAAGCCATCACCGTGAACGGCAAACGCCTGCACACTGCAATCCGTTACGGCGTGACTCAGGCAATTCTCGATGCAGTTGCCCGTGCAACCGGCCGCATGATGTGCGAAGTTGTGGCGGATGAATATGGCTGCACCGTAACCGATCAGCCCCTCAACATCTTCACGCAGTCCGGCGACGACCGGTATTCCAATGCGGACAAGATGATCATCAAGGGCGCACAGGTTCTGCCCCACGCGCTCATCAACAACGTAAAGACCAAGCTTGGCGAGCATGGCGAGTTGTTGGCCGAGTATGTTGGTTGGCTGCGCGACCGCGTGCTTAAGCTCCGCCGGGATGAAAGCTACAACCCCATCTTCCACATTGATGTGTATGGCACCATCGGCGCCGCCTTTGGCAACGATAACTACAAAGGCATGGCGGATTACATCGCTGAGCTTGAAAAGATCGCAGCTCCGTTCCACCTGCGCATCGAAGGCCCCATGGATGTTGAAGACCGCGAGAAGCAGATGCTTGCATTGAAAGCGCTCACCGCAGAGCTTGACGCACGCGGCATCAACGTAGAAATTGTTGCGGATGAGTGGTGCAACACGCTTGAAGACATCAAGTACTTTGCAGACAACAAAGCCGGCCACATGGTTCAGATCAAGACTCCCGACCTCGGCGGCATCAACAACACTGTAGAAGCCGTGCTGTATTGCAAGCGCCTCGGCATCGGTGCATACCAGGGCGGCACCTGCAACGAGACCGACCGTTCCGCGCAGGTATGCGTGCAGTGCGCCATGGCAACCCGCCCGGATCAGATTCTGGCAAAGCCCGGCATGGGCGTGGATGAAGGCTACATGATCGTCTACAATGAAATGCAGCGCATCCTCGCATTGCGCAAGGCCAAGGCCGCGCGCAAATAACCCCGTTCCCTTTCATTGGGGCTGTCCGGAAAAGCATTTCGGGCGGCCCTTTTTCAAGCAAGTACATGCGCATGTTTGAACGTTATGATTTTATAACTTTGTCTTATGATACTTGACTTTTAATTGACGGACTTACAAGTATATATTATAATATATGCATGGACTACCCGTCTTCCGCAGCGAGGCGGAGGGACGTTTCAAAGGAGAAAACTTATGGCGTTGTTGTTTGATACCCATGTGCAAAAAATGAAATACAATGTGCTGCGTGAAGTCGCTAAGCTGGCCTACAGCGATGAGTTGACCAGTGCGAAGCTGATGGAAGTCTCAAAGACCATCATTCCGGACGGCAAGCCGATGTTCCGTTGCTGCATTTATAAAGAGCGCGCCATCATCAATGAGCGCGTCGGCATGGCGCTCGGCGGCGAAGAAGATGGTACCGTCGTGAGCGTGCTCCCCATCGCGTGCGACGAATGCCCTGTGGACGGCATTCAGGTTTCCGCCGCCTGCCGCGGCTGCCTTGCGCACCGCTGCATGGATAATTGCCCGAAGGGTGCGATTTCCATCGTCAACCACCGCGCTGTAATCGACAAGGAAAAATGCGTGGAATGTGGCCGCTGCATGGCTGTTTGCCCCTATTCCGCCATCGTTAAGCATACGCGCCCCTGCGTAAGCGCCTGCAAGCCAAAGGCAATCCATATTGACCCCGAAACGCAAAAGGCTGTAATCAACAAGGAGAAGTGCATCTCCTGCGGCGCGTGTGTCTATCAATGCCCCTTTGGCGCAATTACCGATAAATCCAGCATTACGCAGGTAATCTCGCTCATCCGCAATTCGCATGATAACAAGGATTATCATGTGTATGCCGTTGTCGCGCCCTCCATGGCCAGCCAGTATCCCAATGCCGTGCCGGAGCAGGTTGTTGCGGGCATCCGCAGGCTCGGCTTCCATGCGGTTGTCGAAGCTGCATGGGGTGCGGACATGGTCGCCTGGCTTGAAGCGCAGGAGCTCGCCGAGAAGGGCTTTTTGACCTCCTCCTGCTGCCCTGCATTTGTAAGCTATATTGAAAAGAATTTCCCCTCGCTTGTGCCGAATATTTCGCACAACCTTTCTCCGATGGCTCAGATTGCGAAGTGGCTGCATGAAACCGACCCCAGCTGCCATGTGGTATTCATTGGGCCATGCATTGCCAAAAAGGCCGAAACGAAATACACGAAGACAAAGGAGTTCGTGGATTATACCATCACCTTTGAGGAGATGCAGGCCATGTTCTCTGCACGCGGGATCGACGTTACAAAAATGGAAAAAGCCGAGCTCGATAACGCCTCTTTCTTCGGGCGCATCTTTGCGCGCTGCGGCGGCCTTGCGACCGCAGTAGAGCAGGCGCTTCGCGAGCAGGGCGTCACGCCGGAGGAATTTACGCTTAAGGCCACTTCCTGCAACGGCATTGCAGAATGCCGCACAGCGTTGCTGAAAGCACAAAAAGGTGTTCTGCCTGAAAACTTTATTGAAGGCATGGCCTGTGAAGGCGGCTGCATTGGCGGCCCCGCCTGCCTGAGCCATAGTTCCAAAAATGCCGCACAGGTGGACGCTTATGGCCGCTCCTCCATGGAGCAAACCATTTCAGACGCCATCGGAGTTTTGCGGCTGAACGAAACAGCAAACCACTAATCAGGAGGTTCCCAGTATGACGACGATTTCCGTATGCATTGGCAGTGCGTGCCACAAGCGTGGTTCCTATGCCATCCTCAATCGGTTTAAGGCGCTTGCCGCTGAAAAAGGCGTTTCCGAAAAAGTCACCGTGGCACCGGCCTTTTGCCTTGGCGAATGTAAGAACGGCGTTACGGTAAAGGTGGATGAAAAGCTCTTTCTCGGCATGACGGAAGAATCCGCGGAGGATGTATTCAACCGTTATGTGCTGCCCAAATTGGGCTGAAGGAGGCTGGATCGATGGGCATCCTGCAATTTGAAAGCGTTAACTGTAAGGACTGCTGCAAGTGCATCGGCGTTTGCCCGGTGAAAGCCATTGAAGTTAAGAACCATCGCGCCATGGTCGTAGAGCGTGACTGTATCCTTTGCGGCAATTGCACGGTCGTTTGCCCGCAGAATACCAAGCATGATGTGAACGATGTTGCAGGCATCCGCGCGCTGATTCACGATGGACGCAAAGTCGTTGCAAGCGTGGCCCCTTCCTATGCCGCGTATTTCAACGGCTGCGGCCTGCCTGCGTTGCGTGCAGCGCTGCAAAAGCTCGGCTTTGCGGATGTGCGTGAAACTGCGGAAGGCGCTTATCTCGTTAAGTCGGAATATGAAACTCTTCTGCGTGAGAAGCGCATGAGCACCGTGATCTCTTCCTGCTGCGCCACGGTGAATGCCTATGTGCAAAAGCACTGCCCGGAGGCCATTCCCCTGCTCGCGCCCGTCCTTACGCCTATGCAGGCACATGCAAGGCTGATTCATGCCGAAGATCCAGAGGCAGTCCTCGTGTTCATCGGGCCATGCATCTCAAAAAAAGCCGAATGTCTTGAGGATGCCTCTGACCTGGCCTATGCCGTTACGTTTGGCGACCTTGCCGAATGGATGCGCGACGTCAATGTTGAGCTTGAACCGGCGCCCGCCTCCGAGCGCCGCCTTTCCCGCTTCTTTCCCGTTGCAGGCGGCATTCTGAAAACCATGGAAAAATCGCCGGATTACAGCTACATCACCGTAGATGGTCCCGAAAACTGCATGCGTGCCCTGCATGATGCAGCTGCCGGTAAATTCCCGAACTGCTTCATTGAGATGAATTTCTGCACCGGTTCCTGTGTAGGAGGCCCGGCATTCCGCAAGCGTGAGCTTTCGCTTGCCGCGTCTACCCTCCGCGTTGCACGCGATGCAGTTGAGAGCGATGCTGCCGAGCAGGGGGCTCCCGATTACAGTTTTGGTAAACCAGGCGACCTTGCCGCCGCTTTCCGCGACGAGCAAACCTGCTATACCATGCCAACAGAGAAGCAAATCGCCTCCATTTTTAAGAAAATGGGCAAAGAAAGCCCGGCAGATGAGCTCAACTGCGGCATGTGCGGCTATTCCTCCTGCCGGGAAAAGGCCATTGCAGTCTTCATGGGGCGTGCGGAAATCACAATGTGCATGCCTTATATGAAAAAGCGGGCCGAATCTTTTTCGGATAAGATTCTCAGCATTACGCCGGATGCGATCCTTGCAGTTGATCTTGATCTTCGGGTACAGCAGGTGAACCACGCTGCCTGCCAGATTTTTTCCGTGGAGCCGCAGGACATCCTAGGTCAACCTGTAAGCCGCCTGATCGATGAATTCGATTTCATAGAGCTCATTTCCAGCGGCAACAAGCAGTCGGAAAAATTCACTTTCCTCGCGGAATATAACCTTTACCTGAAGCAGTCGTTCTTTTACGATGCGGCAAGCGGCATCATCATCTGCATCATGAAGAACATTACCAAGGAAAAGCAGAAACAAAACCAGTTGATGCGCCATAAAACGCAGGTGGCCGGCATGGCGGATGACATTGTGGAAAAACAATTGCGCATCGTGCATGAAATTGCCTCGCTCCTTGGCGAGTCCGCTGCCGAAACGAAGCTTGCGATCTCCGAACTTAAGGATGCCGTCATGATGGAAAACGAGGAGCAATGATCCCATGGAAAACTTTTTCATCGAAAGCGGGCATGCAAGCGTCAATAAGCATGATGAATCGCTCTGCGGCGATTCCTATTACATCACAAAGGACGGCGGTAAGCTGACCGTTGTTCTTTCCGACGGGCTGGGCAGCGGCGTGAAAGCCAACATTCTTTCCACGCTGACTTCCACCATCCTTTCCACCCTGATGTCCCGCAAGCTCCCGGTGGATGAATGCATTGAAACCGTCGCCTCTACGCTGCCCATGTGCCGGGAGCGCAAGCTTGCCTACTCCACCTTCACTATGCTGCAGGTGGAAAGCATGCAGGCTCGCCTTGTGCAGTATGACAACCCGCGCGCGATTCTGCTGCGCAACGGCAAAAATGTGGATTACAATACAACCGTGCGCTTCATTGGAGAAAAGGAGATCCATGAAAGCACGTTGTATCCGCAGGAAAACGACCTGCTTGTTCTGATGACGGACGGCATCACGAACGCCGGCATCGGCAAGGTGATGCAGGATGGCTGGCCGCGCAAGGATGTGATCGAATGCCTGGAGCGTTGGTATACGCCGGAGCTTTCCCCGCAGCACCTTGCGGCAATGCTCGTGAATGCGGCGCTCTCGCTTTGCCTGGAATCGCCGGATGATGACATCACCGCGCTTGTGTTTAAGGTGCGCAGGCGGCAGGCCGTGAACGTCATCATTGGCCCCCCAGCCGACCCGAAGGATGATGAGCGCGTGCTCAAGCTTTTCTTCGCCAAAGAAGGGCGGCACGTAGTCTGCGGTGGTACCACGGCACATACCGTAAGCCGGTATTTGAACAAGCCCATCGTGCCCATTGCGGACAGCGGCACAGAAACCGTGCCCGCCATTGCCGCGATTGAAGGGGTAGATCTTGTAACGGAAGGCGTGATAACGCTGCAGCAGGTGGCGGATCTTGCGGAAAAATACGCTTCAAATAACCGCATTTCCCTTTCCATCAGCGAAAAGACGGACGGGGTATCCCGCCTCGCTTCCCTCCTGTTTGAGCAGGCAACGGATATCACCATTTTCCACGGCCAGGCCGTAAACCACGCGCATGACAGTTTGGATATTGATTTCGATTCCAAAGCGCTTCTCGTCAAGCGCCTTGCCAAGAGCCTCACAGAAATGGGAAAAAACGTAAAAGTCAGCCGCTGCTGAGCCGCTGCTCCTCCCGAAATAAAGAAAGCCTCCCAACAAAATCGGGAGTTCGCAAAACGGTAGAAAATATCCTGCCCATGATTTTCACAGGGCAGGATTTTTGTTAACGCTCTCCGTTCCACGAACCAGAATCTACGCCATTCAATCATCATAAGTTCTCAACAAAATGGTTGATATGCGTATCCCAATATTTTTTATATACAGCCCCGTCATTGCCGTTAAAATTAAGTTGATACATTCTAAATGTGACAAGAAAATTTTTCGGCTGCCACATTTCTTCATAGGAATATTTATAACGCATCCCGAGAGCCTGCATAACATTCCCGCTGCGGGGATTGTTAACATCGTGTGTCGCTGTGATATACGGCACGCCATCTTTTTTTACTTGCTCAACGACCGCCCGGCCCGCTTCACGTACAATCCCCTGATGCCAAAATTCCTTACGCAGCCCATAGCCGAGGTCATAACTTTCATCTGTGCCTACATTGATATAGCCAATGGGGACATTATCGTTTTTAAAGCAAATAGCGTATCTGTAACCCTCAGACTTCGCATAGTCCGGCGTATATCTTTCTTCGAAAAACGTTTTTGTTTCCTCCATTGATTTAAGCGGAAACCACGGCAAATATTTGTTTACATCTTCATCACTGTAAATATCGAATAATTCCGGCAAATCATCTTCCATAAATTTTCTAAGCACCAAGCGCTCTGTTTCCAGTACAGGCGTATTCATAACGTTATTTCTCCGATTCATTCATATTCATCTATAATTTCGCTAATTTCGCTTAACCTATATTTGCATTTTCAGCTACAATGCATTTGAAGAACTGCGGGTAATAAGACCTTTTCATAATGTCCATTCTTTTACTCAACTAGCTGCCTTGGTATCCGATCCTGTAAAAGTGCGTTCGGCTTTCTTCATCAAGGCAAGCCCGCGCCATTGCATAGTCGCAGGCAGGGCACCAGTTCCAATAGGCTACCATTTCTTTGCCAAAATGAAATGTTCTGTATCCATGCTCGTTTACAGTGCGGTATATAAAACTAAGGTCAGGCACTTTGCCTGCCTCCAGCTTTGCGTATAACGCGTAACAAGCGCGGAGGTTTTTTGTAGCCTCGCTTTTACATTCCACCCTGCACGGCTGCAAGCGCCATGCGCGCGGCACCGATTGCAGCGGAAGTTGCAAGGAGGAAGGATTCAAGCTCCGGATACAGCTCACCCAACTGCGCTTTTACGCCCTCCGTTACGTAGGCGTCGTTTTTTAGCACACCGCCGGAAAGCGCCAAACGCCCCCGCTGAAGTTCCAACCGCTCGATGACCGTGGATGCGAGCAGGCAAAGCTCCTTGACCGCCCTTTCAAGGATGGCGCAGGCTGCGGCGTCCCCTTGGGCAACCGCTTCCGGCAAAAGAAGCGCATACGTAGAAAGATTGCCCCGTTTGTCCCCTTCCGTATAGAGCGCCCGAACCAGCTCATCCAAATTCCGCGTGCCGATCTGTGCAAATACAAGCTCTGTCAGCGCCGTTGGGCGCGACCGGCCATCCTGTGCGCGCACCACAGCCGAAAGGATATCCCGGCCAATCGCATATCCGCTGCCCTCGTCATCGATCTTGTATCCTTTTCCACCCGCGCGTGCTGTAATTCCACGCGTGTTACGGCCAAAGCAGATAGAGCCAGTCCCCGAAATCAACACGGCTCCGGTGCCTGCGCCATGTGCTGCGTAAAGAGCGGCCGCTTGGTCGCCTGCAAGCATATATGCGCCTTCATAGCCATCCGCACGGATCATGCGCTCCAACGTCCGGCGAAGCTCCGGATTGCTCATGCCTGCGCAGCCAACGCAGAGCATGCGGCAAATTCCGCCTTGCGCGCGTACCCTTTCGATCACGCCGCGCATGCTTTCCGCCATTTCCGCTACCGGCCTGCTGTTCATGTTCAGGGAGCCGAACAGGCTTGTGGTGATTACTTCCCCCTTCAGGTTCATCAGCACACATTCCGTTTTGGTTCCGCCGCCGTCTATGCCCGCAACAAATTCCATTTTCATTCCTTTCGTTGCGCCTGAACGTTCAGGTATTCCAAAGCCCTGTCTACGCGCATATCCGCATTCACCAACGCGGTTTCTGCCTCCGCCTCGGTTACGCCCGCCGTTTCACACAGGATACGCACCGCGCGGCCACGCAGCTTTTCGTTTGTCGCGGCAAGGCTTGTCATTACGCCGCCCCTCGCATATCCGAGGCGCACCATGGCCGCGGTGGAAATCATATTAAGCACAAGCTTTTGTGATGTGCCGCACTTCATGCGCGTTGAACCCGCGATGACCTCCGGCCCGACAACCGGCGCAATGCAGAGATCCGCGCACGCACCAAGGCGTGTGCCGATGTTGTTCACAATCGCTGCTGTTGCCGCGCCAAGCGCCTTTGCACGCGCCACTGCGCCGATCACATAGCGCGCAGAACCGCTTGCGCTGATTCCGATCACAAAGTCAGCCTCTCCCACGCCAAGCGTATCCATCAATGCGGCGCCCGCCTCCGGATCGTCCTCAGCGCCTTCCACAGCATGGCGCAGGGCAATATCCCCGCCCGCGATAAACCCCTGCACCAACGTAGGCGGCACGCCGAATGTAGGCGGGCACTCGCTTGCGTCCAGCACCCCGAGCCTTCCGGACGTTCCTGCGCCGACATAGATCACCCGGCCGTTGTGCGCAAGCGCCGAAACCGCAAGTTCAACTGCCTCCGCAATATGAGGAAGCTCTGCCTCCACCGCAAGGGGAACCAGCTTATCTTCCTCGTTCATCAGGCGCAGCAACGCGGGTGTATCAGCCGGATCAACCAATCCGGTGCGCGGATTTTTTGTTTCTGTTGTCAGCATATCAGTCCGGTATTCCATCCCCGTCAATGTCCACAAATTCCGGCGGCGGTGGCGGCATATCGCCAGGCTCATGCTCACATTCATCGTGGCGCATCCCAGCGCTGGCCGTACCGTAAATTTCCTTGCCGGCAAGCCCCTTCTTCATGCGCTCACGCTCCACGATGTTGGAAAGGAACCTGCGCACTTTTTCCGGATGCTTGATGTTCTTCAGGTCAACCGTATGGTGGCTTTGGTCTGCGCTGAACAAGGTCACGGTTCCTACGCCGAAAATCTTCTGCCCTAGCGTACGCACCATTTTAATATCCAAAATACGATAGAGCAAAATCTCATCCGTTTCCGTGCGGAAAAAGCCTTTGCGCAGGATAAAACGGTCATCCGTTACCTCGTACACGGTAAAACTCAGCGGCATGCCAAGAACCCGTTTTCTGTCGTGCCACAGCACGGCATCCTTTTCGGATTCAATCGCCTGGTTAACGTTTTTCTTTGCCATATGCGCCTGCTCTCCTTCATCTCGTGTTTTGTTGCTTGCGCCCGAATTGTCTTTTTTGTATTGTATCACAGGATGCCGCTGAATTCTACAGCGGCATCCGAATCGCGCCCCGGGGTAAAATCAATTCCCGCGCGACGCGCCTGTGCATGCTGAAAACGGCGTTCGATGCGGTAGTGCCTGCTGTCTTTTATAAAATTTGCGCCCGTCTGCTTAAAGCGGAACGCAATCCCCGCTGCAACGCATTGGGCGCGCAGCGCCAAAAGCCACGCATAATCGCATGGACGCGCTGTGTTGCCCGATTCTCCGCCTGCAATTACCTGCTCCACCCACGGCCCCAAATGCGGCGCAAGATCGATCCGTTCCAACAGCGGCTCACAGGCGAGAAACTTATGCCGGATGGGCGCATCCCGAAAAATCGGAAGCCGGTACTCCGCCATGGCCTGATTCTCCACCGTGCATCCGACCACGACGTTCGGATACCCATCGCCCCAGTCTGGTGGAAGCGCCTCTGCAAAACGGTCGATGCGTTTGGTGATGAACAGGAAAACAAGGTCCGCACGGGCGCGCATCATCGCCCATGCTTCCGGCCGCCATGCATCCGCGTCTTCCAGAAGAAAGTCCGAAGTAAAGCACGTATAAACCATCGTACCCGGCTGAAGCTTGTATTCACCGCCGCGCGCATGGCGCATGGGCAGCGTAAAATCCCCCGTTTTTTTCACGATGGATGCATCCCGCTCATGCCGGGCATCCATACGGTATACATAGCAGTTCATGCAGCCGGGAGAAAGCTTATGGCAGCCATGCCAAGGATTCCAGCCTGCCTCTTTTTCGCGTTTTCCGTTCATAGCCGTTTTACTGTATATTGGTTTATGGTTCTGCTTTTCTCCTTGTATTTCAGCAAAATCCGCATTACTCACGCGGCCCGATGCCAAGTGCTTCCATCTCGCGCCGCATGCCGCGGATCACAAGCTCCATTACGTCCGAAAGCTCCATTCCAAGCATTGCGCATCCCTGTTCGATGACTTCACGGCTGCACTTGGCTGCGAATTTTTTGTCCTTAAACTTCTTTTTTAGGCTTTTCACTTCGAGATCCGAAATTCCGGTGGGGCGCATCAGCGATGCTGCCTGCACAATTCCTGTCAGCTCGTCCACCGTAAAAAGGCTCTTTTCCAGATCTGTCTCAGGCCGCACATCGCTGCAAAGGCCATACCCGTGCGAAAGAATTGCGCGAATATCCGCCTCGTCCACGCCTTCCGGCGCAAGCAGCGCGTGCGTGTGCTGCAGGTGCTCTTCCGGGAATTTCTCGTAGTCTACATCGTGCAGATAACCGACCGCTTCCCAATAAGCGCGGTCCGCGCCGAAATGCTCCGCCATCGCACCCATTGCAGCGGATACCGCAAGCGCATGCGTAAGCAAATGCGGTTCCTGCACATGCTTTGCGAGAATCGTTCTCGCCTGATCCATCGTAAGTGCCATCTTTTGTTCCTCTTTCAAAGCATATTTCAATCTATATTATACTTCGGAATGCGCCGCGGCTCAACCACCTCCCGGCATCTTAACAGCCTTGCATGCTCCGTCCGTAGCCGCAATAAGCTCTGATACCGTTACAAAACGGAACCCCTTTGCAACAAGCGCCGGAATGATTGCATCCATCGCTTCTGCCGTAGAGCTCTGTTGGTCATGCATGAGGATTACGCAGCCATCCTCGGCCTCCCTTACAACGGCGTCAGCAAGTTCCGCCACATTTCTGGGTCTCCAATCGTTGGTGTCAACCGTCCAGAGCACAAGGGGATACGGCACATTTTTGCGGACGGCAGCATTATAGAAGCCATAGGGCGGCCGTACGACCGAAGCAGGGTGGCCAAGCGCACGTTCAAATTCTGCGTTCGTCTTATCAATTTCCTCTTTGCACTGTTCCGCAGAAAGCCGTGTCAAATCCGCATGGCTGAACGTATGGTTTCCGATTTCGCAGCCGAGCGCCTCCATGCGCAGCAGAACCTCCTCCCGCCCCTCCACGCGGCTTCCGAGCACAAAGAATGTAGCGCATACACCGTGCTTTTCCAGCACGTCAAGAATGTGCGTCGTGACCTTTGGATACGGCCCATCATCAAACGTAAGCGCAAGCAGCGGTCCGTTTTCATTTACGGTAGTTGCGGTTGGTACGGCATCCTCTCCGCGGCTGCTCAAAAGAAACAGGAACAGTGAAAGCAGGCAGAGCATAGCGGCTGCCGCCTTGCGGTTTTTTTGCGCAACTTGTGCATTCTTCTTTACCTTTTCCATAGCACAAATCTATGCGCCGGAAAAACGCACTATGCGGCGATTGCATCCACATCCACACCGTGCTATGATGTGTTTTAGAAGGGAGCATGCATGTTTATGTGGATCATTTATGCGTTTGCATCTGCTTTTTTTGCGGGCGTAACATCCATCCTTGCAAAATGCGGCATTCGGAAAACGGATTCCAATGTTGCCACTGCAATCCGCACCATCGTGGTGCTGCTGTTCTCCTGGGTCATGGTATTCCTGGTCGGCTCGCAAGCGACGCTATCTAAGCTGACCGGCGAATCGTTGCTTTATCTTGTTCTTTCCGGCCTTGCGACGGGCGCTTCCTGGCTTTGCTATTTTAAGGCGCTTCAGCTGGGGGATGTGAACAAGGTCGTTCCGGTGGATAAATCTTCCACCGTACTGACCATCCTGCTCGCATTTTTCCTGCTGCACGAAGAAATTACCTGGCAGAAGGCCGTAGGCGTTGCCGCCATCGCGGCCGGAACCTACCTGATGATTCAGAAAAAGGAAGGCAGTGTTCGGAAATCCGGCAAGGGGTGGTTTCTGTATGCGGCGCTTTCCGCTGTGTTTGCAAGCCTCACTGCAATCCTGGGCAAGCTCGGAATCGCAGAGGTCGAATCGAATCTCGGCACGGCAATCCGCACTGGCGTAGTCCTCATCATGGCATGGGTTGTTGTGTTCGTAACGGGGAATGGGCCCGCCGTAAAAAAAGTGCCCAAAAATGAGCTAAGCTTCATCTGCCTTTCCGGCCTTGCGACGGGTGCTTCCTGGCTTTGCTATTACAAAGCGCTGCAGGATGGGCTTGCAAGCGTTGTCGTGCCGATCGACAAGCTGAGCATTCTCGTAACGATTGCCTTTTCCTATTTTGCGCTGCATGAACGACTTTCCAAAAAAGCGTTGCTGGGCCTTGTGCTGATCGTTGCAGGTACGCTCGCAATGCTGGTTAAAGCGTGAACCTTTCCCTGCCTCCTTTCCTGCAATGGCAAGGAGGTTTTTTAATATTGTTCATACATTAAAGCGTTTACTTTATATTTTTCTTTATTTTCCCTCATTATGGCATATTGTGCATGAGTTTGCTTTACTTTTTTAATAAATCTATTATAATAGATTTATCACTTATCTTATCGCGGAGGGAAAAGGCATGTATCGAAACACATCCATCTTGGCCTTGCTGGCCGCCCTGCTTCTGACGTTTTCAGCCTGTGCTGCGTCTGTCCCAAGCGCTACGGAAGCGCCTGCCGCCTTGCCGAACACCGCTGTGGAGCCTACCATTGTACCTGAAGCAATTGCCGATGAAGGGCATATGCTTTATGATGAAGCTCCCTCCAAATATCAATACGGCATTTATGTCAACATGAACACGTCCGCGGGGGATGCTTTGGCCGATTATTCCGTGGCGCTGAACAATTTTGCCGACCGCAACGCATATGTTTTCTATTCGGAGCTTGGATTGACTCATGTCAAAGAAAAGCTTTCTACGTTGGATGAATCCGGCCTTGAAGCGCTGGTCTCCGAAAACAAGGCATTGAAAATCAGCACCAACGATGGATTCCATCCGCTGACTTCGGAACTCACCAGCTTGGACGGACACCCCTTTAACGCAGAAGAAAAGGATATTTTCTATTACATTTATGCAACTTACGTTGGCAACGAAGGCATAGAAGTTGAAAAAGCGGGGCGCTTCCTTACTCCCAAGGACGGACCGGAAGCGCTTGCGCAATACAGTGCTGCTGAAATCGGCGCAATCGTTCCTGCTGGTGGTGCAACCTCGGTGTTTGCCGAATCCTCCAGCTATTCGCAGGGGTATGTTGACGCGTTGATGCAAGGCGCACTGGAGGCACACATGGAAACGCCTCGCATCGCGGTAATCGAAACCACCATTGGTTCAGAGCAGGAAATGTATGACGATATGTACCTGCCCGATGGAGAGTATGCTTCCTTCTCCGATACGCTGCGCGCCCGGGGCATGGAGCCCGTATACATTCCGCTCGGCATCGATAACTATCGGGATGTGCAAAACACAAAATACTTTGCAGACCTGATCCGCAGCTGCCATATTGTTTTCTTCACAGGCGGTGATCAAGCCTATTATGGGCTGGCTCTCGCCAATCCGGATGGCTCGCCGTCCCTGGTTGCGCAGGCGATCACCGATGTGCTCAAAAACGGCGGAACGCTTGGGGGCAGCAGCGCTGGCGCAGCCGCCATGTCCGGCACTGCGCTCACCAACGGTGCAAGCGGTTCTTATCAACCTTTATATTGGAATCAAGCGGAAACCGTTGACATCTGCTCTTTTACCTCCGAAACCATAGCCGGCAACGCCACCGTCAACGAGGGAAACAACATGCTCTATGACAGCATCGGCTTTATCGAACCCGTGCTCGGCCAGGATATCCTTTTGGATACCCATGTAGATGCGCGTGGCCGCATCGGCAGGCTGATCATCGGTTTGCGGGATTCAAATCCCACAGGGCTTGCCATCGGCATCGATGAAACCGCAGGCATTCGGATTGATGGGAGCACCGGCATCGGCACCGTATTCGGCTCGAGCGGTGTGTATATTATTGATGCCGCAAACGCCGTTTGGAATGAGGCAGGCACCGTGGGCACTTTTGGTGCAACAGGCCTCGTGCTCCACTATCTGACTGTAGGCGACAGGTACGATTTCGTCAATAAGGCGGTTGTTCCCGCCGAAGGCAAATCCGAAATTACGCTTCTTACGGGCGAAGCGCATAATACCGAGGACCTGTTCGGCACGGATGAGACTGGAACGACGCTGCTTTCTTTCGCCCACAGTGCCGCCAAGAGCATCACTGCAGACGTTGCAAACACCATGACGCAGCCCTTCCTTTCCGGCAGCCTTTATACTTTCACCTTTGAAAAGGCAGCCAATACGAAATGCTATGCTTCCAACGAACTTTTCCCAAACCCAAAATACTTTGGAAGCTTCCTGCAAACCACAATAGCCGGCCTTCAGGTTTCCGTCACGAATGGCCCCAGTAAATTCGACCCCAACGCCGGCGGTGCGTTTGCGCCGCTCTCCGCTGCCGGGGAGGATAATGGCTACGCTGTCGGCGTTACCTTCTCCGGGCCGCTAAGCATTGGCTACGAAGGCAACAACCGCTACTTCCTTGACTGTGAGGAGCCGGAGAACATCCCGGATGACTACGTTGCAGTATGCGATGCCAGCGGCGCGCCTAAGGCGCAGGATTGCGTATACACCTTCCGGGTAGACAATGAAATGACTCTGCGCATCGTGCTTGCCGAGGATGTCTATTTCGCCGAAGGCGACACCCTCCTGCTCAAGACCGGTATCACCAGCCTGTATGGCGTTGCGCTTGCCGAAGAAACCACATTCCGTCTCACGGGCGGCCAATGGGTCATGGAATAAGCGCAGGGAAACCGCTCAAAAACAAAGTTCTTGCTTTCAAACAATACACGGGGGCGCGCCAGTAGGCGCGCCCCCGTGTATTATAAGGTTTTTCCCTTAAAATTTAAAGTTTTTGATAATGTCAACGATCTCCGCGCCAACGCGCTTTTGCGCCTCGGCAGTTTGTGCGCCGATGTGCGGCGTGCAGGAAACGGTCGGGAAATCAATCAGCTCCTGATTCTTGGCGGGCTCCTCCGCAAACACGTCGAGACCCGCACCGCGCAGCTTGCCGGACTTAAGCGCCGCAAGCAGGGCAGCTTCATCCACATTGTTGCCGCGGGAGGTGTTGATGAGCACCGCGCCATCCTTCATCTTGGCGATGGTTCCTTCGTTGATAAGGGGCTTGCCGTCAATGCTCGGCGTGTGAACAGAAACAAAGTCCGAATTGGCGAGCAGCTCGTCCATTTCAACGTACTTCATGTTCTCATTCTCCAGGCCTTCCACCTTAAAGATATCGTAGGCAAGCACCTTCATGCCGAGCGCCTGCGCTTTTTTGCCAAGCGCCTGACCGATGCGGCCGTAGCCGATGACGCCAAGGGTGCGGCCGGAAAGCTCAATGCCCTTGTAAGCCTTCTTCTCCCACTTGCCTTCGCGCATCGTGTGGCCGGCAGCGGAGATGTAACGCGCCACAGAGAACATGTGCGCAAGCGCAAGCTCTGCAACGGTGTTGCTGGAGGCGCGGGGCGTATTGCGCACGGCGATGCCGTTTTCTTCAGCATACTTTACATCGATGTTGTCCACGCCAACGCCGCCGCGGATCACAAGCTTGAGCCGGCCCGCTTCCTTTGCCGCGTCGATGATGGGAACGCGCACCTTTGTGGCACTGCGCACGACAAGCACATCATATTGCTTGACCTGCTCCGCCAGTTCGGCGGGCTCATAAAACTGTTCAACAACCTCGTGGCCTTCTGCCTGAAGCGCCGCGATAGCGGATTTATCCATTCCGTCGGATGCAAGAATACGCATGGCTTTCCTCCTTATTTTCTGTCGCTGCTTACTTGTTTTCCGCCTCGAACTTCTTCATGAAGTCCACAAGGCATTCCACACCTTCATATGGCATGCAGTTGTAAATGGAAGCCCTGAGGCCGCCTGTGGAACGATGGGCTTTCAGGTTCGTCATGCCGGCGGCAACGCTTTCCTTCACAAACTTGGCATCAAGCTCCTCGTTGGGCGTGTTGAAGCGCACATTCATGATGGAACGGCTTTCCGGCGAAACATTTGCGGCATAAAAATCGGTAGAGTCCAGATAGTTGTAGAGAAGCGCAGCCTTCTTGAGGTTGCGGCGCTCCATTTCCTCCAGACCGCCGATGGAAAGCAGCCAATCCAGCACGAGCTTGCAGATGTAGATCGACCAGCACGGCGGCGTATTGTGCATGGATTTTGCTTCCGCGTTGATGGTGTAATCGCACATCGTGGGGCAAACGGGGTTCACGTTGTGCAGCAAATCCTCACGGATGATCACAATCGTAAGCCCGGCAGGCGCAACATTCTTCTGTGCACCGGCATAGATTACGGCAAACTTGGAAACGTCAATCGGCCGGGAAAGGATGCAGGAGGAAAGGTCTGCAACAAGCGGCACATCGCCCGTATCGGGGATGTAATCCCAACAGGAACCGTAGATGGTATTGTTAAAGCAGATGTGGACGTAATCTGCATCCGGGCTGAGCTTGAGCTCCTCCTGACGCGGGATGCGGCAGAAGTTTTCGCCCTTGCCCGTCCATGCAACGTTGACCTCGCCATACTTCTCAGCTTCCTTTGCAGCCTTGCCGGAGAAGTTGCCGGTCACGACATAATCCGCCTTATGGTTCTTGTTCATCAGGTTGAGGGGAACCGCTGCAAACTGCAGCGTGGCGCCGCCCTGCATGAAAATAACCTTGTAGTTATCCGGAATGCCCATCACCTTGCGCAGCTGCGCTTCAGCCTGCACGATGATGTTATCAAACACCTTGGAACGGTGGCTCATCTCCATGACGGACATACCGCAGCCTTCAAAGTTGACCAGATTATCTCTTGCACTTTCAAGCACTTCAATCGGAAGCATGGAGGGGCCGGCGGAAAAATTGTAGATCCTGTTGTAAAGCATTACGAATTCTCCTGTTCTTTCATAGTGTGGTGCTCAATGCAGCGGTGCGCCGGCCAGGGCCTGCGCATCCTTCCATTTGTTGTTAATTATACCCCCTGCATGCAATAAAAAGCAATCCCTGCGCCCTGAATCATGATTATATATCTTCTTTTATCATAAAAGCTATAGACACATTATAAAAGCTATAGACACATTCACCAAACATATGTATAATCTAATTGTATATTCACGGTTAATATTCATTCCAATTATTAATGTTGCAGGAGGATGACATATGGACAGACTCGTAGAACAATTTTCCGAGATTGGGCGGCTGCAAACTGTGCTTCTGCACAGGCCTGACATTGAAGTTGCACAAATTATGCCTGACTTTTTTGATGAAATGCTGTTGGACGATATGCCTCATGTGCCTCTGGCGCAGGCCGATCACGACACATTTGCGGAAACGATGCGCAAAAACGGCGTAACCGTGCTTTATCTCAGCGAGCTGTTTTGCGAAGCGATTGCGGACGAGGCCGTGCGTCATGCCTACATTGAAGACTATGTCGCCGCAAGCCACATTAAGGGTGAAACGGTGAAGGAGGCGGTGAAGGAATATCTTTGGCCGCTCGGCCCGGAAGCGCTGTTCCGCGCCGTTTCCCGCGGGATCGTTCGGCAGGACCTTGCGTTTTTCAAGCCTGTGCCCATCCCGCTTCAGGTGAGCGACCCTTACCCGTTTGTGGTGGACCCAATGCCCAATATGTATTTCACGCGCGATGTTGCAATCAGCATCGGCAATGGGCTTCTCATCAGCACCATGAGCATGCATTCCCGCGAGCGGGAAACGCTGTTTATCCGCTATATTCACGATCATCACCCGTTGTTCCGCGCGGCAGACGTTCCGCTGTGGTCGGATGCTGCGCTCGGCTATGGCATTGAAGGCGGCGACGTTCTTATTCTCTCCGACAAGGTGCTTGCCATCGGCTGTGGTGAGCGCACGAGCATCGCGGCTGTGGAGTGCCTTGCGAACCGGGTGTTCGCGCATGGCTATGAGCGCATCCTCGTGTTCAATAACCCGCGTTCACGCACGTTCATGCACCTTGACGTGCTCTGCACCATGGTGGATCGGGATACGTTTTTGACCCATCCCTGCATCTACGAAAAGCAGTTCGATGTTTATGAATTAACCGGCAGCCCAAACCGCCTGCATATTTCGCTCACCACGGATCCGGTGAACAGGATTTTTGCCCGTGTGCTTGGAGAATCCTCAGTCCGCTTCATCGAAATGGGAGGAGGCGATCCGATCATCGCTGCACGGGAGCATTGGAACATGGGCAGCAATTCGCTTACGCTCTCGCCCGGCCACATCATTACCTATGACCGCAACGATGTAACCAACAGCCTGCTCGTCAAGGCCGGCATTGAGGTCGAAACCATTCCGGGCGGCGAGCTTTGCCGCGGCCGGGGCGGCCCGCGCTGCATGTCCATGCCGCTCAAGCGGGAAAGGCTTTGATATTAATTAAGTTGAAAAAGGCGGCCGCAAGGCCGCCTTTTCATTTAATCATTGCGTTCACGTTCTCAAGCCCAACAAGCGCCGCCATGCGGTAATATGCCTTTGCCGTTTCTTCCACATGGACAGCCAGGCGGAACGCATCATCCACACCCCGCGGCGATACGGCGATCATGCCGTGGCGCGCGAGCAACGCAGCCATGCCGCGCTTTCCCAACGTTTCCACGATGCTTTTTGCAAGCGCATCCGTGCCCGGAGGCGCATATGGCGCAAGCGGGCAGCATCCGCCATAGAGCAGTGCCTCGGTGATAACAGGCGGAATTTCCCGGCCAAGTGCGGCAAACACCGTTGCATACGGCGCATGCGTGTGGCAGATGCCGGCGACATCCGGCCGGGCGCTGTATATCGCAAGGTGAAACGCTGCCTCCGAAGTCGGCTCCACGCCAAGAGGCGCATCCAGCACCTCACCGGCAAGGTTCATGAGAACGATCTCCTGCCATGTTTTCGCCACGCGGTCGAAATCATGCGGCGTCATGGCAATAATGCCCGCCGCCCGGTCAATCATGCTGCAGTTGCCCGTTCCGCCGGTGCACAATCCGGCTGATTTCGCCGCGCGCGCCGCGAGGAACACCGCCTCGCGCATCGTTTTATAAGAGGCTGTGCCCCTTTTTTCTTTCTGTACACCCATGGCTCTTTCAATAAAACAGCGTCGCTACGTCGTAAAGCTCTTTTCCGACCTTCTTGCGCTCCGTAACTGCACGGTCGAGGTCCGCAACCGCAATTTCTGTGCCGCGCAAAGAGACCATGTTGCCATATTCCCCGCTCACCACAAGGTCACCCGCTTTTACTCCCATGCGCGTGCCGAGCATGCGGTCAAACGCACTCGGTGCGCCGCCGCGCTGCAGATGGCCAAGCACCACGGAGCGCGCCTCGAAATGCTCCCGGCGCTTGTCCAGCGTTTCATCGCTGCGGATGGCCTTTTCAATGCGGTCCGCAAGGTGACGCGCAAGCTCCCGATGCAGCAGGAGCACGTTGCCGAACATATCCCGCTCAAGCTCTTCCAGCTTTTCGCCCGTAAGCTCAAAGCCTTCGGCTACGGCAATAATCGTATAACGTTCACCACGCAGATAGCGGCTGCGTACCAGATCATAAATCTCATCGAACGACATCGGAAACTCCGGAATCAGCACAAGGTGTGCATTTGCCGCAACGCCCGCCTGCAATGTGATCCAGCCCGTGTGCCGCCCCATACACTCCACAACAAAACAGCGCTCGTGGGATTCTGCCGTGGTGTGCAGGCGATCGATCTCCTCCATCGCAATGTTGGAGGCCGTATCGAATCCAAACGTCCAATCCGTGCAGGACAGGTCGTTGTCGATCGTTTTCGGCACACCGATCATGTTCATGCCAAGCTTGCGCAGCGTGTTCGCCACACCGAGCGTATCGTCTCCGCCGACAGCCACGAGCCCCTCAAGGTCGAGCCGCTCCATCGCCTCCCGCACAACCTCGGGCCCATTTTCAAATTTCATAACATTGGTGCGTGAGCTGCCAAGAATTGTCCCGCCCAGCGTCTGGATGCCTTCCACATCCGCCCGGGTAAGCCAGCGCCCTTCGTTTTCCAATACGCCGCGCCAGCCCGCGTAAAAGCCGAACACCGCAATATCCTCCCGCATGCAGCGTGCCACCACGCCGCGGATTACGGCGTTCAGGCCGGGGCAGTCTCCGCCTCCGGTCAGGATTCCGATCTTTCTCATGTGGTTTCTCCTTCGCAATTTATAAAAGCCAGAAAGGGATTATACAATAATTCCGCGCGCCTCTAGGGCTGCAAGGACGGCCGCGCCGATCGCTTCAACAGGCATCAGCCTGCCTTCGGACATGCATGGAATCACAGCAATATCGTCATACCGCGCGGCATAGGCAAGGTATTGCTCCATTGCGCGGGCCTGGATGTCGTGAGAAGCCTCGTAGACGTCACGCCCTGCGCCGACATACTCCCGGAACCCCTTTTTGCCCACATTCGCCTCCGCTTCTGCGGGCGCGATGGAAAACACAAGGTTCACATCCGGCCGCGGAAGACCCAAATGGTTATATTCAAGCGCAAACACCCATTCCGCAATGTCCGGCTTGCCGAGATCAATATCGCGAATGCTCTGGTATACCGCGTTGGAGAGTACGTACCGGTTCAGGATCAAAATATCCGTCGCCCCATCCCGGTAATCCCGAAAGCTCTCAAAGCGATCCAGCGCAAACCAAAGCGCCATGCTTTTCCCATCCACCTGATCCGCCCGTGTCCCCTCCGCACCGGAGAGGAGCTTTCCGATTTCCCCACCAAAAAAGCTATCATAGGCAGGGAAGTCACGCGTGGCAACGGTGTACCCGCGCGCAAGCAAAGCATCGCGCAGCAGGCGGTACTGCACGCCTTTGCCGCTTCCGTCAATCCCTTCAATTGCGATAATTCTGGTTTTTTTCATCAAATATGCACCTTTTTCGGATTCTTCAACTGATTTTATAGTACCATAAAACACAGCGGTGCGACATTTATTTTTTCTTATCGGAACAGATTTTGCTATTGACAAATAATATTATACAGAATATAATATTGCCCGTAGAAAGGAGTGAGGTGCATTGACATTCCAATTGGGTTCCGCCCTGCTTGACGCCTGCGTGCTGGCCACACTCAACCGCGAAGATACCTACGGCTATGTGCTCACGCAAAGCGTCAAGGCAGTTGTTGAAATCAGTGAATCCACGCTCTATCCCGTTTTGCGGCGGCTGCAAAAGGAAGGCTGGCTTACGACGTACGATCAGCCGTATTCGGGCAGGCTCCGGCGGTATTACGCCATCACCGATGCAGGGCGCGAGGCGCTTGCGCGCTACCGTTCCGAATGGGACATTTACAAAAAACAAGTTGAAAGCATGTTGTTTGGAGGGTAAAATGGTGAATAACAGAGTACAATTTAACCGGCGGCAGGAAAGCCGCAGCCCCGAACTCCGGCGTGACGAAGCAAAATTCTTTTCGGAAAACACGGCCTGCATCGCACAGGATCTTTATTATGCCTACGCCCGGGCATTGGGGAGGTGGCTGTGATGACGCGAAGTGAATTCACACGCGCATTCGAACGCGCGCTGTTGGCTCTGCCGTGCAAGAGCGGCAAGTATCTTTCGGAGGATGAGCGCGCCGCCGCGCTGCGCTTCTATGAGGAGTATCTGGATGATGCGGGCATCGCTCAGGAAGATCCTGTGCCTGTGGAGCTTGGCGATCCCGCAGCACTCGCGCGGCAGATCATTGCCGAAGCGGGAGAAGATGCCCCGCAGGCTGCACATGAAAGGCAGGCGGGCGACTGCCCTCAGTTCCGTTCCGTGCACATCGAAGTTGCCAATGCAGGCGTCGAATTTCTGCTTGGCAGCGAATATCATGTGCAGATTGACTATCCGGACGGCGCGCCTGTGCCCACCGTTGAAATGCACGGGCAGACGCTCTTCATTGAGGAAAAGCCCCTGCGCAGCATATTCAAGCGCTTCTCCTTCCGCCAGTGGAAGGGCGGGATGATCCGCATTACCGTGCCGCAAAGGCCCGCAGCCGGATTTGAATTGTTCCACATCGAATCGGTAAACGGCGCAATTGTGTTGCCTGCGCTTGCGGTTGAGCGCGTATACTGTGAAACCGTGAACGGCGCGGTCACGCTTGCGGGCGTAACTGCGGACAGCTTGCACGCGGAAAGCGTAAATGGCGCAGTCTCCGCCACCGGTTGCTATGCGCATGCGTGTGCGCATTGCGAAACGGTCAACGGCTCCCTTACACTCTCGGGCGAGCTGCGCGGCGAAACGCATTGCGAAACCGTGAACGGCGGCATTCGCGTTGCAACGGCGCTTCCCGTCACCGAATACACCCTTGATCTTGAAACCGTTTCGGGCAGCGTATATTTAGACGGCGAGAAGCACCGCAAAGAGGTGCATATCGCACATCATGCGGGCAATTCCATTCACGCGGAGGCCGTGAACGGCTCCATTCGGTTGGAATTCTGCAAATAAACAAGCGAAGGAGAGATTCCTGCGATGGAACGTCAACCCCTTTGGACGCGCAATTTTACGATACTGACGCTCGGCACCGTTGTTTCGATGCTCGGCAACGCCATTTCGGGCTTTGCGCTCAGCCTGCTGATTTTGGATTATACAGGCTCCACTTTGCTGTACGCGATCTTCATGGTGGTTTACAACCTCCCCAAGATCATCATGCCTTCCATCGCAGGGCCGTATCTCGACCGCTTCTCCCGAACGAAAGCGATATGGACGCTTGACTATCTTTCCGCCGCGCTCTACCTCGTCATTTTCTTCCTGCTGCGCGGGGGACTGTTCAACTACGCGCTGCTGCTTGGCCTTTGCATTGTCATCGGCACGATTGACAGCGTGTATCTCGTTGCATATGACAGCCTGTATCCCATGCTCATCAGCGAAGGGAACTATGCCAAGGCGTATTCCATCTCCAGCATGATCTACCCGCTTTCCGCGTTGATGGTGCCCATTGCCTCCTGGTGTTATGAGCATGTGGGCCTCACGCCGCTGTTTCTCTTTAATGCGGCTACATTCGCCATCGCAGCCACGTTTGAAACGCAGATCCGCGTGAAGGAAACGCAGGTTTCCACGACAAAAGAACCTTATTCCCTTTCCCGTTATAAGGATGACTTCAAGCAGGGCATCGCCTATTTGAAACAGGAAAAGGGATTGCTTGTCATCACAGCGTATTTCGTGGTATCGATGATGGTGGGCAACGGCAGCGGTACGCTCATCCTGCCTTACTTCAAATCGCAGGAAAGCCTCGGGGTAATGACCTATACCTGGGTGATGGGGTGCTCGGTTTTGGGAAGGCTTGTGGGCGGCGCCGTACATTACAGGTTCCGTTATCCGACGGCGAAGAAATTTGCGATCGCGCTCTTCGTGTACATTGTGTCCGCGCTGATTGACGCAAGCTACCTGTTTGCGCCGGTCATGCTGATGATGCTCCTGCAATTCGTAAGCGGGCTCATCTGCGTCACAAGCTACAACATCCGCATTTCCTCCACGCAGAATTATGTGCCCAACGAGATGCGCGGCCGCTTCAACGGCACATTTCAAATGCTGACCACAGCGGGAGCAATCCTGGGGCAGCTTCTTGCAGGAGCGCTCGGCGATGTGCTCCCCATTCGCCCGGTGATCGTATGCCTGAATGCATTTTCCATCGTTGCCGCGGTTCTCATCATGTATCGTGGGCGCAGGCACGTGGCGCCGATCTATAATGTGGATATCTAACCCAAACAAATGCAAGAAAGGCCATGCACCTCCTTTTGCGCATGGCCTTTTGCTTTTCCCGCCTTTACCCCTGCATTTGCTGCAGCATGCTTTTTTCCCGCCGGTGCGTATAGACCACCTCAATCACGACGCCCAAAGCGATAATCAAAAAGCCGATCAAGCCAATCACATCCGGGTACTGATGCAGGAAGACCGCTACCCATAACGGCCCAAATACCATTTCAAGCGGCGTAATCATTGCCGCGCGCGTGCCGCTGATCTTCCGGAGGCACAGGTTATAACAAACATACCCACCGCCAAACTGGAACACGCCCAGGATGAGCATGATGACCCATTCCGATGCGCGCATCGTTTTCAGCGCGCCGAGCTTCCCCTGTACAGCACAAAGGCAAAGCAGTACAGCGGCCATAAAAAGATTGTTCAGGCTCACCGTGCCAAGCGGGTTTTCACCGCCCACGCGCTGCATCGCAAGGGTTAAAAGCGCAAACCAGATGCCCGTTGAAAGCGCAATGATGTTCCCAAGCAACGTCACCTCACCCGAGCGGGAGCACATGGAAACGGCAACGCCGACTGTGAGCACGCCAAGCGAAACCAGATGGCTTCTGGATACCGCCTCGTGCCTTAGCCGGGCAATCAGGTAAAGCCAAACCGGCGCGGTATACTGCATGCCAACGGCAATGGCTGCGCTGGTTTTTTGCAGCGCGACTACAATAAACAGGCTTTGCAGCGTGAAGAACACCATCATCGAAACCACCGGCAAACCCCATTTGATCTTTTTCGGCCGAAGGAACGGAAGGAGCACAACGCCCGCAATCAGCGCGCGCATTCCCGCCACGAGCGTCGCGTCCAGCGAAAGGCTTTTGATCAATGGCGCATTAGTGCTCCAGAGCAAAGCCGCCATGAGCGCAAGCACCGTTCCCTCCGTTTGGCTATTCCGTTTTTTCTGCGTCGCTTCCATCGTTCCCTCCGAGGATTCGTTTGAGCTTATGCATAGCGCTTTGGGGAAGCTGTGCGCGGATACGCGTTCCATCTTCCTCATGCGTTTCTGAAAGAATACGCCCCTCCGCGCGGATGAGCGCCACGGCCTCGTATTTATCGTAGGGGATCAGCAGCTCCGCCATGGTTCGTTCCGCGCCGAGCGCGTGCTCTGCACGTGAAAGCAGCGCCTCAATCCCTTCCCCTTTTGCAGCGGAAATGAAGGCTGCTTCTCCCTTTGCAGCAGGTTGTGCCGCCAGCTTGTCAAGCTTATTGTATACGTTGATGCGCGGCGTTTCCGCTGCGCCAAGGCCTGCAATGACGTCCTCGGCAACCGCCATCTGGCTGTCGTAATACGGGCTTGATGCATCCACTACATGCAGGATCAAGTCTGCGCGCACAACTTCGTCCAGCGTCGATTTAAACGCCTCCACCAGATCATGCGGCAGCTTGTTGATGAAGCCCACCGTGTCGGACACAAGCGCCTGCGTACCACCCGGGAGCGTCACCTGGCGCACAACCGGGTCAAGCGTTGCAAAAAGCTTATCCTCCGCAAGCACGCCCGCATCAGAGATCGCGTTTAAAAGCGTGGATTTCCCGGCGTTGGTATAGCCCACAAGCGCAATGAGCGGCAGCGGGTTCTTTTCCCGCCTGTCCCGCCGGAGCGAACGCTGTTTTTCAACCTCCTTAAGCTCCTCGCCCAGCTCGTAAATGCGGCGGCGGATGCGCCGCTTGTCCACCTCAAGCTTCTTTTCGCCCGGGCCGCGCGTTCCGATGCCGCCGCCCTGCTGTGAAAGCGCAAGGCCCTGCCCTGCAAGGCGCGTCATACCGTATTTGAGCTGCGCAAGTTCCACCTGAAGCTTGCCTTCGCGGGATTGTGCACGCTGTGCAAAGATATCAAGGATAAGCGCCGTGCGGTCGATTACGCGCACGCCAAGCGTGGTTTCAAGATTGCGCTGCTGCATGGGGGATAGCTCATCGTCAAAAATGAACAGGTCGGCTTCCAGTTCGCTCCCGAGCAGCGCAAGCTCTTCCGCCTTGCCGCTGCCGATATAGGTTGCGTTATCTACCGGCCGCCTGCGCTGTTGCTCCCGCGCTACAACGCTTGCCCCTGCGGTCTTTGCAAGCTCTGCAAGCTCCGCAAGCGTATCATACCCTTCCGCGTTTTCGATGCCAACCAAAATCGCCCGCTCCGGCCGCGCTTCCGCCGTTTCCTTCGTGCTGCTTTTCAGCCGCTCGTCCGCAATGCGGATCTCATCCATCAGCTGGCGCTGCGGCAGGCGGTAAGGCCTGAGCGGCCCAGCCACAAGCACCTCGCGCTCCTCCTCCCGCATCTCACCCAGAAAGGCTGCATAAAACGACGTTGCCTCTCCCGCCTCGTTTACGCCGAGCGCAGCCATCGCGTCAAGCCGCATGCTGCGGAGCGTTCCAAGGTCCACGCCGGAAAGCCGGCCGTCCCCGCTCGGGTGCGTATGTATGCAGCGCACGCCAGAGAGCCTGTCCGTATTGCGCACAAGGCGCATATTCGGCATGTTTACCTTGCCTGAATCGCCAATGGAAACATCCTCCACCGCGCCGTCCCTGCCAATATAAACGGAAATTTCCCGCCGGATGAGGCCCGTAAGCGCAGCGAGTTCATCCACGAGCGCGTGGGACGCAAACTCTCCTGCCGCCATCTTCAAATCGTAAACTGCGGCGATGCGCGTGAGTACCGTTGTCCGGATACCCTCCGTATTGCCGTTGACCTGTTTTTTCATAGGGGTAGTTCACCTCATTTCGTTTGGGAAATTCTTTGCTTTTTCCGCATGTATTGTATCACAGATGCCTGCGTTTGGACAGACGCCGCAAGGCAATATATTCGTCCGTTTCCCGGCGCACCTGCGGCGCGAGCGCAAGAAGCATCACCAGGTTTGGTAGCGCCATCAGCGAATTGAATGCTTCGCCCATCCGCCACACAGGGGCAATCTCCATCACAGCACCCACCAGGGCACAAGCCAGAAACAGGATACGATATGCCCGTATTCCCTTTGCGCCCAGCAGAAACTCCGCCGCACGCACGCCGTAAAGCGACCAGCCGAGCATGGAGGAAAATGCGAACAGCGCCACGCAAACCGCAAGGAACGCGCCCGCTTCGCGCTTGGGCACGACTGTGGCAAGCGCATCGAGCGCAATCGCCATGCCGGAAGCATCCACATCCCCATACGGAATGGGAACGCCTGAAACAAGCACCATCAACGCGGTCAGCGTGCAGATGAGGATTGTATCCACAAACACCTCAAAGATGCCCATCATCGCCTGTTCCACGGGATCCTCACACCGCGCGGATGCATACGCCATAGGCGCCGCGCCGATCCCTGCCTCGTTGGAAAACACGCCGCGCGTCATCCCAACGCGGAGTGCACGCGAAAGCGTAAACCCCACCGCGCCTCCCACAGCCGGCCGAAGCCCAAACGCGCCGGAGAAGATCATCCGCAAAACCTCCGGCAGGCGGTCTGAAAAGCGGAGGATCACCCAAACCGCCGCCCCGATATAGAGTGCGCTCATCACGGGAACCACATACGCACTTGCGCTGCAAACGCGCTTGGCCCCGCCAAGGAGCACAGCGCCGAGCGCAGCCGCCGTAACCGCGCCTGTGATCCATGCAAGCAAACGCGTATCCGCCCCGGATGCCGCCGCAGGCGAGATGGCCTTTGCAGCCTCCGAAACAGCGGATGCGATGGTGTTCACCTGCACCATGTTGCCGCAGCCGAGGGAGGCAAGCAACGTGAACGCCGCAAACAGCACCGCAAGCGGTGCGGCTCCTTTCCCCATGCCAAGGAGGATGCAATACATCGTGCCGCCCACAGGCGCTCCGTCCGCACCGCGCTTGCGGTAGCGCATTGCGATGAGCACTTCCGCATATTTTGTAGCCATGCCAATCACGCCGCTGATCCACATCCAAAAGATCGCGCCCGCGCCGCCGATGGCAATCGCGGAAGCTACGCCTGCGATATTACCCGTGCCAACAGAACCGCCAAGCGCTGCGGAGAGCGCCTCAAACGGGCTGATTTCGTCCTGCTTTCCGCCTTTTCCGGGGCGAAACAGCCGCAAAAGGCCGCGGCAGACGGTTTTGACGCGCAGCGGAAACAGCCGCGTCAAAACAAGCATATACGCCCCCATGGCGATGAGCAAAAGCGCTACGGCAAGGTTGAAGGTTTCGTCAAACATAAAAAGCACCCCCGCTGTGTTTTATGCGGGGGTGTGCCGCTTCATGCGGATTACTTCAGCTTGATGCCATAAATGCGCTGGCCGCGCGTGCCCACAACGATCATGTTGTCATATGCTGCAGGCGAAGCTTCGATGTTGCTTTCGATGTTGATCGTGTCCAGCACCGCGCCGGTTTTCCCGTCAAGCAGGTAGACGTTTCCTTTGCGGTTGCACTGCACAAGGTAACCGCTGCCCGCTGCATCATAGAGCATCACCGGGGAACTCCAGGCATAATTGCCCATATCGTACTCCCAGACCGTATTGCCCGTTTGCGTATCGAGCGCGTAAATCACGCCGCGGTCATCCCCGCCGTAGCTGGCAACAGTCGTAAAGAGCATGCCCTCCACATTCCCTTCGCCGAGCACTGCGCTCGACATGATGCCGCCCGTCACGTTCTTGGTCGTATACACCTTGAATTCCTTCTGCCAGATGATTTCGCCCGTTGTTGCATCAAGCTTGAAGAAGGCGACGGGGCCGTACCCGTTCCCGTCCGCCTTGTTGTCGAGCGTGGAGCCAACGTAAAGATACGCCCGGCTGTTTTCGATATCTTCCTCAAAGGCGGCGGTGGCGTTCGTGTCATCCCAGATGTCCTGCACCCAAACGGTTTCCATCGTGTTGGCGTTCACGCAATGCATAAGGCCGGAGTTTTCCGTCAGGAACAGATATTCCCGCCAGCCTACGGCGCTGCCCTCATAGCCAACCCAATAGTCATTTTCACCGGTGCGCGTTGCGCCATAGCGGTATTTCACCGGGCGGGAAGGGCTCATCGCCAGCGTGCCCGCCGCTTCATCATATTGCGTGTTCAGCTTCACGCGGTAAAGCAGGCCGTTTTCGCCCGGATAGATCAGCACGTCGCTTTCGGCGCACACAAGGGCAGAGCTGTCATAAGCATGCCAGGAGCGGTCCGCAAAGCTATCCGGCTTGTTGCCAAAGGAAAAAAGGATCTCGCCCGTCACAAGGCTCACAGCCATTGCGCGGGATTCTCTCCCCGCATCGCGGTAATGGTCGCCGGAACCAAGGTACAGCACGGGGATGCCGCGCGGGTCGAGCGAACCTGCGCCCTTGAACGGAACGCCGATGTTGATTGGATCGCGCGTTTTTTCACCCGTTTCCAAATCAAGGAAATAAATCTTTCCGTCCATCGTGGCATAAATGACTTCTACAAGCCCCGCTTTGCTTTTCGCGGAGTCATACATGTTCATGATTTTTTTCGTTGCTTCCGGCCATTGCACAAGGATTGGCTGGCCGGACCAGCCGCTGCCCGTCCACGAGCCGGAATAGCCGCCGCCTTCTCCTTTGCCAAGGCTGCCGCTCGCAGCATACCAAACGGCCTCGAGTTTCTTTTCCGATACGTTTCCGGCCGTGCCGTAATATGGGTTCTGCCGGTAATTGCTGCCGCGGAAAGTTACTACGCCGGGAAGCTGTGCATACTCCGTGCCGCTTCCAAAGTTGACCTTGTCTGCCTCTGCGGCCGCATATTGCTCCGCTAAAGCTCCGTCCACCTCAATTTCGGAATGAAAGCCCCATTTCGCGCCGGTCGTGTCCGCCGTGTCCGATGCAACGGAGGTAGGGTTCGGTATGGGCGTAGGCGTGGGCTCCGGTGTGGGTTCCGGCGTCGGCTCCGGCGTAGGTTCCGGCGTTTCGCTGTTGAACAGCCCATCCAAAATGCCGGGCTTCTGCGTGGGGGAGGACTGCGGAACGCCGTCCGCACCCGGAGTTCCGCTTCCCACAAGCGAAGAAATTGCAAGAATGCCCATCAGCACCGCTGCAATGAACAAAATCAGGATAATCAGGAACTTGGGGGTAATTTGTCTGCGCCTTCTGCGGCGGCGTTTCACCATGGATGCACCTCATAGAAATCAATCTTGCTTGCTATTATACCTGTTTTAGCAGAATGCGGCAAGTGGAGGGGATTTTCCACACATGCGCGCGTGCCTTTTTCTTTCACAGGTTCGAGCCCAATTGGTTCAATTCCTCAAATGATTTCGGTTATTTAATAAGTTTAAAATTTCGCAAACGCGGCATTTGCTTTCGTTCTTCTTAATTTTCACTAAATCAACAACTGGGAATTCATATGTTAATTTGTTTTATTAAAAAGGCGCTATGGAAATTCATGCCTAATTCCTCAATATAGAGTTTTAATATCGCTTTGTAATTCTTTGTCGATGTAGATAAAGCAATATATTTACATTGAGCCTTCACCTCATTTTCGATAAGCTGAAATAGCTTTTTCCCTATTCCCATACTACGATGTTCGGGCAAAACATAAAACTCATCAATGCTAAAACACGGTTCCCCGATTTCTATATAAGAGGTCTTTTTTTCCTGAGAATAAAAATGTCCAAAGATATATCCCACAATTTTGCCTTTATCTAAGGCTACTGCCAAAGGCTCATTCAAATCGCTCTTGGTATTCACTTCCATTCCATAACAACAATCTTCCTCCTTCCATTTCTTTGACAGGCAAATCAACTGTTCTATTGTATCTTCATCCAGTTTTTGCAATTCATACTCCATAATAATTCCTCCCATACAAGTTGCATCCATCACAATATTTTCTCTATTCAACATTTTCTGAATTGTTATGCTGCTTCTGTTAGGTTGAATTGTACCATAAAGCCAGATAAGTAACAAGATATCGCATTCTCTGTCCCTTATGCGAGGATAAGGTGCCCTTGCTCACCACCGCCCCGATCGGCGGCGGTGTACTGCCTTGCGGCAGGCGTGCGCTCTCCGAGGGGGACGAAAGGCAAGGGACACCCTCACCCGTCCAAGCGGCGAGGGTGTCCCTTTTTCGGCTCAGTTCGCTCCTCTGAGCAAGTGGCGAAGCTGCCCGAAAAGAAAGTGTTACGCTTCCAAAAGACACCCTTGGCATATGTTCCATTGCTTTAAGCTTACAACGATTTCGGCCGCCCACACCTCAACGCCCATTGCCATATTGCTCATAAAGGATTTAACACCCTTTTGCCGCATGGTCTCAATTTCAAAAGCCAGCTTTTCTTTCAGTCGGATGCAATCAGGCCATTTCTCATCATATCCCCACGGGAACTTTTGCGGCTTTTCTCCCACAAAACAGCATATCGGTTTTCTTTTCATAAAGTTCCTCCAAATTTGGCATTACCAAATATTCTCATTATATTTAGTAATGCCAAATTTGAAAAGAGCCCCTTCTCATATACTATGACAAAAGGAAATGGGGCAGCGTTTTGAATACTAGGAAGCTTGGATTAGGCGAAAAAAATATCGTTGGCGCTCGCGTCACACAAATGCGGCTGAAGCTTGGCATGAAGCAGATCGATTTGCTTGCGCGCCTGCAAACCGAAGGCGTTGACATCAGCATACCTGCGCTCTCCCTGCTGGAAGGGCAAAAGCGGCCCGTTACCGACAAGGAGCTCAAAGCTTTAGCAGAAATTCTCGGCGTCTCTTCCGATTGGTTGCTGGGACTCGGGTGAAAACAAGCAGCCCCCTCTCCACACAATTGGAGCGGGGGCTTTTGTTTCGGCACATCAATGAGATTTACATCTTGTCCTTTATGCCGCACAACGCGCTATTCAACAGCGTGAATCTGCCGGTGCATGGAACCGGAATAATACTTTGAGCGGCGCTGCCGCATCAGGAGCAGCAGCCCTCTCACGCAAAGCTCTGCGGCCATGGCCGCCCACACGCCGTGCAGCCCAAGCGGGACGACCAGCAAAAACGCCAGCCCAAGCCGCACGACCCAGATGCTTGCAAGGTTCAGGATGCTGGGAACCAGCGTGTCCTCCGCGCCGCGCAGCGCCCCGGATGCGGCAATCGACACAGCATAAAGCGGCTCCGCAATGAGGCCGATGCGCAAAACTTCCGCCGCAAGCGTCCGGACGGAAGGGTCCGGTGTAAGCATCTGAAACACCAATGGACAAATAAAATACATCACAATCCCCATCAGCGTCATGATTGCACAGCCCATCCCGATCGCAATGTTGCCGTAGCGTTTTGCGAGCTTGTATTCCCCTGCGCCGATGTTCTGCCCGACCAGGGTGGTCGCCGCGGCGCCGATGCCGTAGCCGGGCATATAGCACAGGCTTTCGGCCGTAATGGCAAAGGAATTCGCCGCAATGGCAACCGTGCCAAGGGGGGCGACGATCATGGTGGTTACCACCATTGCGCCGCTCATGGCGATCTGCTCCGCACCGACGGGGCTTCCAATCCGCAAAGCCCGCTTCAGAATCTCCCGATCCGCTCTGCAGTGCTCTTTTCGGTTGAGACCCAATTCCGGCGAACGAATAAAGCAGGCCCACATCATCACAATGGCTACAACCGCCGTTGCGAGACCCGTGCCGAGCGCCGCGCCAAGTACGCCGTAACGGGGAATCAACAGGGCGTTGAATCCCACATCCAGCGCGCAGGTGATCGTGTTAAGGATGCTGGGGGTAACCATGTTCCCGCTGCATTGAAGGCTTGCGGATGCAAGCCAGCTCAGCTGCATGAAGGGCAGCGTGCAGGCATAGACGAGGAAATAATGCGATGCATCCCGGTGCAGATCTTCTTCGCCGCCCAACCACACGGGCAGGGGGCCGCTGATTGCAATCCCGGCAAGCATGAGAAGCACGGAAAGGATCACCGCCGTAACGATGCCGTGTTTGAGCACATCGCGTGCCTTTTTGTTATCCCTGGCCCCCACATGGTGCGCAATCTGAACGGAAAAGCCGGCCGATACTGCGGAACAAAGGCCGCCTAAAAGCCATGTGCTGGTAGCAACAAGGCCGATTGCCGCCGATGCATCCGCCCCCAGATTTCCAACCATGGCGGAATCGATATACTGCATCACAATGGAGGAGATCTGTGTCAGGATCGCAGGCACGCTCAGCTGCCATACCCGCCTGATCTGTTGGGGAAGTTCCGTGGATTGAAACGCTCGCATAGTTTCCGCTCCGCTTTCCTTGCAGTTGCCGGTTTCCGGTTACTTCAGCTTTACGCCATAAATCTTGGAGGCGCGCGTGCCGACGACGATCATATTGTCGAACGCGGCAGGCGACGCTTCAAAGTTGCCCTCGAGATCAAGCCTGTCCAGCGTTTCACCGGTGCGCCCATCGAAAAGATACATGTGCCCTGCGGAGTCGCACTGCACCACATAGCCATCGCCATTGTCGTCATAAAGAATCAGCGGGGAGGACCATGCATACGCGCCGAGGTGCTTCTTCCAAACCTCCGTTCCGTCCGCCTTGTTATAGGCGACGAGGAGGCCGCGCGTCTCGGTTTCGGTCGTCATCGCATAGGCGACATAAACAAGGTCGGAAAGCTTGCCCTTGCCAAGCGCGGCTGTATCCTGTATGCCGCCGGACACATTTGACCGCGTGCAGCGGTAGCCCGGCGCTTTCCATACGACTTCACCCGTGAGTGCGTCGATGCGCCAGAACGGGATCACTCCGGTATTGTTGCCATCCACAGTCCAGTGCAGCGACGTGCCCACATAGATGGAAGCCTCCCCGGTTTCTTCGTTCAGTTCGAACACGGGCGTGCAGTTGGTGTCGTCCAGCACATCCTGCACCCAGACAACCTCCATCGTGTTCACGTTAAAGCAGATGAGGTCGCCGCAGTTGTCCGTAACGTACATGTAGTTCTTCCAGAAAATCGGGCTTGATTCAAAGCCAAGCCAATAGGTGTTGTTCGCCTGTCCGTCCCGGCTGCGCTTTGTCGTATAGCGCCACTTGAGCACGTCGCTCGGGTTGATGGAAATCGCCCCCGCAGCCTCGTCGTACACCGTGTTGAGTTTGAACTGATACACAATGCCCGTCTCCGAAGCGTAAGTGACGGTATCGCTCGCCGCATGGACGATCGTTGCCGGGTCAAACCCGAAGAAGCTGCGCACGGAGTATTCGTCCTTCGCGCCATAGCTGTACAGCTTTCGGCCGTCAATCAGGCTGATGATCTGGTTTTCCGCCGGGCCGTTCGGCCCCTCGTCGCCTGCGCCTACGTAAAGCAGCGGGTAGCCGCGCGGATCGAGCGAGCCGGAGCCTTTATAGGTCCACTTGCCGTTGATGCGGTCGCGCGTGCTGCTTCCGTCTGCAAGGTCAAGGAAATAAATGTAGCTGTTTTCGGTAGCGTAAATGATCTCAACAAGGCCGTCCTTGTTCTTTTTTTCATCATACAGGTTCATGATGCGGCGCGTTGATTCCGGCCAGCGGACGATGAGGGGCTGTCCTGTCCAGCCCACACCAAACCACGTTCCGTCCGAAGGATTCCCCTTTGCGATGGAGCCCGGAATCTCTTTTGTCCAAGTGAGCTCAAGCTTTTTTTCGTTCACCGTACCCGCCGTGCCATAGGTTGGGTCGTCGCGGTAGTTGTTGCCGCGGAACGTAATGACGCCCTCAAGCGCAGTATATTCTTCAGCCTCAGGATACGTTAAATCAGCAGGCGCACGATAGCTGCTCACCGCACTTCCGTTGAGCTGCATCTCGCTTTCAAGCCCGAAATCCGCAGCGCTTGTTCCTGCGGTGGAGGTTGGGCTCGGAATGGGGATGGGCGTGGGCGTAGGTTCCGGCGTAAGCTCCGGCGTGACGGTGGGCGTAGGCTCCGGCGTGCTGCCGCCGAACAGGGTGTCAAATAAGCCCGGCTTGCCTGTGCCCTGCGGTTCATCCGCAGGGATCTTTCCGTTTTCAACCAGTGCGGAGATCGCCAAAATGCCCATCAGCAGTGCTGCGATAAACAAAATCAGGATAATCAGGAACTTGGGGGTAATTCTTCTGCGCCTTCTGCGGCGGTGTCTCACCATTCTGCAGTACCTCTTCATTAACCAGAATTGTCTTATTATACCCTTTTTTGCACACCGGGACAACCAAAGGCTGGCCACAGGATATGAATTGACTGTTAACTCTTGGGTATGTTTGCTTTGCTTGACATAGCTTCCATTTTTGCATTATACTAAGTAATGCAAAAACCTTTGGAGGCTTATCATGCTCCTGCAATTGGATTTCTCCAGCGATCTGCCCATCTATCTGCAGATCCGCAATCAGATCGTGCTTGGCATAGCAAGCGGAGCGCTTGTGCCGGGCGAGCGTCTGCCGACGATCCGTACGCTTGCGGATGAAGCAGGCGTGAACATGATGACCGTCAGCAAGGCGTATCAGCTGCTTAAGCAGGAAGGCTATATCCGCACGGATCGGCGCAGCGGCGCAGTGGTCAACGGAAACTTCAGCGCGCAGCACGGCCTCACCGCCTCCATGCAGGATTCGCTGCGGCTGACCGTATCCGAAGCGAAGCTGCAAGGGGTTCCCTGTGAAGAGTTTCTCGCGTTCTGCAGGGCGCTTTATGATGAAACAAAGGAGAACCCGTCATGAAATATGTTTTGTTCCCCATACTGTATCTCTGCCTTATTCCAGTCTACTTCATGCTGCGCAACGAAACGAAGCCCAAGAAGAACATCATCCTCGGCGTGACGCTCCCTTACGAAGCGCGGCAGAATGCAGCCGTGCTGGCCATCTGCGAGCAGTTCCTGCGGCAGCTGAACCTCGTTGTGCTCATCCTTGCCCTGCTGCCGGTCGCGCTGCTCCCGGTCAAGCGCACATCCGTTTTCCTTACGCTCTGCTTCATCTGGATCATCGCTGCGGTGATCGTCCCCTACATCCCCTATGTACGGTGCCACAAGCGTCTTCGTGCCTATAAGCAGCAAGCCTGCCCGCCTGCGGAGCGCAAGGGCGAAGCGCTTGTGGATCTCCGCCTTGCAGCGCTCCCGAAAAAGGTTGTGAGCCCCCTGTGGTTCTTGCCTCCGCTTGTGATGGCGCTCGTGCCCATCCTCCACACGCTGGCAGCAGCGCCGAGAGACGCAGCCTTCCCGTGGATGCTCTTTGGCTATGGCATAAACTTACTCATGGTGCTGCTCTTCACCGGCCTTTACCGGCTCATCAACCGCCAGCGCGCGGAGGTCGTGGATGAAAACACGGCTCTGACCGCGGTCCTGACCCGTGTGCGGCGGTACCAATGGGGGCGCGCCTGGATCGCTTTCTCCTGGCTCACAGGGCTGTTCAGCCTCGGTTTCTGGCTCCTGATCGATTCCGTCACCGGCATTCTCCTGCTTGCGCTTGGGTACGTCGGGATCCTCATGATCGTCTGCATCCGCACGGAGTTTGCCGCACGCCGCGCCCAGGAATCGCTCACCGCAGAAAGCGGGCAGGGCTTCTTCGCGGATGATGACTGCTACTGGATCTATGGGCTGATCTACTGCAACCCGAACGACAAGCACCTGAGCGTGAACAACCGCGTCGGCATGGGGATGACATTCAACTTCGCCCATTGGGCCGGGAAGCTCATCCTCGGCATTTCCGCCCTGCTGCTGCTCGCAATGCCGCTCCTCGGCGTGTGGATGATCCGGCTTGAGGCCACGCCCATTACGCTCACGTTGAACGAAAATGAGCTGATTGCAACGCACACGAAGGAGCTCTGCCGCTTGGAGCGGACGGAAATCCGCTCCGCAGCGCTGCTTGAGGCGCTGCCCGACGCAGTCAAGCTTTCCGGCACCGGATTTGACACGTTCCTTCAGGGCAAGTTTCGCGTGGAAGGATATGGCGTATGCGAGCTTTGCCTGAACCCGGAAACACCGCCCTTCCTCCTGCTTGAAACCGCGGAGGAAACCTGGCTGCTCGGCGTGGAAAGCGAAGCGGAAACGCGAGCGATCTACGCGGAACTGACCGGAAATCAATAAGGGAAGGCCGCCGGAATCCCGGCAGCCTTCCCTCGGCGCATATAGATTTTTATTTTTACCCGCCGCAATCCGGCGCGATAAACAGAAAACCTGCGCAGCGCTATGCCGCTGCGTTCATATCATAAACATACAGCTTGCCCTTGTCCGCAACCCGCCTAGGCCCAGGTTGCCCGGCCCGCTGCACCTTCCGTGCCTTTTGCCGCTTACGGCGCTGCAGTTCCTGATGTACGGCAACTGCACCCATACTGCCTAAAAGGATTCCCGGCAACATAAAGGAAAAAAACATACCGAAATAATTCATCGTCAGCCTCCTGTGCAAGCCATACTCATAAATTTCTTATAGGGATAATTTAATTGCCTTAAAGGAAATTATTTGCTATTCTCATCCCGTCAACGACATTATAGTATCTTATTAGGATACTGTCAAGGGTATTTTTCGGGCTTTTTAAGAAATTTTTGCTTGCCTTTCATTTCCGTGGGGGCTACAATAAATAGGAATCATCATCAGAGTTCCGGAGGGCCTTATGAGCAGATTGAAGCAGTTGCGCAAAAGTCACGGAATTACTCAGGATGAGCTGGGCGAAATTCTGGGGGTTCAAAAGGCCGCAGTTTGCAAATATGAAACCGGGCGTGTGCCGCTGCCGCATGAAGCAATCGTGAAGCTTTGCGACCATTTTCACGTAACGGCAGATTATCTTCTCGGAATCGACGGGCCGGAGGCAGCGCCTGCGCAGGTCACGCCGCTGTTCAAACAGCGTGCTGCCGCATCGCCGCACTTCCTTCCCATCGGTGAAACGGTGGGCGTTCCGCTCGTTGGGCGCGTACACGCAGGGCTCCCCATCCTTGCGGAGGAAAACATCTCGGAGTATATCGGCATACCCGCAAGCGATGTTGTCGCGGGCGAGTATTTTTACATGGAAGTGGAGGGCGACTGCATGATCGGGGAGTTCATTCCCGAGGGCGCACTCGTTCTCGTGCGCCTGCAGCCGCGCGTTGAAAACGGACAGATTGCCGTTGTGCGCGTGGAGGATGAAGTGCTTTTGCGCAAAGTAAAATACATGGGTTCAACGCTTATGCTCATCCCCGCGAACACGAAATATGAGCCAATGATCGTACCCGGCGAGCTGGCTGAAATTGTGGGGCGCGTTGTGGAAGTGCGCATTCGCGGCCTGTAATCGCAGGACGGAACATAAATAACGCCTTTTCTTGCGGGAAGGCGTGCAATAATCAGGAGGTTTTTCAGTATGGCATTTTGTGGTAATTGTGGCGCCCAGATCAACGATGGCGCAAAGTTCTGCCCCGTTTGCGGCACGGTTCAAGGCGCGCAGGCGGCCCCCGGCCAACAGCAGCAACAGTCCGCTCCGGCACAGCCTGCAGGCCCGCGTACGGATGAGGAAAAATACCGCTATCTTGCGGCGCTTTCCTATCTTAACATCATTTTCATGATCTTGGGCTTGCTTGTCGGCAATGCCTCCAATTATCTCAGGCATCACGCCAACCAATGCGTTTGCCTGATAATCTGGAACATTTGCTGCGGGCTTGTTTGCATCATCCCCTTCATCGGCTGGTTAGTGGGCATTGTCGGCTTGATCGCCGGGTTCGTCATCATGATTATCTGCATCGTAAAGGCGCTCAAACGCGAATATTACGAAATTCCGATCTTCGGCAAAATTCGTATCATACCGGAAGTGTAAAGCGTCCGGCTTAACAAATGCCCCGGCAGTTCTCTCTGCCGGGGCATTTGCATGCCAGGAAAGCGGCAATCCGCCACTTTTTCGAGTTTTCTCAGCGTGCAAAACCCTGAAGGGTTTCATCCGTTCCGGCGTGCGCCGCCGGGTCCGGAATAAAGTCAAGGGGGCTGTGGCCCTTGACAATCCCGGGTTTCTCGGCAGGCCGCTGCATTGGTTGCCTTTCTTTTTGCGAAACACAGCTTTACATAGTTTTAACTTTCCCGTGCTTTTGCGCTTAACCTGAAAGCCGTATGATATGTCCGTAAAAAAGAGGAAACAATAACAAAAAGAAAGAAGGATTTTACAATGAAGAAGCTTATCGCACTTTGCATGGCAGCCCTGATGCTGCTCGTCGTGGCCGCAGGCTGCAACAACGCCTCCGAAAACACCGCGATTTATGTCGTCTCCCGCGAGGACGGCTCCGGCACGCGCGGCGCGTTCATCGAATTGTTTGGCATTGAACAGAAGAACGAAGCGGGCGAAAAGATTGACCATACCGTTGAAACCGCTGAGATTACCGACAGCACTTCCGTTATGATGCAGACCGTCGCCGGCAACAAGGCTGCAATCGGCTATATCTCCCTTGGCTCTCTGAACGAAACCGTAAAGGCTCTGCAGATTGACGGTGTGGATGCAACTGCCGAGAACGTCAAGAACGGTACCTATAAGGTTGCCCGCCCCTTCAATGTGGCTACAACGGCAACTGTCAGCGCAGAAGCGCAAGACTTTTTGAACTTCATTCTGAGCGCAGAAGGCCAGGCCGTCGTTGAAAAAGCCAACTGCATCAGCGAAGGCAACACCGGCGCTTTCACAGGCGGCAGCGTCAGCGGCAAGATTGTTGTCGCAGGTTCCTCCTCCGTCACCCCGGTCATGGAAAAGCTCAAGGAAGCGTATAACGCCATCAACCCCAACCTGACCATCGACATCCAGCAGAGCGACTCTTCCAACGGCATGACTTCTGCAATCGAAGGCCTCTGCGACATCGGCATGGCCTCCCGCGACTTAAAGGACAGCGAGCTTGAAGCCGGACTTACCCCCACCGCCATCGCCCTTGACGGCATTGCGGTCATCGTAAACAACGAAAGCGAAATGACCGGCCTTACAAGCGAGCAGGTGCGCGCCATCTTCATGGGCGAAACCACCGACTGGAACGAAGTAAAATAAGGAAACGAAGCGGATCAATCGCGGGCCGGCCTTCCGGCCCGCATTGGCATGACTTGGATAAGGAGCGTTTATGACAGTGAAAAAGCATGCGGAGCGTGTGCGCCCAAACGCCCGGCAGGTGCGTGAAACTCTGATGCGTATCGTGTTTCTGGTTACGGCCTGCATTTCCATCCTCGCCGTTATACTCATTTGCATCTTCATGTTTGCAAACGGCATCCCCACCATCGCGGAAATCGGCCCTGCCAATTTTCTGCTCGGCACGAAATGGAAACCGCTCAATGGCATCTTCGGCATTCTCCCGATGATCGTCGGAAGCCTGTATGTGACGGCGGGCGCCGTTCTCATCGGTGTGCCGGTCGGGATTCTCTGTGCCGTGTATCTTGCCCGTTTCTGCTCAAAGAGGCTGTACCGGGTGCTCAAGCCCCTGATTGACCTGCTCGCAGGGATTCCTTCCATCGTGTATGGATTCTTCGGCCTCGTTGTCATCGTGCCTCTGATTCAGCAGCTCACGGGGGGCAGCAACGGTAAAAATATCCTCACAGCATCCCTGATGCTCGGCATCATGATCCTGCCCACGATCATCAGCGTTTCAGAAAGCGCAATCCGCGCCGTCCCGGAAAGTTATTATGAAGGCGCGCTTGCGCTTGGCGCAACGCATGAGCGCAGCGTATTTTTCGCCGTACTTCCCGCCGCCAAATCCGGCATTCTCGCCGGAGTAATTCTGGGCATAGGCCGCGCCATCGGGGAAGCGACCGCCGTAAAAATGGTGGCGGGCAACCAGCCAATCCTGCCCACAAGCATCCTGAGCGGCGTGCGCACGCTGACTTCCAACATCGTTGTGGAAATGGGCTATGCCGAAGGCCTGCACCGGGAAGCGCTGATCGCCACGGCCGTCGTGCTCTTTGTGTTTATCCTGTTGATTAACCTTTCCTTCTCAGCCCTTAAGAAAAAGGAGGGATAATTATGGAAACCAATGCGATCAACCGGGAAAGCCGCAGTGAACGCTGGCGCGCTTACAAGCGCAGGCCGCTCTCCCTGCTGCTGCGCCTTGCGGTAACGCTTTCTGCCGCAGTCACGGTATTTGTGCTCGTAACGCTTGTGGCTTATATCCTGATCAAAGGTATCCCCAACCTCAAGCCTTCTCTGTTCGCGTGGGAGTATACCACGGAAAACGCTTCTATGCTGCCGGCGATTATCAATACGCTCACCATGACGGTGCTTTCGCTCCTCATGGCAGTGCCTGTTGGCGTATGTTCCGCGATCTACCTTGTAGAATATGCGGGGCGCGGAAACCGGCTCGTATCGCTCGTGCGCATCACGGCGGAAACGCTTCAGGGCATTCCCTCAATTGTATATGGCCTCTTTGGCTTTCTGTTCCTCGTTGTGGCCTGCAAGTTCGGATACTCGCTTCTAAGCGGTGCCATCACGCTTGCGATCATGATCCTGCCCCTGATCCTGCGCACAACGGAAGAAGCGCTCAAGGCCGTGCCGGACTCCTTCCGCGAAGGCAGCTTCGGTCTCGGCGCAGGGCGGCTCCGCACCGTGTTCCGCATCGTTCTCCCCTCGGCCGTGCCGGGCATCCTCGCAGGCGTAATTCTCGCCATCGGCAGGATCGTTGGGGAAACAGCCGCGCTCATTTACACCTCCGGCACCGTTGCGGGCGTGCCGGAAACGCTCATGGGTTCCGGGAGGACGCTCGCCGTTCACATGTATGCGCTCCTCTCCAACGGTTTATATACAGAGCAGGCATATGCTACGGCAGTTGTACTTCTCGTGATGGTCGTAGGCATCAACGCGCTCTCCGCCTGGCTCGCCAAAAAAGTTTCAGCAAAGCAAAGGTAACGAATTTATGGATAAATTTTCGATCAACGACCTCAACTTGTATTACGGCGATTTTCATGCGCTTAAAAATGTGAATCTGCACATCGGTGCAAACGAGATCACCGCTTTCATCGGCCCTTCCGGCTGCGGAAAATCCACGCTGCTCAAATCCCTGAACCGCATGAACGACTTGGTGGAAGGCTGCCGCATCACCGGGGAAGTGCTGCTTGACGGAACGAGCGTTTACGGCGGGATGGATGTAAACCTGCTCCGCCGCCGCGTGGGCATGGTATTTCAAAAGCCCAACCCGTTCCCCATGAGCATTTATGATAACATTGCGTATGGCCCGCGCACCCATGGTGTGCGCTCCAAGGTGAAGCTGGACGACATCGTAGAACGCTCGCTGCGCAGCGCTGCCATCTGGGACGAGGCCAAGGACCGCCTGAAAAAAAGCGCGCTCGGCATGTCCGGCGGGCAGCAGCAGCGCCTCTGCATCGCGCGTGCGCTTGCCGTAGAACCGGAGGTGCTTTTGATGGACGAACCCACAAGCGCGCTCGACCCCATCTCCACCTCCAAGATTGAAGACCTTGTCGTGGAGCTGAAAAAAGACTATACTATTGTCATTGTTACCCACAACATGCAGCAGGCGGCCCGCATTTCGGACAAAACCGCGTTTTTCCTTCTTGGCGAGGTCATTGAGTTCGGCGATACAGAAACCATCTTTTCCGTGCCCGAGGACAAGCGCACGGAAGATTACATCACGGGGAGGTTCGGATAATGCGCAACCAGTTCGACGAGCAGCTGGAACTGCTCAATGTGGAGCTAATCAAAATGGGCGCGCTGTGCGAGGAGGCCATTGGCCTTGCGACGCGGGCGCTTTTGGAAGGCAGCGCCGCTTCTGCCGAAAAGGCCGTGGCGGTGGATGCCGAAATCGACCAAAAAGAGCGGGAAATCGAGCAGCTTTGCATCAAGCTGCTGCTCAAACAGCAGCCTGTGGCACGCGACCTCCGCGTGATCTCCGCTGCACTCAAGATGATTTCCGACATGGAGCGCATCGGCGACCAGGCTGCGGACATCTCTGAAATCACAAAATACATCCGCAAGAACGACAGCAAGAGCAAGGTGCATATTGCGGACATGGCAAAAGCCACCGGCAAAATGGTGACCGACAGCATCGATTCTTTTGTGAAAAAAGATCTTGAGCTTGCCTATTCCGTAATGCGTTATGACGATGTGGTGGACGATCTTTTCTCTGCCGTGCGGCGGGAGCTGATCGGCCTCATCGGTGAGGATGGCCGAAACGGCGAGCTGTGTATCGACCTTCTGATGGTCGCAAAATACTTCGAGCGCATCGGTGACCACGCGGTGAATATTGCAGAATGGGTTGAATTTTCGCTCACAGGCAAACATACGTCAAACGAAGGGGTGTAAGCGCATGATCTATCTTTTGGAGGACGATAACAGCATCCGCGAATTCGTCATCTATACGCTCAACAGCCAGGGCCTTGAAGCGCAGGGGTTTGAGCGTCCTTCCGCTTTCTGGGCGGCGTTGGAGCAGCGCCTTCCGTCGCTTGTGCTGCTCGACATCATGCTGCCGGAGGAAGACGGCCTCAGCGTGTTAAAGCGCCTGCGCAGCGCCACCGCCACGCGCCGCGTTCCCATCATCATGCTCACGGCAAAAAGCACTGAGTTTGACAAAGTGGTGGGCCTGGACAGCGGCGCAGACGATTACATTCCCAAACCTTTCGGCATGATGGAGCTGCTCGCGCGCATCAAGGCGCTCCTGCGCCGCACGGAAGAGGAGCATGTGGAACGGGACTATTCGCTCGGCGGGCTTTACGTTTGCCCGGTGAAGCACATCGTGCGTGTGGACGGGCAGAATGTAACGCTGACGCTCAAGGAGTTCGAGCTGCTGTGTATGTTGCTTGAAAACAGCGGCATCGTGCTCACGCGCGCGCAGCTTCTTGACCGCATCTGGGGCTATGCGTTTGACGGCGAAAGCCGCACTGTGGATGTGCACGTCCGCACGCTCAGGCAAAAACTCGGGGCATGCGGCGCGCTGATCCAAACCGTGCGCGGCATCGGCTATAAGATCGGAGGGGACGAGGCATGACGGCAAGAATTTTCCGCTCCATTTTCCTTGTTGCCACAGCGGTGCTGCTCGCTTGCTTCATCCTGATTTTCGGCATGCTTTATGAACACCTTGGCCAGCAGATTCAGGCGGAGCTGCAAACCGAGGCGATTTACATCGCCCAGGGGCTTGCACAAAGCGGCATGGAATATTTCAACGGGCTTCGTGGCACAAACCGCATCACTTGGGTTGCCGCGGATGGCACCGTGCTTTATGACAGCGATTCCGAAGCTGCGGCCATGGAAAACCATGCGGATCGTGAAGAAATCCAGGAAGCGCTTACGGGTGGTTCCGGAGAAAGCACGCGCTATTCCACAACGTTCGATGAACGGCGCATCTACTTTGCCACCCGGTTGAGCGACGGCACGGTTTTGCGCGTTTCCTCTGCGCAGCATTCCGTTTGGGTGCTCATTATGGGCCTGCTTTCCCCCGTAATCATGATTTTCGTGCTGGCGGCAATCCTTTCCGGCGTATTGGCATCCGCGCTTTCAAAGCGCATCCTGCGCCCGGTGAATGCGATCGACCTTGAGCACCCGGAACAGAGCGAGGTTTATGAAGAACTTTCCCCCCTGCTCTCGAAAATTTACAATCAGAACCGTGTGATCGACAGCCAGATTGAGGAGCTTCAACGCAAGCAGGCGGAATTTACGGCAATCACCGAAAACATGAGCGAAGGCTTCCTTGTGATCGACGATCATACGGATCTGCTTTCCTATAATTCCGGCGCGCTTCGGCTGCTTGGCGCGGAAGCGGAGATCAGCCGGCGGAGCGTGCTTGCGCTCAACCGCAGCGAGGGGTTCCGCAAAGCCGTTGAGCTCTCACTTTCCGGGGAGCACTGTGAGCAATTGTTCGAGCGGGAAGGACGTTATCTCCAGATTATCGCCAATCCCGTTTACCATGAAGAACGCGTGGCAGGCGCGGTGCTTGTGATTCTGGACATTACGGAAAAGCACGCCCGCGAAAGCATGCGCCGCGAGTTTACCGCAAACGTATCCCATGAGCTGAAAACGCCGCTTACCTCGATTTCCGGCACAGCGGAGATCATTAAAAACGGCTTTGTAAAGCCGGAGGACATCCCTCACTTTGCCGGGAACATCTACGACGAAGCGCAGCGGCTCATCACGCTCATCGGCGACATCATGCGCCTTTCCCAGCTTGATGAAGATTCCGTTCCGTTTGAAAAGGGGCCGGTGGATCTTTATGAGCTTGCTTCCTCTGTACTGTGCAGGTTGGAGGCGGCGGCCGGGAAAAGAGGGATCTCCCTCACGCTTTCAGGCGAGCATGCAATGGTAAACGGCGTTTCACAGGTGTTGGATGAAATGGTGTTCAACCTGTGCGATAATGCGGTGAAGTACAACCAGGAGAATGGCCATGTGCACGTTTTCGTTTCCGAAGGAAACGGCCATGTGACGCTCCGCGTTGAGGATGACGGCATCGGCATCCCCGCCGCCGATCAGGTTCGGGTCTTCGAGCGGTTTTATCGCGTGGACAAAAGCCATTCCAAGGAAATCGGGGGCACAGGGCTCGGCCTTTCCATCGTCAAGCACGGCGCGGCATTCCACAACGCCCGGGTCGCGCTTGAAAGCGAGCTCGGCAAGGGCACAACCGTAACGGTGACATTCTAAGCCACGAGGCAGTTTGATAAGTAAAAAAGGGCGGCCGATACCGCCCTTTTCCATGTTATGCAAGTGCAAGGGTTTCACGCACCCGAGTCTGATTCAAGTGGATAGAAATCTGCGTTTCCATTCGCGGAAGTCAGCGTAACCCCACCTTCCCCGGAGGCGATGCGCGCAACCTCCTTCACGGGCACAAGGGTAAAGTCCACAAAGCTCTTCGCAGCCAGCTCTGCGGCGAACACGCCGATCCCTTCGCCGTCTGCGCGCAGCACAAGCTCGCCCCCGCTTTCCTGCCCGGAATGCGCATACGCAAAGTCAAACATCATGACTTCCCTGCGCGCGGGATCAAAGCATCCGGCCTGTGCGCGGTGCATGCCAGAGCCCCAGGAACAGGTGAAATACAGTTCCTCTGCCCCATCCCGGTTCAGATCCGCAACCGCCGCATCCGTGAAGCCGATACCGCCGAACCATGTGCCGAGCGGATAGACGGCGCCTTCATATAACAGATAGGACGCGCAGGATTTTTCAAATTTGAAGATCTGAAAGCGGTCAATCCATACCGCAGAGACTTCCGCCGGCGTAACGTTATGGCAGGCGTCGTTTTCATATCCTGTGTTCATCACATCGGTGCCCGCTGCCGCAAGGAATTCTGCAACCCCTTCCTCCGAAGGCGAGATCACAGTCTCCCACGCCCAGTGTGCCGGAACGGGGCCGATGTAACGGAAGATCGTGCCTTCCTCTGCACCCATGCCCGCTTCAAAGCGGAGCGCTTCACCGCCTTCTTCAAGGGTGAAGCGGCAGGTTTCCTCTTCTGAAACCGTAAGCGTGAGCACACCGTTTTCGCAGGCCCACACACCCTCCGGCGCATAGCTCATCGCAATGTTGCGGATGAACTGAAACGTTCTGTCCTCATGCAAGTCCAACCACGCCATGCCATCTTCCGTGGCATAGCGACCGGCGCGGAGCTGGCGTGGCGGAAGCGGCAGCCCGGAACCCGTGGGCGAAAGCGACGCAAGATCGGCAATTTTGTTGAGCCGGTACAGGCTCCACATGTATTTTTCTCCTTTGCGGGCACCGCCGTGCGTACCGGTTTTCCCGAGCCATAGTTCATCATCCATTTTGTAAAGCACATAACCACCGCCAAGCTCGCATTGCAGCCGGGTTTCGTATTGCGAAAGGTCGGGGGCTTGCGGCATAAAGAGCGCGGCAAACGCCTCCTCATCCACCGGTTCAAATGCCCAGTCCACCTTTCCAAGTTCCTGCTTTACCTCCTGCGTCTGCGAATCAAGGATGGTGAATCCGTCCGTTTCAATCCGGTAAAACTCCGCAACGCCTTCAGTTATAGGTCTGCTGTCGGAGCTCAGCAGCGAAAGGTACAGACATTCATCAAACGAATAAAGTTCCCAGTTCACGGGCGCCAGTGTGCCCTCCGCGGTTTTTCCAGGCGCGACGGTATCGTTCGCATTCGTTGCGCAGGCCACAGCCACGCAAACGCATGCCGCTGTCGCAAGCACAGCAAGCCATGCTGCGGGCTTTTTGAAGGAAAGCACATTTTGAATGCGGCGCTTCACGCCGGTTTCCCCGAAAGCGAGCGGGCTTGCAAGCGCGAAGTGCCGCCCCGTGCTGAGCGAAAGCAGGGACATGCTGTAATCCGCGCGGCGTTCTGCCGGGAGCATGCCGAGCACAGCCTCATCGCAGCGCATTTCAAGATCGGTGCACATGCAGAAATATGCCGCCCATACGAACGGGTTGAACCAATACACAGCCGTAAGCAGAAATGCAAGCGGCTTCACGATGTGATCCCCCCGGCGCAAATGAAACCGCTCGTGCGCAAGCACATGCGCACGTTCCGCCTCGTTCAGGCGGAACGGCAGATAAATCCGCGGCCGGAAAAAGCCGAGTACGAACGGCGTATGCGTGCTGTCGCACTCATACACGTCCTCTGTACCCGCCATGCGCACCGCGCCGCGCACACGGCGGTAGAGCCCCACAAGGGAAACCGCAGCGTAAACAACCAAAGCCGACAGCCCCAAAATCCAAACCGCTGTTCCGATGAACTGTAAGATCTGCAGGGGATTGGCGCTTGCTGCAGGCGTGGGGGCGGGCAGGCTTTCTGTGATGGCCGCGTTCAAATACGGAATGCCGACTGTCACAGATGGTTCCTGCATCGTCCCGATATTTCCCGGGACATAAATAAGCTCTGCGCCCTTCGTTGCCGCCGTCATGTCGAATATGCCGATGTTAAAAATGCTCAAAAGCGAGGAGATGCTTACCGGGCAAACCAGCCGAAACGCAACTACTGACCAAAGCGCATAGGAATAGCGCTTCGGCAGCCGCCGCAGCAATAGCCGCACAAGCAGCACTGCAAGGGTCACATAACTTGCCGTGATGCTCATGTTCAGGATCTGCAAAAACGCCGGCTCCAGCGCGGAAATAAACTGATCCAGCCATGCGAGAACGCTCATGTTTCCTCCTCCTTTTTTCGGTGTGCGTCGATCAGCGACTTTAGTTCTTCCGCTTCCTCTGCCGAAAGCGCACGGCCCGAAAGGAACGCCGTAAGGAATTGCGGCAGCGAGCCTGCAAATGTGCGCGCTATGAAAGCTCCGCTTTCTTCGGTCTGCACGCGCTCCTTGGGCACCAGCACGGTAACAAGTGCCTCTTCATTTCGGATGAGCCCTTTTTCGCACATCTTGCGGATGGCATTATACGTGGTGGATTTTTTCCACCCAAGTTCCGCCGCACAAAGCTCCACGAGCTTCCCGGAACCGATCGGCGCATTCTCCCAAACGATGCACATAAACCGGTATTCACTGTCCCAAATCTGATATTCCGCCATGCTGCTCTCCTTGGTTTGTTTTTATAAACCTCATATCGAGTTTATAACAACAAACCAATTCTGTCAACTGGAAATATTTTGCCCGCGCTCGAAATCCTGCGTCACAAAATCATGCTCTTCACGGAAGTTCATGCCCATTCCATCCGGATACGCAGCCGCTTTGCCCGCTTTGGCATGCGGTCAGCATACAGACCATCCGCACGGAACAGCGCAATCAATCCTCCCGCCAGAGCGAGATTTGCCGTAAGCGCCAGTTCGCCGCCTGCGAGGAGGGGCAGGGAAAGCGGCAGACCGCCGAGCAGGCCAAAGTTCACCGCACAGTATACAAGTGCCTGTGTTGTGAAAAACATGCATACCGCGCCCGCAAGCATCCGCCCCAGAAGGTTTCTCAGACGAAATACGCGCCAGAAGGCCGCTCCGATAAAGCCCAGCGGCACTGCAGCGGCGGCAAGTGCGGCAAGCCAACCATAGCGGTGCAGAATAGCCGCCAGCAGATAACTATTCGCGGAAAAATCGTTCCCGCGCCCTACCACCGTCAGCTCTTGTATGTTTGCAATGCTGTTCACCATTCCCCGGCCGATCAGGCGCGCCCCATCCACTACATCCTGCACCGTGCTGAACCCCGGTGCAAGCGCGACTACAGCCGGGCCTTCCCCGGGGTGGAACAGCTTCATAAACTCCTGCATGCGGTAAGCATGCATAACAACAACGGCTCCTGCCGCCAGCACAACACAGACAACGCAAAAGCCCGCCGCAAGGAAACGCCGCCTGCCGAACGCTCCGGAAAGCGCGGCCAGTACAGCGGCAAACAGGCATCCCGCAAGGATTCCCGCCGCATACAGAAAGGTCTGCATCGACCAACGCGCCATCAGCACCCATGTTGCGGCAACGAGCGCAGCAACGCAGGCAAGCAACGCGGGAATCCCCTTCCCCCGCAAAGAATAAACAGCTCCGGCGAACAGCAGAGGCAGAAATGCCGCCGCATGCCGCACGAATGTCCCACCGAGTTCGAGCGCGGCCACCAACAGAAAGCCTGTGAACAGCATGCGTGCAAGCCATGCACGCCGGGCAAGGTCATACAGATTCAAACCGCAAAACAGCGCTGTGCTGCCGCAGCCAAACGCAAGTGCAACAAGGCAACGCCATTGGAAAATACCGCCCGTGGCCACCCGGAACGCAATTCCCGTCAGCACCGCCAATGCCATCAGGCCTGTCATGCCCCACTGCTGTTTGGGCCGAAAGCATGCGTTGTATGCAAGGCCAACCTCCTCCGGATCCCCCATTTCACGAATCGCGCGATGCAGTGCCTCCTGTTCCGGCATTCCTTCCGCCGCATAAGCATCTGCTTGATCCCCAATGTGGTCCGCAAGCTCCATACGAATGATGCGGTGTGCCTGTTTCCATCGTACCTGTGCGCATACGCCATCGAGATACCTTGCCTTTTCCTCTGATTCACGCAATCCCCGTTCCCCCCTTCAACACGCGGTTTACCGCCCCTGCAAACATGTCCCACTCCGCCTCTTTTTGCACAAGCGTACCGCGCCCCGCCTTGGTGAGGCTGTAATATTTACGCATGCGCCCGTTTTCCGCTTCCAACTCGTATACGTGGATCATTCCCTGTCCTTCAAGTTGGTGCAGCAGCGGATAGAGTGTACCCGCTTTTAGGGCAAAGACATTGTCCGACCGGCGCGCCAGCTCTTCGATCATCCGGTATCCATACATGTCTTCCTGCTCCAAAAGCTTCAACACCAGCAAAGCGGTGCTGCGCGTTACAAGGCTTTTCTCTACAGCCATATGTATCCCTCCAAATATATAGGAATTCTATATATTATTATATATTGATTTTCTATATATATCAAGCAGATGTTTTTACTGTTTCAACGCGCAAAAGCGCCCCGGTTTCACCGGGGCGCTCCAATTCAAGCCTGTTTCACTTAAGGATTTTAATGCCGCCAATAATCGGCAGGGGCTTCATTTCACCTTTTGCAGCGTTGACGATGCCAAGGATGGAGAACACCAGGAATACAATGCCAAGGATCCAGCTGATTACGCCAATAACCGCAAGGAACCCCAACGAATAAGCAGCCGTTGCAATTGCCGTGAGAATTGCACTCAGGATCCACCACGCGATCTCAACAATCGCAAGCACGAGGCCCTGATTGGTATGATACCGTGCAAACGGGGATTCCTTCGCCGCAATCCAAGGAACAATCACCAGCCAGGACAAATACGCCAGTATGCCCATAACCTTGTTCTGCTGCGCATCGCTTTGCACAGGGGCGTATGCCTGCTGTTGGGGCTGCTGATAGGTCTGCTGCTGAGCCTGCTCGGAGCCGGTCGGCGCACCGCAGGATGGGCAGAATTTCGCGCCATCATTTAATTGTGCGCCACATTTTCCACAAAATGCCATGTTATGATACCTCCTGTTTAATAATGCATATCAAATGCAAATGAAACTGTCCTATGCTTTTGTGCCGCACTCGGGGCAAAACTTCGCGCCTTCCGCAAGCTCTGCGCCGCAGGCAGGGCAAATGCGCTTCACGGGCGCTGCAGGGCTGCCGCATTCCGGACAGAACTTTGCGCCGGAAGCAATCTTTGCGCCGCAGCTGGGGCAGAACGTGCCTTCTGCAACCGGCGTGGAAGCTGCAGGCACAGCCGCAGCGGGCGCGGGTTCCGGCTTCTTTTCGTTTTCTTCCTTGATACGTTTGATCTCCGCCTCGAACCCCGCGATGGCTTCAAACGATCCTTTAATTTTCGCACACAGCTCAGCCGCATCATCGTCCAGCTGTGTACCGGCTTCAAATTTGGCCCAATACAGTGCGCCGAGCTCAGCCTTCACAGTTTCAATGGCCGTCCGCTCCGTTTTGATTTTGGAATTGAGTTTGTTGATTTCGATCATGTCGTTGGTTTTGTCGCCAACGTTTTTGGTGATCTCGCCCAGTTTATCAAAAAACGCCATTGTCTATCCTCCCAATCCAAGATTTAGCTTCACATTTAATCGTTTTTATTATAGCATTTCGTTAAGTTAATGTATATCCCTAAAGTTAAGGATATACCATTGAACCCCCTTGCATTTGCGAGGTTTCTCAGCAACCTGCATCAATCTTGCCTCAGGTTTTATATGATACTATTTTGTAAATAATCTCTGACATATCGCGGTTTTCATTGAATTTCACATGAAAACCCTCTAAAATATTGGAAACGGGTTGTCCGCCCCGGCGGCTGCCCTGCAACTTGATTGAACGGAGCTTACCCGATGCAGGCATTTTTTAAAAACTTGAACCGCACATGGAGCCGCTTTTTGAAGCGAGCGCGGCGCGCGGGGCTGCGCGCCTCCCGCACGCTGCGCCGGCTTCCTTTGCGCGGCAAGCTGATTTTGGGAGGCGCTCTTGCGCTTTTTGTGGCGTTCATGATAGCAGGCGCCGTTCTGCTTTCCCGCGGCGGCAACGCAGAAGCGGCCGAGCAAGCCAGGGATGTGAACGTCGGAGGAGTTGCCGCGCTTGCGCTCTCCCAGGGAGTGCCGGAAGGAAACACGCACTCCATTGACATAACGCCCCCGCCAACGCCCTCCCCTTCCCCCACGCCGATCCCGACGCCTACACCCACGCCCGACCCGACGCTTAAGCGCGGTATGGAATGCGAAGCCGTGCGCGATCTGCAGGAGCGGCTGATCCGTTTGGGTTACCTTGACCTGGATGAAACCACGATCAAATTCGGCCCGGCCACGGAAGATGCCGTGCGCTTCTTTCAGCGGCAGGTGAATTTCACCACGGAGCTGGGCATAACGCTCGATGTGGACGGCGTTGCCGGAGGTCAGACGCTCGCGCTTATTTACAGCGACAACGCTCCGAAGTACTGCGTCAAATTCGGCATGGAGGGCAGCGACATCACCGACATGCAGGAACAGCTCAAGGATTTGGGCTATATGAAAGCCGTAACCGGATATTATGGAGAAACTACTGAGGAATCCATCAAGGCATTTCAGGACCGCAACGGTCTTTCCGCGGATGGCCTTGCCGGAGAAAAGACCGTAAGCCTTCTGTACTCAGCGGATGCGAAGGAAAGCGCTACCAAGGCCAAGGAAGCGCGCACGAAGGCCAACATCGACAAGATGATCGCCGTTGCAAAAGAACAGTTGGGCGATCCCTATGTGCGCGGCGCAAGAGGCCCCAAGAGCTTTGACTGCTCCGGCCTTGTCTACTACTGCCTGAATCAGGCGGGCAGCAACCGCCGCCGCCTGAATGCAGCGGGATACTCCCAGGTTTCGGACTGGACGAAAATCAAAGATATCGACGATCTCAAAAAGGGCGACCTTATCTGCTTCTACGATGATGACTATACCAAAGTAGGCCACATTGGTATCGTCATCAATAGCAGCGGCGAAATGATCGACGCCTCCTCCAGCAACGGCAAGGTCGTGCGCCGCACCTACCTCTCCTCCTACTGGCGCAAGCATTTTTACTGCGGCCGGCGCCCATGGTAATTCATTCAGGGAAAGGAGCCTTCCGATGCAACGCCTTCTTTTGAAAAACCTCCGTGCTATCGTCACCTGCGATGATGGCGGCCGCGTGCTTAGGCATGCCGACCTGCTCATAGAAGACGGCGTAGTCCGCGCTATGGGGCAGGGGCTTTCGGCAGACTGCGAAACGTTTGACGCTTCGCACATGCTCTGCTATCCGGGATTGATCAACACGCATCACCATCTGTATCAGATTTTTTCCCGGAACCTTCCTGCCGTGCAGGGATTTGAGCTGTTCGATTGGTTGACGGCACTCTATGAAATCTGGAAAAACCTTGACCGGGAGGTGGTGCGCCTTTCCTCCCTCACAGGGTTGGGCGAGCTGCTGAAAACCGGTTGCACCACCTGTTTTGATCATCATTATGTTTTCCCGCGTGCGGCGGGCGACCTTTTGATTGACACGCAGTTTTCTGCCGCGGAGGAGCTCGGCATCCGCATGCACGCTTCCCGCGGAAGCATGGATCTTTCCAAAAAGGATGGAGGTCTGCCGCCGGACAGCGTCGTTCAGCCGATTGACGCCATTCTCCGGGACAGCGAACGCCTTGTTGCTGCGTATCATGATCCGTCGTTCGGTTCTATGCGGCAGGTTGCCCTTGCGCCCTGTTCGCCGTTTTCCGTATCAAGCGAGCTGTTGCGGCAATCCGCGCTGCTTGCGCGGCAGCTTGGCGTGCGCTTGCATACGCATCTGTGTGAAACGAAGGATGAAGAATGCTTTACGCTTGAAGCATTCGGCATGCGCCCCTTTGCTTACATGCAGTCCCTTGGTTGGGCGGGCCCGGACGTCTGGTATGCCCACGGCATTCATTTTAACGACGCGGAGCTCGGCCTTCTTGCCGAAACCGGCACCGGCGTGGCGCACTGTCCCATTTCCAACATGAAGCTCTCCTCCGGTGTGGCGCGCGTCCCCGAAATGCTGCGGCGCAACGTGCCCGTGGGCCTTGCAGTGGACGGCAGCGCCAGCAATGACGGTTCAAACCTTTTGGAAGAACTGCGCGTGTGCTATCTTCTGCACCGCCTCACCTCCGGCGAGACTGCCCCCACCGGCTATGATGTGCTCAAGCTTGCCACACGCGGCAGTGCACGCCTGCTTGGCCGCAGCGATATCGGCCAGCTTGCCGAAGGCAAGTGTGCGGATTTCTTCCTGGTGGACAGCCGCCGTTTGGAGCTTGTTGGCGCGTGCGAGGACCCAAAGGCCGTGCTTGCGACGGTCGGCCTCAAAGGGCCGGTGGATTATACCTTTGTCGGCGGGCGCATGGTGGTTGAAGGCGGCAGGCTTACGGGTGTCGATGAGGGCTGGCTTTCCTATGAGGCGAACGCTCGGCTGCAGAAATATTTGGGGGGCTGAGGCCATATCAGCTTATAAGGAGGGCGTTCTATGAAGCTGTTGTTCCAGCAACGATTCTTTTCATGGTTTGACAGCTATGATATTTATAACGAAACCGGCCAAACATTATATACCGTTAAGGGGCAGCTTTCTTGGGGGCATTGTTTGAAGATTTTTGACTCCCGCGGAAACGAGGTCGGCATCGTAAAGGAACGGCTTCTTACTTTTCTGCCAAAGTTTGAGCTTTATCTGGGCGGCGGCTATATCGGCTGCATCAGCAAGGAACTTTCCTTCTTTAAGCCAAAGTACAATGTCGATTGCAACGGCTGGCATGTGGAAGGCGATTTCTTTGAGTGGGATTACAGCATCTTCAGCGCAGCCGGGCAGAAAGTGGCCGCCATATCCAAGCAGTTTTTCCGCTGGACGGATACCTATGTGATTGACGTTCTCAATCCTTCGGACGCCCTTCCCGCGTTGATGCTCGTCCTTGCAATCGACGCGGAAAAGTGTTCAAGGAACGATTGAGGGGGCAGCACTGTTTTGGGATGCGATGGAAGCTTTAATGTGAAAAGGCCGTCCCCTTTCGGGCGGCTTTCGTGCATTAAAAAAGGTTATAAACCGTGAACACTTCAATCTCTTTTAGATACATGGCGATGTTAATGACCCGTTCCAGTTCAAATAAAATCTGCTTGTCCTCCTGCACCTCAATCAACCGCCGGCAACCCATGAGCGTTGCATCCAGCTCATCCAGATCCTCATGATCCAAAAACAGCTTTAAGCGTTCCTTTTTCTCCTGAAACGCATCGTTAACCGCGTTGATTCCGGCGTTTGCCTCCGCCCAATCCCCCGCCTCAATCATGCCAATCAGTTCATTTGCCCCGGCGCAAATCCTATCCGAAAGCTCTGTGAGCACCATGCGCGGATAGATGAACAGAAACAGCAGGAGCGCAAGTGCAGCGAGGCAGGCTGCAAGGTTAATACGCGTGAATGCAGAAGGGCTCATTTTTCTTTCTCCGTTCCTTTCTTTTCGGTATGAATGTACACCGCCTCCCCGCCGGTTTCATGCTTGCGCTGGATGTGTAGAATACCATCGCTGCCCAGAAAAGCAAAAAACACATCGTCTATGCATGCCGCGCCGCCCTTTTTCAGTTGCTTGTGCAGCCATGTCTCGTCATACCCTGCCTGGCTGAGCGCCTCGTGGTGAATTTCGCCGTCCTGCACCAGCATGAACGGAGGGCGCGCCTCTGGCGAGGGGATGTGGAGCGCCTGATAGGTCGGCGTTTGCTGCGGGCCCTTCAGGAGTACGGAAAGTTCCCCATTGGTTTCAAGGATGGCATATTCTACGTCCGCAAGCTCAAAAACATCTTTGCTGCGCAGCTGTTCCATCAGGTCGGACAGCGTATAGCGAGAGCCCCGCAGCGCAATTTCCTGCACTATGCCCCGGGATACCAAAACCACGCTCTGCCCGCAGACCAGCTTGCGCACGCCTTCGCTTTTGAGCGAAAGAAACGAGATAAACTGCTGCAGCAGGAACAGTGCTAGAATGGGAACGATGCCATAAATCAGCGGAACGCCCGTGTTTGAGGCGGGTTCCGAGGCAAGATCGGCAATCAGCAGCGTCACCACAAGATCGAAGGGCTGCAGCTCGCTCAATTGCCGCTTGCCGGTGAGCCGAAGCACAAAAAACACAAGCAGATACAGCACAATGACCCGGACGAACAAGATCAGCATAAGGAACCTCCTTCCAACTCAGGGATAGCATGCTGATTTTGCCCGCGGTTCATGCGCGCCGGTGCGCTGCAATTTCTCTTTTTCTGATTTCTATCGTGTGAAGCTCTGTTGCCGTTTTAAGTTAGAAAGCGGATATAAATGAAATGTCCCAATTTTGCGGCGAATCACCGTCCTTCTTGCGGCTCCGCACCTGCGCCGCCCGGAGTGTTTTCATCCTCCCGCATGCAGCGCTTAAGGCCCGGCCTGATTGCGCAAGAAGCCGCAAGCAGCGCAAGCGCAGGCAGAAGGAATATGGCGAGCGGCAGCGTAACCGGAAAAAACAGCACGGACGCCCCGCCGCACAGCACTGCTGCAAGGGTTGCCACAAGGTTGCGCCAGCGTTCCGAAACGGCAAGGATGAGCGCGTTGCGCAGCATGTCCTGCAGGGAAAGCCTGCACATGGCCAGCATGGAGTAAAAATAAAGGCTGAAGGAGAAAAGAGCCGCAAAAATCAATGCGGCTGCGATGAGCGGAAGCAGCGCAAGCGGGTTTGCTTCCATCATTACGGCATATGCATACACGCCGAACCCAGCCAGCGCCTGCAGCAGCGTAAGCGCCCATCCGCAGGCCAGCGCGCGTTTCCATTCACCAAAAAACGCGCTGCAGAATGCGCGCCAAAGCGGGGGCTGTTTGCCTGCCGCAAGGCTGCTTGTGATGCGCAGCCCTGCCGTAACCGCCATCGGAACCGTCACAATTGGGATGCAGGCCGTGAGGAACAGAAGATTCAGTTTGAGCAAATACCAAAGCTCTCCGAACGCCGTGGCGCAAAACTGCGCAAATTCTGTTCTTTCGGCTTGTATTTCCTGTTTTTTCTGCTTTTGTCCGCCCATTTCCCCGCCTCGTTTTTTTGTTTTCAGTATAGCAAACACCGGAATGGAAGTAAAGAATCGCTCCGCCTATGCGCCTGTTTCTTTACGCGCATGGTTGCAGGGCTTTCCTTCTTTCTAACCATCGCAGCTGTTCGTGCGCGTTTTTGTTGATCCCGGGACAACATTTAACCTACATTTAACATTCGTTTCGCTTGGTTCTTTACATATTTCCTGTATAATTCATGCTGTGAAAATACGAAGGTTGGGAAAAGGGAGTTTTTAATGGATATTTTTGACGCTCTTACGCTCGTAGGCGGGCTCGCATTATTTTTGCTGGGTATGAACCTGATGGGGGATGCGCTTGAAAAGAAGGCCGGCGGCAGGTTGAAAACCATCCTCGAAAATTTAACGAGTAACCCTGCCAAGGGATTCCTGTTGGGTTTGGCCGTAACGGCCGTGATTCAGTCCTCCTCCGCGACCACGGTGATGGTTGTGGGTTTTGTCAGCGCGGGTGTAATGACGCTCCATCAGGCGATTTACATCATCATGGGCGCAAACGTGGGAACTACCGTCACTGCATGGCTTTTGAGCCTTGCCGGAATCGATGGGTCAAGCTTTTTCATCACCCTGCTTAAGCCATCTTCCTTTACCCCGGTGCTTGCACTTATCGGAATTGTGCTTTACCTGTTCTGCAAAGCGCCAAAGAAAAAGGATACCGGCATGATTCTGTTGGGCTTTGCGGTGCTCATGACCGGCATGAGCGAAATGTCCGGCGCGGTAAGCGGCCTCAGGGACGTTCCGGAGTTTGCGAACTTCCTTCTGCTGTTTTCCAACCCGCTTTTCGGCGTGCTTGCAGGCGCGCTGCTTACCGCTGTCATACAATCTTCGTCTGCCTCGGTTGGCATTCTGCAGGCGCTTTCTTCCACCGGAGCGGTTACCTATGCCATCTCCATCCCCATCATTATGGGGCAAAACATCGGAACCTGCGTCACGGCGCTGCTCGCCTCGGTAGATGCAACGAAAAGCGCAAAACGCGCCGCAATGGTGCATCTTTATTTTAACATCATCGGCTCCGCTGTGCTGCTTGCCCTGTTCTATGGTGCGAATGCAATTTTTCATTTTGACTTTGTGGGCCAAACGACGGATGAAATGGGAATCGCCATTGTGCATACAGCCTTCAACGTGCTTTGCACCCTCCTGCTCATGCCGTTCGGCGGCCTGTTGGAAAAACTTGCCTGCCTTACGGTAAAATCCGAGCGTGCTGAGGAGGAAATCCGCATGCTGGATGAGCACCTGCTGGCCGTTCCTACCGTTGCGGTGGAACGCTGCCGCGCAGCCGTGGAGGCTATGGCCAAACGCTCTGTGGAAACCTTCAACAGCGCCATTCACATGCTGCAGCGATACGATGCGAAAGCTGCCGAAGAAATTCGCCGGAACGAAGACCTTGTGGACCGTTACGAGGACAGGATCGGCACATTTCTCGTAAAAATCTCGGCTGAAAACCTTTCGGACGAGGACAGTTTTGAATGCACGAAGCTGCTCCGGCTCATCGGTGAATTTGAGCGCATATCCGACCATGCGGTGAATCTTTTGGAGTCCGCTGAGGAGATTCAGGAAAAGCAGATCAGCTTTTCTGCAGAAGCCGAACACGAACTCCGGGTCATCACCCGCGCAGTTGAGGAAATTACCGATGTAACGCTTGATTCCTTCTGCAGCGGAAATCTTGACGAAGCTTCCCGCGTAGAACCTTTGGAGCAGGTGATAGACGAGCTGCACGACCAGATCAAGCTCAATCATATCCTGCGCCTGCAAAAGAATGAATGCACGATTGAACACGGGTTTATCCTTTCAGATATCCTCACCAATCTAGAGCGCGTATCCGACCATTGTTCCAACGTTGGTATCTGCATTGAGGAAATGTCCAGCCACAATGCGCTCGGCGCCCATCAATATGTGGATGCGCTCAAGGCAGAACAACCGCAGTTTAAAGCGCAATATGAAGAATACCGTGAAAAATACGCCTTGGCGGCCGTATAACGGCGCATCTTGCGGCAATGGATGAAATGGGCCGGGCAAAGGACAGGATTCCTTTGCCCGGCCGCTTTTTTCCTGTGGTTATTTGCCGGAGTCATGTCCGCCGCAGGCATGGCTTCCGCAGGCGTGCGCTTCTTCATGCTCCTTGCAGCCATGCTCGCCGCATTCATGATGCGCCCCATGATGGCTGCATTGCACGGCGGGGTTATATGCGAGCGTGCCGTTGAGCAAAGCCGCAACCGCATCATCCGCATTGCCTGTTGCGCCGCCATAAAGCCGGATTCCGCATTCCTGAAGTGCACGTTGTGCACCCGCGCCGATTCCGCCGCAGATCAGCGTGTCCACCTGAAGCTTTTTCAGGATGTCCGCAAGCGCCCCATGGCCGCTGCCGTTTGTGTTAACAACAGCAGTAACGCTGACCCGGCCGCCTTCCACATCATACACCTTGAAGCGTTCCGTGTGGCCAAAGTGCTGGAAAATTTCCCCGTTTTCATAAGTTACCGCAATTCGCATGCTTCTTACTCCTTTTTATGTAATGTTTTTCGCCTGCGCATTTTGTGTTTCTGCCGGCGCTTTCTCTTCTTGCCGCATGCCGCAGCAACGCCGCATGCACCCATGGCCGGAGCCGCACCCTTTTGCATTGCCATCGCACAGCACATATGGGCCGCCCTCAATCACAAGCTCCATTCCCGCCACCAGGCACTCCGCAAGTTTGCTCCGTGCCGCAGCATAGATTGCCTGCGCAGTGGTGCGTGCCACCTCCATCCGTTCAGCGCACGCCTCCTGCGTTAACCCTTCGTAATCGATCAGGCGGATCGCTTCAAATTCGTCCACCGACATTATGACGCGCTGCTCCGCGTTCCCTTCAACCGGGCCGAAGCGCCCGCAGCCAGGCATTGCACAAACGCGGCGCCGCTTGCATGGTCTTGACATAGCCGGCCTCCTTTTCTGACATATGTTGAATATAGTTTTAGTATACTCCTTTATCGGCATATGTCAATAAACAATTTCTGTTTTTGCGGTTTTTCCTCTCCCCATCCTTAAAAGCCCTGTGCAGTGGCCTTTCCTTCGGAAGCTTTCATCGCAATTTGCAGCAGGTGCATCCGTTGTGCAAGAGGGCGGCGCCGAAAATATGGCGCCGCCCTCTTGATCCGTTCGTTTGTAATTCATTGTGCGGGCTGCACATAGGTCATCACCCAAAGGTCATCCGCAAAAATGTATCCGCAGGGGACGATGTTCATCACCATGCCAGATTCGGGCGCATAAACCGACGCTTCCTCCACAGTGCCGATGCACTGCCCGCGTTCGACCCGCATCCCCTTCTCCACCTGTGGCCGCCAAAGCCCTGCCTTCGGTGCATCCATATCCTTGAGCGGGCCGTAAAAACGTGGCGCCTCGCCCTGAATGTTTCCTGCCACCACGCCCTCCGTACGCAGAAGATCCAACAAAGCTTCATAGCACTGATTCGCAACAGGCAGGTTGACCGCTCCGCTTCCCGCACCGGAGGGCAGTTCTATGATGCATGCTGCCTGCCCGCGCTTTCTGCAGGATTCTGTAAACAGCTGCCCGGGCGTTCCTTCGGAATGCACGGCGACCGGCATCGTGATGCGCTCCACAAGCCCGCGCGCCGCTTCGGATTCATTGTAAATGGAAAGGATATACGGCATTCCATGCTGCCCGCAGCAATGAAGGTCAACCAGAATCTCCGCATCCGCAGTTTCGGCATAAACGGATGCCGCAAGCCGGTGCGACAGGCTCCCCGCTTCGTTCCCGGGGAAAACCCGGTTCAGGTCCTCTTTGTCAAACGGACTTCTCCTCTGCATGCACCGCATTGCCGTAGCATTCACGGTTGGGATGATCTTCACAGTGCCGCGAAGGGGCGGATTTTTTTGGAAATATCCGATCAGCTGCTGCGCAACATAGATGCCGCTGACCTCGTTGCCGTGCACCCCTGCAGTAAACGTGATATGCGGTTCCCCTGCGCCAAAGGCGTACACCTCATAAGCTGCGCAAACGCCGGACTCTGAAACTGTGACCGTTCTCATCAATTGACCTCCTTGATATGGTGTGATACAATTTTTATACTACCGGTTGGCAAGGCACCATCGCACAAGCCGGTACAATTCGCTTTTTGATTGGGGTTCCCCTATGGTTCGTTACGCTTTGAAAAAACTTCTATTCCATTTGGGCGTTTGCCTGTTGGTTTGGTTTTTGATTTTGCGCTTTTCCCTGCATGGCAAGCTGTACGCGGGCTGGTTCGCAGGCGTTCTCGCAGCCTGCTATCTGCTTGCGGGCTGGCTGTCTTACCTGAAAAGCCAAGGCACTGACCTCGGCAAGCTGATTCGCCGCAAACGCGCGCCGGAAACGCCTTATTACCTGCGCAATGCGGCCAAAGAGCGCAAGCCGCGCCAAGGGCTTGCGGGAGCGCGCCATGTTTTTGACGATGACCTTTCGGAAACCGCCGAGGAGCAGTCTTCTGTTGTTCCCGGGAACGCGCGCAACCGCGCTAAGGCCATAGCCCTTGCCATAAACGGCGTTTTGATGTTCGTCCTGTCCGCCCTTTAAGCAAATGAAAAAGCCGTGGCAGGGGCGGAAAAGCCGTACCTGCCGCGGCTTTATTTTACAGCCTTATTTTCACGGTGTCGATCTCAACCTCAACATCGGCAAACGAAGCGTGCTTTCCCATATACCCCCGCGTCTTATCGCCCTTAAAATATTTCAGCACCACGAGATAGGTTTCGCCGTAGGCCTCATATAAAACGGCGCCTTTAATATATGGGAGATCCTTCTTTTCACAGCGATACATGCTTTCCTTTTGGCCGCGCAGCAGATAACGGTCAATCATGGCGTCAAATACAGGGCTGTTGATGATGCCGTCTGTCACATAATCCCTGTAAAACTCCCGCTCCTGCGCAGCGCTTTCCTGCGCAAACGCCGCCGTATCGGAAGCAAGCTCATACCGGTCTCCCTTCTGGATGGCGCCAAACTTCAGCCCATGGTAGCAGCCGTTTCCGGTTTTTTCTGCGTTTCTGCAATCGATCAGATATACGCTCGCGCTGCCGAGCACCTCGATTGTGCCCGCGTGGTAAACCAAAGCGGTGTCCTCCGAAACCGCGTATCCCATGCGGGTATTCTGCTTGTTGCACAGGCACGCTTCAATGATTCGCAGCAGCCTCGGGCGCTTATTGAAATGCTGATCCACCACGCCGTGAGGGAAGAACCCCAGCCCTTTGGTCACAATCAGCGGCTCACACGGATCGTCAATCTCACAAAGTTCATCGTAGGTATCGTATCCGTAAACAACATCCCGGCTGAGTACGCCGCGGTTGTTGCCATCGCCGATCATGACTTCGCTCATGATCGCAGCCCCTGCGCTGGATCCGCCGATTACGCCGCCGTTTGCATAGATTTCACGCAGCTTTGCCAGCAGGCGGGTGTCCGAACCATCCTTGCGCAGGAAGCAGCCTGCGGTGAAGTACTGATCGCCGCCGGTAAACCATACGCCCGTCACGCCCTCCAGCAATTCGCACAGGCCGTCCGCATCGCCCGTAAAAGCGTTATACCCGCGTTCGTCGCGCACATGCTCTGCATACAGCGGAATAAGCACGCAATGGTCTTCCGGCACGCCAAGGCGCACGAAATCATCCCGGTAGGAACGATAGGTCTCATCCGGGCCGGAGCCGGAGGCTGTCACGATAAATGCAAACCGGCTTTGCGGCCCGCCGGCCCGCTCAATCAAGGCGCTGAAAACTTCATCGGCGCTTTCTGACAAACCGCCGCCAACAATAAACAAAGTACCTTCCATGTAAATCCTCCTTCTTATTCCACCCGCCGGAAGGGCAGCCACATGGCGAGATCCGACGTTTCAACAAACAGTCCGCCCTCCATGCGCCGCAGCTTCATATAATCCGGAACGGGGTCCTCCTCACATGCGATGATCTCCTCATCTTCCGTCACACGCACCGGCGCATGAAAATTCCCATAATCCAGCCATACCGCTCCATCGCGTTCAGCCACCGTGAAATCATCGTATGCCGGGTGAAAGAAGGTTCCGCACAACCATGTGCAGGCTTCACTGTCCGGCATGGTTCCGGCGTGTACCTTTTCAAGCAATGCGGAGTTTTCGGCCATAGACCTCCGCCACGCGCTCAGTCTGGGCGCAACAGGTTCCGGCGCAGCACCGCACAGCTCGTCCAGCAACAGGTCGCGCAAAATCGCCGCTCCTGTGGTCGAGCTCGTATTCAGCAGCACCACAATGCCTTTGTTTTCCTCCGGAAAAAGGGCTACATGTGACTGGAACCCGGCAATCGCCCCTCCGTGATACACAAGGCGCTTGCCTCGGTATGCGCTCGTACGCCATCCCATGGCATAGCTGCAAAGCAGCTCATGGCCTCCTTCGCTTTCCGTCGGAACATTCGGCACAAGCAGAGCCTGAAACGCCTGCGCCGCGCACAATGGCGCGCCGGAATCAAGCAGGCAGCGCAGCCAGGCAATCATCCCGAGCAGGTTCGTGCGGATGCCCCCGCATGGGCCCGCCACAACGTTATCCGCATAAGCGCAGCGATATGCGCCGCCCTTGCCATCCGGGCGGTGTGGAAGCGCACAATCCAACCCGCTGAAGTCACAGTCACGCCCGCGGAACCGCATCTCAATCCCAAGCGGCCGCGCAATGCGTTCCAGCACAAGTTCGCGCCACGGGCGGCCATATACACGCTCCATCACATGCCCAAGAACAATGAACATGTGGTTGTTGTATTCGTAGGACTCCCGAAAGCCGCGGGACAGTTCCATATACCGCGTCCTGCGCGCCATATCCGCAATGGAAGTGTACACCCGCGCGCGCATGAACTCATGCCGTGCCAGCCCGCTGCGGTGGCAGGCCAAATCGCGCCCCGTCATATGCGCAGCGGCATACTCGTCCAGCATTGAAAATTCGGGGTATTGCTCCCGTACGGGCGCGTCCCAGTCAAACCTGCCCTCTCCGGATGCAATCGCGCCAAGCATTGTGGTGAATGCTTTGCTGTTGGACGCAATGTCGAAAAAAGATCGTTCCGTGACCGGGCGGCACGTTTCCATGTCAGCATAGCCAAAGCACTCCGTCCGGGTGCTTCCGCCTTCAATCACTGCATAAGCGCCGCCGGCCAAACCAGTTACATGTTGAATTTCCCGGATTGCATTTTGCTCCGCTTCCGTCATGCCTTCCTCCGCGTTTTGTTGGAAATTCTCTTATTTCAGGCGCGTGCGGTATTCCGCAAGCTCCGGGTCGTTCGCCCAAACGAAATGCCCGGGCCGCACTTCGGACCAATAGGGTTTTTCGGATTCGTAATGATGCACGGAAGGATCGTATACCAACACTTCCTTATCGCGCTCAATGTCCGGATCCGGCACGGGAGCGGCCTGCAAAAGCGCATTCGTATATGGATGCAGCGGGTTTCTGAACAGCTCCCCGGTTTCGGCGAGTTCCACAACCCTGCCCTTGTACATGACTGCGATGCGGTCGGAAATAAAGCGCACCACGGAAAGATCATGCGCGATGAACATATAGGTGAAGCCCTTTTCATTTTTCAGCCGGTTGAGCAGGTTGATCACCTGTGCCCGGATGGAAACATCCAGCGCAGAGATCGGCTCATCCGCAATGATGAATCTGGGCTCGACCGCCAGCGCGCGGGCAATCCCGATGCGCTGGCGCTGGCCGCCGGAAAACTCGTGCGGGAAACGGGTTGCATATTCCTCCAGCAGGCCCACGCTGTGCATGGCCGCCGCAACCTTCTCCTTGCGCTCCTTCTCATTTTTATACGCATGGAAGTTGTACAAACCTTCCGAGATGATGTAATCCACCTTCGCCCGCTCATTCAGAGAGGACATCGGATCCTGAAAGATCATCTGCACGTTTTTGCGGAAGTCCGTAAGCTCGTGGCCTTTCATTTTGCGGTTGATCTTTACGCCGTCATAATAAATCTCTCCGCCGCTCGTATGGCAGATTTTCATAATGGCTTTTCCGGTCGTCGTCTTTCCGGAGCCGGATTCTCCAACCAGCGAAAATGTTTCGCCCTCGTAAATGTCGAACGACACATCCCGCACAGCGCTGAATTCCTTGCGTCCAAGCTTAAAGTTGACCGTCAAATTCCGTACGGACACAAGCGGCTTCGCGTTTGAAAAATCCTTCGGCGGAACTTCCGCGTTTTCCGCACACTTAGCGCTCGCCTGCGCAAGCTCGCTGCAGTACTCCTCCGCCTTATCGCAGAGCAGCCAGGTCTTTGCATAGTGGGTTTCACTCGCTTTGAAGAACGGCGGCTCATATTCATAATCGATCTTCATTGCATCTGGATTGCGCGGTGCAAAGGCATCGCCCTTGATTTCCTTATACAGGTTCGGCGGCGAGCCTTTGATGGAATGCAGGTCATGCCCTCTTACGCCCAGCTGAGGCTGGGAAAGCAGCAGCGCCTTCGTATATGGATGCCGCGCATCCTTGAAAATTTCATGTGCAAGCCCATATTCGACGATTTGCCCTGCATACATGACTGCAACGCGATCCGCCACGTTTGCCACCACGCCCAAATCGTGCGTAATGTAGATCACCGACATGTTGAGCTCCTTCTGCAGCTTTTTAATCAGATGAAGGATCTGTGCCTGCACGGTCACGTCAAGCGCGGTGGTCGGTTCATCGCAGATGAGGATTTGCGGGCGGCAGGCGATCGCCGTTGCAATCACCACGCGCTGCCGCATTCCTCCGGAAAACTCATGCGGATACTGCTTATAGCGCTGCTCCGGGTCGTTGATGCCGACCTGGCGCAGAAGTTCAATCGCCTGCTTTTTCGCCTCGGCCTTTTCCGTGCCGAATTGGTAGGAGATGACCTCGCGGATCTGCTCGCCCACGGTTTTTACAGGGTTGAGAGACGTCATGGGGTCCTGAAATACCATGGCGATCTTCTTGCCGCGCACCTGAAGCCATTCCTTCTCCGATTTATACCGGGAAAAGTCAACTCCGTCCATGCACATGCTGCCACTTTCTACCCAGCCGTTCTTATCCAGCATGCCGATGAAGGACTTTGTGAATACGCTCTTTCCGCTGCCGCTCTCGCCCACAATTGCAAGCGTTTCTCCCTGATACAGGTCGATCGATGCGCCGCGGATGGCGGTCAGCGTGCGTCCGCGCAGGTTGAATTTGACTACAACGTCCTTTGCTTCAAAAATCTTTTCTTTCACGCTTCCGCCCTCCTTATACGTGGTTGCGCGGATCGGAAGCATCCGCGAATTTGTTGCCGATGATGTAGAAAGAAATCGTGATAAAGCAAAGGATCAGCGTCGGGCAAATCATCTGGTACGGATACACAAGGAACGCGCTTCTGCCCTGGTTCACAAGGTTGCCCAGGGTGCAAAGATCCTGCGGCAAGCCGACGCCAATAAAGCTCAGGAACACCTCCGACCCGATGGAGGAGGGAATTGTGAGCGCCGCATCCATGATGATAAGGCTTACAAGGTAGGGCACCACATTGCGGCTGATGATCCGCTTTGGCGGTGTCTTCAGGCAAACGGAGGCCACATTGTAATCCGCCTCGCGCAGCGCGAGGATGCGGCTTCGGAACCACCTTGCTTCGGAGATCCAGCCCGTTGACACGAGCGCGATGATAATTGTAAGGATGCTGGGCTTCATGATGTAGGCAATCAGAACGAGATAGATCGTGCTCGGGACGTTTGTGAGCGTGTTGTAAATTGCGAACATCAGCGTATCCAGCTTGCGGTAAAAGCCCCAGATTGCGCCGACAATCACGCCGATGCCGACCTGGAACACCGCCACGGCAAACGAGAGCAGCAACGACGTGCGCGTGCCGAACCAAACGCGTGCCCAAATATCGCGGCCAACACCGTCCGTGCCGAACGGATGTTCCTGAGAAGGCGGCAGGTTCCATTCCCGCGCAGAAAGGGCGACCGTGTACGGATCGCGGTCGGTCACCATCGGATAAATGATCGTATAGGCAACCAGCAGCAGCATCAAAATCACGACCACTTTCACGACGTTGCTTTTAAAGAACGTGCGGAACGTGCTGCGCCAATAGGAATAGTTGGAGAATCCAGTTTCTTCCGAAAGCTCCTCATGGAACTCCGCGCGCGTAAACAACCCCTGCGGGAGATCGCAAATTTCAGGCGTTTTAATGGTTTCCATCGCTCTCCCCCTTTCTAATCGTTACTGGCAACCAGCTTGATGCGCGGGTCGACCAGAGACACAACAATATCGCCCAGGAACACACCGAATACCGACAGCGCCCCATAAAGCAGCACCAGAACCTGAACCATCGGATTATCCATGGCCGTAATCGATTTAATAAGCAGGCCGCCGGTGCCGGGGATTGCATACATGCTCTCAATCACAAGGGAGCCGGAAAGCATGAGCAGGAAGTCGGAGGGGATGTTGATGGCAATGGGCACAATCGCGTTGCGGAACACGTGCCGCCACATGATGAAATTGCCCGGCAGCCCCTTCACTCTTGCGAACTTGATGTAATCCTTGTTCTCCTCATCCACAACATAGCGGCGCAGCCATGTGGCATATCCCGCGATGCTGCCGATGGACATGGAGATGATCGGCAGAAGCCATGATATGGGCTGGTCCATATAAAACAGCATCGGCAAATCAAACCATTTTGAAAGGAAAACCTGAATAAAGAAGTGAATAATTATGGAAGGAACCGCACGGATTACAACGACATAAAACGTGCCGAGCCCATCCACAATGCCGCTCTTGTTCTTCGCCATTGCAATGCCGAGCGGCATCCCTATGATAGCGGCCGTAAACCAGCTTATAAAATTCAGCAGCAGGGAATATGGTATTTTTTCCGCCATAACGTTGGAGATTTCCATGTTGGGATAGAGCGTGATGCTGCGCCCAAGATCTCCGTGGAACAATCCGACTACGAAATTCTTCAGCTGTACCGGCATTGGATCAAGCACGCCCAAGTTGCGCAGATAAGCAGTCTTTTCCGCATCGTTCATGCTCTTGTACTGTTCTTTTGAAAAATAACCCGCAGTGGGCATGAAGCGGAGCAGCGTGAATACGACCAACACCACCAGCACAATGGTAACAACCGCCTGCCCCAGCTTTGAAAGCAAATATCGTGTCATAGGATAAGCCTCATTTCAGATGAGGGGGGATGGGAGCCCATCCCCCTCCAGGAATGGAGATTTGAATTGTGTTTCAACCGGCCTGCGCTCAGCCGTTCGCCAGCGCCGCCTTTTCCGCATCATACTGTTCCTTCAGCTGCGTATGCTGCTCGCTCGTAACGGGCGTTTCCTGAATGAGCGCACCCTTCATCTTGTATCTGCCAAGGCCGAAGTAACCGCCCGGCGTGGAATACGGCACAAGGCGCGTCATGTTGTAGGAACCGCCGCCGCTCATGTAAGGCTTAATGTAAGCATGATCCAGCAGATAAAGCTCAGCTTCAGCATAAGCGGCATAACGCGCGCCGATATCATATGTAGCATCGGCCGCCGCAACCATCGCATCGTATTCCGGGATGTCGTAAGAACTGCCGCAAATGTCATAATCGCTCGTGCAGCGGTTGAGGTTTGCGGAAGGATCCGCATAACGGAAGCCGTAGCTGTCATCGCAGATGTCCCAGTTGCCAAGATCCAGCACTTCCGCGCTGAAGCTGTTGCTGGAATAGCCGAGGATGACATTGATGTATTCTTTGCCGAGATAGGTTTCCAGCATGTTCTTCACAAGCGTCGCCTTCTTCATCTCGGTATCGCTGCTGCCGGAAGCATACACGATGTCGATCGGAAGCTTTCCATCCACATCGAACTCGGTGATCGGGAGCATGTCGACCTTGCCCGGTGTGACGCCCTTGAGGGTAACGCCATCCGCCTCGCAAAGCTCAGCCACAGCCGCCTTCATGTATTCAAGCGCTTTTTCCGTGTTGAAGGGATCGGTTTCCTTGTATTCCTTCAGGCGGCCATAATCGGTGTAATCCTTGCCCTCATCATCGAACATGCAGTTCTCAGGCAGAAGCGTATAGCGGCAGAAGAACGCAGGATCGTTCGGTTCCCAGATCGCAGAGAGCGTGACCGCGTCGATTGCGGTGAAGATCGCCTTGCGGAAATTCTCGTTCTGTACTGCAGAAGCCAGCTCCGGATTCTTCGATGCGAAGTTGTAGCAGTACCAATAAGTCGTTACGGTCTTCTCGGAAAGGTAGACGTAATCCTCCCAGTCGCCGCCGCGAATGCTCGCAACTTCTTCCGAGCCCAGGGAGACTGCGGTAACATTCCCGCGCTGGAACATTTCCAGCTTCGAAATGCTGTCTGAAATGAACTCCCATTGCAGCGTATTCAGCGTGAGACTGTCCACATCCCAATAGTGCTCGTTTTTCGTCATCACAAACTGCTTGTCAAGATCCCACGCGGAGATATAGTAGCCGCCGTTGTAGAGCAGCTTTTCACGGGAAAGGCCGTAATCCTCGCCGACCTCATCCAGGAACGCCTGCTCCACGGGGAGCGTCAGATCAAGCTGGGCATAAGAAAGGAAGTACGGGCAGGGGCCGGTGAGCGTGTACTCAAGCGTATACTCGTCAAGCGCCTTCACGCCAACCGTTTCATCAAACGATGCGAGAACTTCCTCCCGCGTTTTGCCGATGTCTTTGCCGTCATCGATGTCGACGAGGTTATAGTAATAGTCTTCCAGGCCCGCAATGATGCCGCGGATCGTGCTGAGGCTGCTGGCGCTGTGGTTCGGCTCGGCAATGTAGCGCATGCCTGCGACAAAGTCATCCGCCGTGACTTTGTATTCGGTCGTTTCGCCGTTGCAGTCTACCCAGTAAACATCCGGACGGAGGTGGAACGTCCAAACGCTGAAGTCCTCGTTGGCTTCCCAGCTTTCCGCCATGCAGGGGACGGATCTTCCATATTTATCGGTCTCAACGAGGCCTTCTATGATGTTAGCGATGAATATATACTCGGACGTTCCGCCAGTGCAATACGGATTCATGGACGTGATGGATTCGGAGAAAGTTGATTTGTAGGCATCGACATAGGCAGTATCCGGCTGATCCTGCGTGGGTTCAGGCGCACCGCTGCCGTCCGTCGTCGTGGGTGCCTGCGTTTGGCTGCCGGCGGGGTCACCGCTTTGCGGTTCACCGGTACAGCCGGCCAGCGTACCGACGAGCATGACCAGGGCAAGTAACAATGCAAGTATCTTTTTCATGCTTCTACTCCTCCAGAATTGTTGCGATAACCCGTGCGGGTATATCTTTTTATTATTATCTTAGCACACGCGCTATTAATTGTAAAGTGAAAACATTATTTTTATGTTTATTTTTAAATGCAATTTGCTGTTTTTGATTATTTTACCATCCAAATCCCTTGATTTTGCATAAGTAATCGTTTATAATAAAGCAAATGCTTCATTTTTCATCATGGAGGTTCTATGCCAATCCTCGATGCAATTCGTGCAAAGCTCGATACGCTGACCGCTAAGCAGCGCTCGATCGCGCAATATCTGCTTGAAGCCCCGGATGAGGCTTCCTACTTGTCATTAAAGGAATTAAGCGTGCGCACGCAGGCTTCCGAGGTATCTGTCCTGCGGCTCTGCAAAGCGCTGGGGTTTGAAAGTTTTGTTGCGCTCAAGGAGGCGTTGCGAACGCATACACAGGAAACGTTCCGCGCTATCTCCCCTTCCGGCTTTCTCATGTGTGCCGAAAAACGCCCGGACGGAACGCCGGAGCAACAGCTTGCCCAGATCTGCCTTGACGATCAAAACAACCTCGCCAGCATGATCGGCCAGCTGGACCCCGCAATGCTTTTCCGATGCGCGCGCAGCCTGCTTGCGGCTGAGAGAGTCGTCATCTTCGCGCATGATAAATCCTATCTGTTTGCAGATTATTTGTGCTACAGGCTCAATTTTTTGCGAATCAAGGCTTCCTCCGTGCAGCTCGGGGATGGCGATACCGTTTCAACCGCGCTTGCAAGCCTGGGGAAAAACGATTCCGTGATTCTGTTCTCTTTTCCGCCCTACCACCTGCCCATTCACAATGTCGCAAGCTATTGCCGCTATCGGGGAACTCCGATCCTTGCAATCACCGACAGCCCGGATTCCCCCGCTGCCATCGAGGGCAGCAGCGTGTTCCTTTGCCGCACGGGCGCGCGCTATTTTTTCAACTCTCAGGTTGCCACCGTATCCTTTATCAATATACTTGCATCTTGCATTGCCATCGAAATGGGGTCTCTTTTTGATGAGATCCTGGCAAACGAACAAGATGTGAACGATTTTTTGCGCAACAACAGCGGGCATGACAAGGAGGAATGAAATGATGAACCAATCACACGCAATTGAAATGATTGCCCAGCTTTCCAATGCCTATGGCGCGTCGGGGTTTGAAGATGACGTTCTCTCCGTTGCGCGCAAGTGGGCCTCGGGCTTTGGCGATATTTCTTCGGACAGCATGCGCAACCTTTACGTCCGGCGCAGCGGAAACACTGGGCGGAGGCCCATGGTGCTTTTGGATGCGCATAGTGATGAAGTCGCCTTCATGGTGCATTCCGTGCGGGACAACGGCACGCTCAAGTTCATCCCGCTGGGCGGTTGGGTGGACTATACTCTGCCTGCGCATACGGTGCGCATCCGCAATAAAGAGGGGAAATGGATTCCCGGCGTGATTGCAAGCAAACCGATTCATTACATGACGGCCGAGGAGGAAAAACAGCCCGTTCTCCAGCCTAACATGTCCATTGACGTTGGCGCCCGCACGCGGGAGGAAGCCATTGCCGTGTTTGGCATTCAACCGGGCCAGCCGGTCGTTCCCGACACCGTTTTTTCTTACGATGCGGAAAACGACCTGATGTGGGGAAAAGCGTTTGACTGCCGCCTCGGCTGTGCCGCTTTGCTCGGAACGCTCGATGCGCTTCAGGGCGAACCGCTCTCCGTTGACATCACGGCCGGCATGGCCACGCAGGAGGAGCTGGATATGCGCGGTGCTGTCATTACCGCGCGCGTTGTAAAGCCGGATGCCGCTATCGTTTTTGAAGGCTGCCCCGCGGACGATACCTGCGTGCCTGAAGCGGAAATGCAGACCAGAATCAAACACGGCCCGATGCTGCGCCATATTGACGGTGCGATGCTGACAAACCCCCGCTTCATGCGTTTCGCGCTGGATACGGCTGCCCTGCATGGCATCCCGGTGCAGGATGGCGTGCGCGAACACAGTGCAACAAACGGCGCTTCCATCCATCTTTCAAACGAGGGCGTGCCGACGATTGTCATAGGCCTGCCAATCCGCTATATCCATACGCACATCGGCATCGCTGCATATCAGGATTATATGCACGCCGTTCAATTGGCTGTCGCGCTTCTTCGCGCGCTGAACGCCGATACGATTTTTGGTTTCTAGGAGGTTCTATGCTGAAGCTGTGGAAAAATTGTGACCTTTATGCGCCCGCGCACCTCGGAAAACAGGACATCTTGGTGCTGGGCGCCCAAATTTGGAAGATTGGTTCCGACCTGTCCGCATGGGAAGCCATTCCGGAAATCGAAGTTCTTGATTTGGGCGGTTCGATCGTCTGTCCCGGCCTGATCGATCTTCACGTACACGTAACAGGCGGCGGCGGAGAGCAGGGGCCGGCCTCCCGCACACCCGAAATTCAGCTAAGCGAGCTGACAAAAAACGGCGTTACGACCGTTCTGGGCCTTTTAGGTACCGACGGCATTTCCCGCAGCCTTGAAAACCTGCTGTTCAAATGCTGCGCGCTGGAGCAATACGGCCTTACGGCCAAAATGCTGACCGGGAACTATCGGTATCCTTCTCCAACCCTCACGGGCGACGTTGCGCGGGATATCGCCCTGATTGACCGAATCATCGGTGTTAAAATCGCGGTTTCTGACCACCGCAGTTCCAACATTTCCGGCGAGGAGCTCGCGCGCCTTGCCACGGAAGTGCGGGTCAGTTCCATGCTAGCAGGCAAAGCCGGGCTCGTCGTCATGCATATGGGCGGCGGTGAACAACGCATGGCTCCGCTGTTTTGGGCCCTTGAACATTCCAATGTGCCGCCGGAAACCTTCCTTCCCACTCATTGCTGCCGTTCTCCGCAGCTGATCCGCGACGCGGTCCGCTTCAATAAAATGGGCGGCACAATTGATTTCACCGCCGATGTTGCCGAAAGCGAAGCGGGAACCGCCGCCGCAGTTTATTCCGCCTTGCAGCAGGGTGCCGATCCCTCACGCATCACCATGAGCAGCGATGGCTGCGGAAGCCAGCCTGTTTTCGATGCCCATGGAGCATGCACCGGCCTGACCTACTCAACCCCCGCTACCCTTCTGCAGGAATTGCGGCGGATGGTTTGCCTGAACGGCATTTCCTTTGACACCGCACTGCGCTTCTTTACGGAAAACCCCGCCCGCGTAATGGGGCTCGCAGGCATAAAGGGTACGCTCCGCCCCGGGGCGGATGCCGATCTTCTCGCATTGGATAGCGGGTATGCAGTGACTCATTTGATGGCGCGCGGAAAGCCCTTTGTGTCTTTCGGCAAGGCGGTATGCAAGGGCACCTTTGAATCGTAAACAATCTATAAGAGGGCATATGCAGAACGAGCGGGAACCGCTTTTTATAAAAAAGCAACCACCATTCTCCTCATATAAGACCTTTTTGACGGATTGAGGGCCGGTAAAACCGGCCCTCACCTCATGAAAAAGCTTATAGCTATCAGCCTTCAATATAAGCGGTGCGGAAGTAGACAAAGCCAAGGGGCGAATAGAGGAAGTCCTTCACATTGGTCTTGGCTAAGTAGGGGTTGGTGTAATAATAGATGGGAATAACCGCGTAGGTGTCCATCAGAGCCTTTTCTGCCTGGTACATAGCGTCCGCACGAGCCTGCATATCGCTGGAGGTCTTGATGGTGGTGATCAGTTGCTCATAAGCCTCGTTCCAGGTCTGGGATCCATTGCCATAAACCGCTGCGCTGCCAACGGCGCCATCCTTGCCAAGGCGGGGATGGTTGTTGCCGGAAGCGGCCACATAGATTTCAAGGAAAGTGATGGGATCGATATAGTCTGCAATCCAGCCAAGGCGGCTCATGGTAAAATCGCCATTTGAAAGAGCAGTCTGTATCACGGCCCAGTCGCGCTGGTCAACAGAGACGGTGATGCCATAGTCATCCCACATATCCTGAATGGCAGCGCACATTGCAATGTTGCCGCTGGTGGGGTTGACGCTGTATTCAAACACGGGGAAGTCGGTAAAGGTGCCGGTAGCCTCATCAAAGGTGTAATACTTCTTCAGGATATCCAGCGCCTCAGCGACGTTGGCTTCCTTGTCGGCAGGATCCACGCTCCACCATTTTTCGGCCTTGGCACGGAACTCCGTACCGGTGCCATCGTCCATGCCTGCAGGAACAAAGCCATATGCGGGAAGCTGGCCGCCCTGGGTGATGGAATCCACAATGTAGTTTCTGTCAATCAGCAAGCCCAGCGCATGACGCACTTCCGCATTCTGAGCGGGGGTCCAGTCGGTCCAGGCGGCGGGGTCATCGCTGACGTTGCCGATGCCGGGCTTGAAGCTCTGCTCCACGTTGAACTGAAGGAAGTAAGTGCCGCTGTAGTCGCCAATGAAGAAATCCACATTCATGCGATTCGGGTCATTCTTCAAAACGGGGATCTGGCTGATGGGAACCGTGGTGGTATACTGATAAGTTCCGTTCTCGAAGTTGGCAAAGATTGCGTCGTCATCGCTGGAAAGGGCGAAGGTGAGCTTATCCAGCTTCACATTGGCGGCATTCCAGTAGTTTTCATTGCGCACAAAGACGATCTTGTCGCCCACGGTCCACTCTGCCATCTTGAATGCGCCGTTGCTCACATAGGTATCAGCAGAGAAGGTCCAGTCATCGGGGTTGGCTTCCACGATATCCTTGCGAACCGGGAAATAGGTGGGGAATGCCATCAGCTGATCGAAGTAAGGGCACAACGCGCTGGTCACGATGGTGATGGTGCGGGCGGCATCATCGGCCTCGATTGCCAGCTCGGGGGTGGTGTCACTATAGCCTGCGATTACGTCGAAGATGTACTGATAGTCGGACAGGGTGTTAGGATCCACGGCGCGGTTCCAGGAATAGGTGAAGTCAGAAGCCTTCAGTTCAGTGCCATCGCTCCATTTAAGGCCTTCCTTCAGGGTAATCACATACTGATAGGTGCCGTCATCAAGCTGGGTGGGCTTAACAACCTCCTGTGCGCAGTCTGCGATGATGGTCTGCATGCCGTCCTCATTGGTGTGCCACTGATAGAGGCCGGAGAAGGCATTGGACAGCATGATTGCGCCATCCACGGAAGAATTGAGGGCAGGGTCGATGGTCTCGGGATCGGGTCCGGTGCAGACCGTCAGCTCCTGCGCCACTCCACCGGCAGGTTCCCCGGGCGTGGTTCCGGGATCGCCTCCGGGCGTGGTTTCGGAATTGTTTCCGGGCGTGTTGCCGCTTTGTACACAGCCGACCAAGCATGCCGACAGCATGAGAACGGCCAACAGCATGAGAACGGCCAACAGCAATGAAAACAGTTTCTTCATGAGTTGATTTCCTCCTTGTTTATTTGTTTAAGGCGTCCTGCGCCAAAAAACCTTTGTTCAACGATACGCGCACTGTATAGCGCTATGAATCATAATTTCATTTATTCCAACATGCCACAAGATGCTCGCCGCCACGGTCCTCCAGGGGAGGGGCTTCCTGTGCGCAGCGCTCACCGGCAAAACGGCAGCGCGGGCGGAAAGCGCAGCCGGAGGGCAGGTTTAAGGGGCTTGGCACATCCCCTTCCAGAATGATTCGCTTGCGCTGGCGCTCGCGGTTGGGGTCCGCCATAGGCACGGCGGAAAGCAGCGAGACGGTGTAAGGATGCATGGGGTTGGTGGAAAACTCCGAGGCATTGGCAATTTCCACGATTCTGCCCAGATACATAACCGCAATGCGGTTTGAAATATGCTCCACAATGGAAAGGTCATGGGCGATGAAAAGATATGTGAGCCCCCTCTCCTTTTGGAGATCCTCAAACATGTTTATCACCTGAGCCTGAATGGATACGTCCAGCGCCGAGACAGGCTCATCACAAACGATAAATTCCGGATTGACAGCCAAAGCTCTGGCAATGCCGATGCGCTGCCTCTGGCCGCCGGAAAACTCATGGGCATAGCGGGTGGCGTGTTCGCTGGAAAGATCCACCGCATCCATCAGTTCCTTAACGCGGGCAGCCCTCTCGGCCTTGGTGCTGCAAAGGTTGTTCACATCCAGCGGCTCTGCGATAATGTCCCCCACAGTCATGCGGGGATTCAGGCTTGAATAGGGATCCTGAAACACAATCTGAGCCCGGCGGCGCATTTCGCGCACCTGCTGCTTGGTTTTGATATTGACCCCATTAAAGGTGATGTCTCCGCCCGTAGGTGGATAGAGGTGCAAAATCGTGCGGCCCACAGTGGTCTTTCCGCAGCCTGATTCTCCCACAAGGCCCAGAGTTTCTCCGCGCTTAATGGAGAAAGTCACTCCATCCACCGCCTTGAGAGGCTTGGATTTCAGAAAGCCTGTGGTAATATTAAAATACTGCTTGAGGTCTTTGACCTCCAGAATGGTATCGCTGCACTTTTCCATGTTATTCCTCCTTGGCGGGCGTTTGCGTCCCCCCCGCTGTCGCGTTGTCGCCCCGTTTAATTGCCTCCAGCACGTTGAGCCAACAGGCCGAGATGTGGCCCGGCTCCACCTCCATCCCCTCAGGCACCTGGCTTAAGCAAATTTTCATGGCATTGTCACACCGGGGCGCAAAAGCGCAGCCATCGGGCATGCTCAGCAGGTCCACAGGCGACCCGGAAATCGGCTTAAGCCTTTCCTTCTGTACGGAAGAATTTGGGATGGAGCGCAGAAGGCCTTTGGTGTATTCATGTTTGGGCGCATAGAAAATCATATCCACAGTGCCCCGCTCCACGATTCTGCCGGCATACATTACGATGATCTCATCGCACATTCCGGCAACCACACCCAAGTCATGAGTAATGAGGATGATAGCCATGCCAAGCTTTTTCTGCAAATCCTTCATCAGCTCCAGTATCTGAGCCTGAATGGTCACATCAAGCGCGGTGGTGGGTTCATCCGCAATGAGGATATCCGGCTCGCAGGCAAGGGCCATGGCGATCATTACGCGCTGGCGCATGCCGCCGGAAAGCTCATGGGGATATTGCTTCACGCGCTTTTCCGGCTCATTGATGCCCACAAGCTCCAGCATTTCAACGGCTCTTGCTGCGGCCTCCTCCTTGGTGCGGCCTGTATGGAGCAAAATTGCCTCCTCCAACTGGTTGCCGATGGTAAAGACCGGGTTAAGGCTTGTCATGGGGTCCTGAAAAATCATGCTGATTACATTGCCCCGAATCGAGCTGATGGTCTTTTCATCGCAGCCCACCAGCTCCCGGCCCCGCAGTTTGATGCTGCCGGATACGATGCGGCCGGGATGGGACAGAATCTGCATGATGCTATAAGCAGTCACGCTCTTGCCGGAACCGGATTCTCCCACGATGCCCAGTACCTGGCCGGGCTCCACATCAAAGGAGGTATCGTTCACGGCTTTGACTTCGCCGGCATCGGTAAAGAAGGATGTGCGAAGGTTACGAACTTCCAACAGGCTCATTTTATTCCTCCTTCAGCTTGGGATCGAAGGCGTCCCTGAGGCCGTTGCCCAACAGGTTCAGCGACAGGATAATCAGGAAGATCGCCAGCGCCGGCACGATAAGCAGATAGGGCCGGATAATCATCTGGCTGCGGGCGTCTGCCGCAAGGGAACCTAGGCTCGGCATGGGGATTGAAACGCCCAGGCCCAAGAAGCTCAGAAAGCTTTCCGTAAAGATGGCGGATGGGATCTGCAATGCTGCGGAAATGAAGATGACGGAGATGCAGTTTGGCAGCATGTGCTTGCGGATTATGCGGCTGGGCTTTGCGCCGATGGCCTGCGCCGCCAGAACAAATTCCTGTTTTTTAATGGAGAGCACCTGGCCGCGGACCAGCCGCGCCATGCCCACCCAATAAAGCAGGCCGAACACAACGAAGATGCTCACCATGCCGCTGCCAAGCTTTGCTACCGCCGAACCCGCCAAAGGCCCGTTTGTCAGCACATCCTTGATGGAGACGGATAGGAGGATAATCACCAGCATATCCGGCAGGGAATAGATGATGTCCACTATGCGCATCATCACAAGGTCAACCTTGCCGCCGAAATAGCCGGAGACGGCGCCGTATATCACGCCGATGAGCACGACGATGGCTGCGGCGATGATGCCCACCAGCAACGAAATGCGCGTGCCGAAAATGACGCGGGCGGCGTAATCCCGGCCCAGCTCATCCGTCCCCAGAATGTGGGGGAACACATGTCCGCCGCTGTCGATTATAGCCTGCTCGGCCGGGCTGTATTGGAACGGGGCTAGATAGTTGGTGGTTATGCTGTTCTTGCCGGCGCTGGTGGTGGCGTAATCATAAGGATAAAAGGAAGGCACAACGAAGGCGATTATCATTATGATTGCCAATACCACAAGGCATGAAATGGAAATCTTATCCTTTTTCAGCTTGCGGATACCATCCTTAAAAAAGGTGGTGCTTTCCCGCATGCGGTCCTGTTGGCGTTTTTCATCCGCAGTGGCAAGCTCGAACCTGCTTAAATCCATCTGCATACTCAGCGGCGATTTCTTCGGGAGTTCATTTTTGATTTCCATATTCTCCCCCTTTACTCAAAGTCGATGCGCTTATCGAGAATTTTATATATTACATCACTGATAAATGTCATAAAAATCATGATAAGCGAAAGGAATATGGTGGTGCCCATAATCATGGGATAATCCGAACTTTGGATGCTGCTGACAAAGTACTTGCCCAGCCCCGGCACGGAGAATATCTGCTCTACCACAAAGCTGCCGGTAACGATGTAAGCAATCATAGGGCCTGCATAGGTGACCACGGGGGTGAGAGCATTTTTGAGGGCATGTTTGAAGAGCACGTTCTTCTGATGGACGCCTTTTGCCCGGGCGGTGCGGATATAATCCTGGCCAAGCACATCCAGCATGCTGGAGCGGGTGAGCCTTGTAATATATGCGGAGGGATACAGCATCAGCGCCAATACCGGCATGACTAGTCCCCCCGGGTCGGTGCCCCGGGTTGGCAGGATGGCCCACCAGACACCGAACGCCCACAATAAAATTATGGCCACCACAAAGTTCGGCAGTGAAACCGATGCGGTGGTCAGAACCAGTATTGTTTTGTCCAGTGTGGTGTCCCTCTTAATGGCCGCGAGTGCGCCCAGTACCACGCCCGTGACAATGGCAAGCATCGCTGCAATCAAGCCAATTTTTCCGCTGGTCTTAAAGCCTTCCCCCACGAGCGACATCACAGACCTGCCTCTAAAGTTTATGGAGTCGCCAAAGTCCAGCTTGAGCACATTGCCCAAATACTGCACATATTGCTGACCCAAGGGCTTATCCAATCCATATTTTGCTTCCAACGCTTTTTTAACGGATTCTGTAAGAGCCTTTTGTTTGTTGAACGGGCTGGATGGAACGGCATGCATAACAAAAAAAGTTATTGTTATGATCAAAATGATTGTGAACACCGCCAACAGCGACCGTTTCAGGACGTACCGTAGCATTTTGGAATCCATTGGTCATCCTCCTGTAGATCTTGTCAGAATTGTAAGTGTATCCATGGATATGTATATGTCATTGCGTGTTGTTCATTTACACAAAGTCAATTATAGACAATAATTGTATGTGATCATTGGTTCAAATATACAATATATCGTCCAATACGCTTCGCTATGATATGGCGATTACAAAATACCCTATTTTCTTCCCGGGCGCAGCCCACAGCCATCCGTCTTCCCCTCCGCAGGTGAAAAGCGATATGTTAAAATGTTGCACTGTTTTTTCTCAGCAGAAGAGGGTGACGTTGAAAATGCAGCGAACATTGTGGAAGGTGTTTTCTCCAAAATTCTGTAATCGTGTACTTTTGCGTGTACTTCGGATATATAAAAACGCCCGAATCCTTATAGATTCAGGCGTTTTTCACTGGTGGAGCTTAGGGGATTCGAACCCCTGACTTCCACACTGCCAGTGTGGCACTCTAGCCAGCTGAGCTAAAGCCCCGGTTCATAAATTGGCTGTCCGCTTTGGTATTCCGAGCGAAGGCCCCACGCATTCGCGCAGAAGTTATTATACTGTATCCCCCGCGATTTGTAAAGCGTTTTTTATGAATTTGATTTTAAAAGCGCATTTCATATCGGGATGTTTTCAATGCCCATTTGGTCGGGCCGCAGGCAGAACGATCGCAATTTCCAATGGCCGCAAAACCGCCCGGCAAATTTCCTCGCTCTCCATCCCTGCGCTGTTTCCAAGGCTCCTTGTATGCCCCCCTTGCATTGCCATATCTGAAACTGCGTGCACCTGCAAGCGTTTCGTCACCGAAAATACTGGTACAGCGTGCAGGGCATGCCGCCGTTTGACAGTTTGCGCCGCTTCTCCGCACGGCGGCCGTATACGCGCTCGAACTCCGGATATGCGGTGATGATGCTCTTTCGCCAGCCGGAAAGTGCATCAAACGCCGTGCGCATCTCGCGATACAGGCGTTCTGCCTCGCTTTTTTTGAACATACGCTCGCCATAAGGCGGGTTGCAAACAAGCACGCCGCCCATCTTGTCGCTCGCAAGCTCGCGCACGGGGCGCACCGCCCAGTTCACCATGATTCCTGCCTTCTTGGCATGCTTTTTGCATAGATCGATGGAATGCGCATCGATATCCGAGCCGAGAATATCCACTTTGGGGTTTGTGGCTGCATCGCGCGCTTCCTCGCGTGCAAGGGTGAATGCGTTTTCAGGCAAAAACGGCCATTCTTCCGCCGCAAAAGCACGGTTAAGCCCGGGCGCCCGGTTGCCCGCGATCATCGCAGCCTCAATTGGCATGGTTCCGCTGCCGCACATCGGATCGATAAACGGCTGCTCCGGCACATACCGCGAAAGCAGCACGATTGCCGCGCCAAGTGTTTCCGAAATGGGAGCAGCAACGTTGAACGTGCGATAGCCGCGCCGGGAAAGCCCTGCGCCGCAAGGGTCGAGCGCAAGCGTCACCCAATCCTTCAGGATTCCGACCTCCACGATGACCTCTTTCCCCGTTTCGGGCAGGGTTTCCGTGCGGTAAGCTGCACGCAGGTTTTCCACGATCGCCTTTTTCGTGATGCTCTGGCAGTCGGAAACGGAAAACAGCGTGCTTTTCGCGCTTTTTCCATTCACATGAATAAATGTATCCCGCGCGAGGTACTGCTTCCATGGCAGCGCCTTCACCCCTTCGAACAGCGCATCAAATGTTTTCGCCTCGAACGCGCCGACTTCCAGCAACACGCGCTCCGCCGTGCGCAGCCAAAGGCACGCGCGCGCCATGGCGGAAAAATCTCCCCGAAACGTAACCCGTGCGTCCGCAACGGCTTCCGGTTCGATTCCAATCCGCCTAAGCTCCGCGGCTACAAGCGATTCCAGCCCCAATTTGCAGGTTGCGATCAGTCTCATGCTTTCTCCTTCGGTTTCATCAGCTTTGAAAGCGCGTTGTTGAAGCGCAGCGCCGAAACGCCATATTGTGCGCAAACATCCGCACGCGCGGTTTTTTCGCCGCATTCCCGGCAGGCAAGGTACTCGAGCGCCGCTGCCATAGCCACGGCCTGGTGCCGGTTCAGGCGCGGATACTGCCCGGAAAGCGGCGTTACATACTCAGCCCAGAGCGTTACGGCGGCAATCAGCACATTTTCCGGCCGTCTGCCATACATTTCGCCGATGCAGGTCGTTATCACCTCTCCATACGCTTTGGGCAGGTTGGCGGGGAACCCCTTTGCAAAGCTGATGCTGCTTTCCACAAGGTTGCCGCCGATATAGCCGACAAACGGGCCTTCCGCACCCATCTGCGCAAGCATGGCGAACGCCTCCTGTTTGAGACGGTCCGGTTGATCCATGCGCAGCGCAAACTCGCGCAGCATCGCCTCCGCCTGCGCATCGGCAAAGGATGCAACAAGCGAAAGCAGCGCATGCTTGATGCCTTCCTCCGGCATGCTGAACCCCCATTCTATAAGGTTCTTCAGCTCGTCATCCTCGCGCCAGCGCGCATCGAGTTCCTCCTGAGGCAGACTCAGGATCGCATTCAGCCGGTTCACGCGCGCAAGCATTTCATCCACCGGCACTTGATAGTTGAACAGGAACTTCCGCTTTCTCCCATGAGGCGCGCCGCCCGTCTGCGCTGCGCGGCAAAGCCCGCGGTAATACCGTGCCACCGTATCCCCCGCATTGATTTTAAGAAGCTTATCATAGCATTCCGTCGCTTCCCGGTAACGCCCCGTTTCGTAAGCACATACACCCAAGCGGTGCACCGCTCCCGTTTCATATGGATAATAGCGCACAAGGCGCTGCATCACTTCATATGCCTGCTCGAAGCGGTCAAGATCCATCAGCACAAGCGCCATGCGGTTGAGCTCCTCCGGATCCTCCGTTTCCTCCTGCAAAAGCGCATCCGCCATGCGGTTTGCCCCTTCATCATCATGCGCCGTATGCAGAATCATGGAAAGATTGCACATCGCCTGCACGTTCTTCGGATCCTCCCGCAGCACAGCGCGTGCCTCCGCCGCTGCACGCTTGTTATCCCGCATGCAAAAATAAGCAAGGGAAAGGTTGTTGCGTGCATATGCAAGCTTTGGCGCAAGCGTGAGCGCATGCTGAAGGGCCTCGACGGCCTCCTCATAACGATCCTGTTCCAAAAAGCCGCGCCCTTCATCCGCAAGGTCGTAGGCCCTGTCCTCTTTTGAAAGCGCAACAAGCCCGTCGCCATGCTCCTCAAACTCTGCATCGTCCAACGCGTCAAGCATATCGTATGCATCGTACAGGAACGCGCCATCCGGTTCAAGTTCCAGGTATCGTTCAAAGGAATCCCTGGCATGCCCGTAATCATACAGGCCCACGAAATTGCAGCCCATGCCGAAGTAGCATTCCGGATCCGCCTCCGCATCTGCGCCGCCGCGCGTGAGCGTGAACAAAATGCGGTTGGATTCCTCAAAGCGGTTCATCTCCGTAAGAACCTGCGCCATAGCGATGCGGATCTCCCTGTTTTGTGGATCGCATTTGAGCGCCCTGCCGTAATATGCCATGGCATCCGGCAGGTTGTTTTTGTCGAGCTTTTCCAGCCCACGTTTATAGAAGAAATCGCCCGACTGGGCAAAGGGCAGCACTTTGCCGCGCCCGGCAAGCGCCCGGATGTCCCGTTTCACGCGTTGTCATTTCCTTTCGCTTCCGCGAGCAAGCGCCGCAGGTCATCTTCATTAAACTGATATTTTTTGTTGCAGAAGTGGCACGTAAGCTCCGCGCCATGCTCTTGCGCGATCATGTCTGAAAGTTCCGCCTCTCCCAGTGAAATCAACACGCGCTCCAACCGTTCCCGGCTGCAATCGCACCGGAACTCCGGGTGTTGGTTGGCCGTGATGGCAAAGCCCATCCCGCCGAAAAGCTGCATCAGCGCATCCTTTAAGGATGTGCCGCGCTCCAGCGTGGAGGTGAGCGTTTCGATTTCCTTTGCCTTTTCCGTCAGCGCGTCAATCACCTCGTCCGGACAGCCGGGCAGAGGCTGCGCCAGCAAACCGCTTGCCGCGCGCACGGCGCCGCTTTCCGCATCCACACGCACGCCGAGGTACACAAGCGACGGCTGCTGTTCGGATACGGTGAAATACCGCGCGAAATCCTCCGCGATCTCGCCGGACTGAATCGGGCAGGTGCCAACATAGGGTTCCTTGAGCCCCATGTCGCGGATTACGGTGAGATCTCCAAACCAGCCCACCGCAAGCGCCACGTCCAGCTTGCCGTTCGGCGCAGGCGGAAGCTCCAGGTCCGGATTTTCCACATAGCCCTTCACGCGCCCCGTCCAATCCGCCGTGCAGACGATGTTTCCCGCCTCACCGCCGCCCTTGAGCATTGCGGTGACGCGCTCATCCGCATTTTTCAGCTGCGCGCCCATCATGGAGGTCATCATCAGCGTCCGCCCGAGAGCCGCCGTGCATACGCGCGAAAGCCCATGCGTTTCACGTGCCTGCTCCACCAACGTTTTGCCCGAAATTGCCATGATCTTTACCGTAGAATCCGCAAGAAGCCCGCGGATGATTATATCTTCCATATCTTACCTTCCTTTCTCCGCAACAAATTGCAGCCGTTCGCTCGTCTCCTTCGGCGGTTCCCGCGTGAATGCTTCATACGCTTCAACGCGCACAAAACCCGCGCTCCCAAGCGCCGCGCGAATCTCCCGTTCTGAGTGCGCGCGCTGAATGTGGGTTTCCGTGAAGCGCGCATAGTGCGGCCCTTCTCCCTCGCGGGCGAAGAACGTGAGGTCCATGCGGGTGAGCTTGGTTCCCGGATCATAGGTATTCTGCCAGATATAAGCGGAATCCGCTTCATCCAGCGCGAATGTGTTGTCCCCCAGAACCGTGGAGAGCTTAAAGCGGGAGGAAACATCGAACAGCAAAAGCCCACCCGGCTTCAGGCATGCATATGCGGCAGCCACAAATTCCGAAAGCGCCGCGCGTGAAGCGAGATAGTTCACGCCGTCGCAGGCTGAAACAACCGCATCCACGCTGTGGTGCAGGCTGAGCTTACGCATATCCTGCCGGATAAATGGAATTGCAAGCCGTGCCCTGCGTGCCTTTTCGGCTGCCACGGAAAGCATTTCCTCGGAAATATCCTGGCCGGTAACGGCATATCCCGCGCGCGCCAGCCGAAGCGTCAGCTCGCCCGTGCCGCAGGCGCAGTCCACAACCGTGCGCCTCCCTTCCCCCAAAAGCGAAAGGAGATACTCCGCCCAGGTTTCGCGATCCACGTCGCGCATAAGCCGGTCATATAGTGCAGCAAATTTACCGTAGCTCTGCATACTTCCCCCACTATATCGCATAATCCATAGCATTGGATTGTAAACAATTGTACAACAATCAAGGCGGGAAGGCAAGGGCGCTTGAACTCCCCCGGCCGTTGTGCTAGAATCTGCGTATAAATTTGTAGAATTGCGGGGAATCAATATGGCCCGAACCAATAAGACAGCCGGCGAAGGAACGCAAACGGCAAAGAAGAAGCTCCCGCTTCTTCTCAGGATTCTGCTCGCCCTGCTCGCGCTTGCATTCGTGCTCGGCGCGGTTGTGGCGTGCTTGGGGCTTGACCTGCTCGGCCGCATCTCGCGCCCGGCAGAGGACGGCTTTGCTGCCGCTGGAACGCCTGAACCGGAAGATGAATATGCCCCCGACCAAACGCCGACACCGACGCGCACACCGGAGCTCACGCCCACGCCGCATCCTTCCGCCACGCCGCGCCCCACGCTGCCCGTTTCGGAATATTACGAACAGACCTATCTCACCGATGCGCAGCTTGCAAAGATGGCCGAAAACAACGCGAGCGATGAATTCATCAACGTGCTCCTCATCGGCGCGGATCGCCGTTCCAAAAAGGGGAGTTATAACTCCGACACAATGATGATTGCCACCATCGACAAGCGCCACGGCACCCTTAAGCTCACAACGCTCATGCGCGATATGCTTGTGAACATCCCCGGCCACGGCTACGGCAAGCTCAATTCAGCCGCCGCACGCGGGGGAATTGAGTTGCTGTTTCAAACCATCGAGGAAAATTTCCATATTGTGCTCACACAATATGTGCTTGTTGATTTCTATATGTTCGTTGACGTCATCGACGCGCTTGGCGGCATCACCGTTCAAATGACCGCTGAAGAGATCAGCGCCGCAAACGATTGCATCGCAGGCCTCAACAAGCAGCTTGGTGTGGAATACCTTTGGGATGGTTTCATCTTTGCAGACCCCGGCCCGGTGAAGCTCACGGGCAAGCAGGCGCTCGGCTATTCGCGCATCCGCAAAATTGACAGCGAATTTGCCCGTACCGAGCGGCAGTATACCGTGCTCAACACCGTGCTTTCGATCTTCCGCAGCAAGAGCCTTTCCAAGCAGTATGACATCCTGTACGATTTGCTCCCCATGGTAGAAACAAACATGACCAATGCCGAGATTGTTGATGCGGCTGTAAGCGCCCTCACAAGCAGCAAAGGCGGGCTCATCTATTTCCGCCTACCGGTGGAGGGCTACTTCCAGAACGGAAAATGGAACAAGAAATTCGTGTTTTTTGCCGATCTGCCCGGCATGGCTCAGGAGCTGCACGAGTTCATTTTTGACGATGATGAAACCGTTTCTGCGGCAAAGCTCCTTGACCCGAACCCCTCCTTGCCGCCGCGCACGCCTTCGCCCACCGGCGCAGACGGCGGTTTCTATCCTGAAGCCACGGTATATAACCCCGATGGAACCGGCGGAAGCGGCATCAGCATCGGCGGCGGGGATTGATTGCATTCATTATACGCCTGAAAAGGCGGCGGGAATTCCCGCCGCCTCAGAGAGCCGACAGCTTGGCTGGATTCGAAGTTCCGTAAAGCAGCCTCATTTCCTTCCCTGCTTCTCTTTTTTTGCGTTGATGCGCTCGCATGCCGCTGCATATTTGCTACCGGGGACGCGGTGATGTGCAAGGCACGCATCACAGTTTCCGTGTCTCGCGCACTTAAGCCGTTTGCAGGGGCAGTCATTTTGTTCTTGTTTCATTGTTTATATTTCTCCTGCTTTTTTTACCCGCATACCGCTGTTTCCCGCGCGCCAATTTGATTCAAGCCGCATATTGTGAGATATGCAATTATATGTATACGATTCCCTCCTTGGCGGGTTTTCCCGTTTTTCCCTGCACCGCGCCGCACCGCTACCCTATACGGATGGCGCTCCCGTGCTTTTGCATGATTTTTTAGGTAGCACGACTACCGAAACGGTTTGGACGGACCGGGAACTGCTTTCCGCCTTCGGCGTACTTGCCGCACAGTTCGGTGCTCCCATCACCGTTTGCGGGGGCTTCCGCCGCGTCCTGCCCGGCCGCAGCCTGTGTACTTCACCGCGCTGCGCGGGGCTTATGCTGGATGTCGGCGCGGGCCTTTGTGCACCGGAGCGGGAGCGTCTTCGCCGCCTTGCGGTGCAAAGCGGCCTGTTTGAAACCGTGCTGCCGGAATACGTCGCGCCCACTTGGGTCGGTCTGCAAAAGCGCGTAGCCCCCGTCTGTGCGCCGGGCTGCCCTTTTCCGGAGCTCCGCCCCGGCAACAGCAACAGCTGCGTATTTGCATTGCAGGATGCGCTTGCCGTGCATGGCTTCCCGCCGGACTGCGGCCTCACAGGCCGGTTCTGCGCCGCCACGGAACGCGCGCTCCGCGCCTTCTGCCGCGCGCGGAGAACGCCTTATGCAGGGATTGCAGACGCAGGGATCTGGCGCGCGCTCTAGCGCCGTTTATTCATAAAGAAATTCATATTCCGGCAGCGCCTGCCATTCCGGCGCAGCGCAGGCCGTAAAAAGCAGCGCGGACAGCACAAGCAGACCTGTGGCAAGCAGGCGTTTCACAGGAAAACCTCCCCTCGGCCGGTTTATATTCAATGAACGCTGGTGCAGCAAAAATTGTTCCCATTCTTCGGAAAGTTTTCCGTTTCAGGGCTGCCCCCTTCCTTCGGGTGCGCGAAAGCTATGGAAGCCAAAACGGGCAATGCACATACCATCACTTCTGGTATACCACTTCAAAATCCTCAAACAGCACAGGCATGTCATCGCTGAATTCATAGCCAAGCTCTGCGCCTTCTTCGGTAAAAAATCTTTTGTGGCCGCGCTGCCAGGATTCCAAAGTTTCATCCTCGCCCTCCCGGCTGCAAATTTCATATGTTATTTCGCAGAAAGGAAGGACCGTTACAGCCGTGGTGCGGATGATGCAGCATGGCATGCCGGCCCAATCCGTAATGATGCTGTGATCGCCCACTTCAGGAAGGCGTACCCCTTCCGCTTCAAAAGAAAAAAGGCTGCTTGCCGTAGCGCGTTTTTCCCCGGAAAGGACAAGTGCAAGCAGCTTGTTTGCAAGCAGCTCGCTCAGTTCAAAATGAAAGCATTCATAGTAACGTGTTTCCCGCGGCAGGCCGGAAGTTTGCAGAAACTCCTGCCAGAATTGATCAGGTGCCATAGGCATTCTCCTTCTTGTTGATTCAAAGGTTTTTGTTTAGCCGGTCTTAAGCCAGTAGCTCAGGCTTGGGGCATCCTTCCCCGTTTCCTTTGAACACACGCAGGCGGATGTCTCCACCCGCCTGCGCAGTACAACTTCTTCTTTTTTAGCGTTCTTCGCGGAAATAATTCGTGCCGCAGGACTTCGGCTGCGCATGCTCGCGGGATTGCCGGATGCTCGTGATGATCAGGACGAGAATCGTCGCCGCATACGGCAGCATGCCGTAGATCTGCATCGCAAGGCCCGGGATGCTCACATACAGACGCATGATGGTGAACGCGCCGAAGATCAGGCCGCAGATGAGGCCGCGCACCGGGCTCCAGGTGGAGAAGATCACGAGCGCCACAGCCAGCCAGCCATAGCCAGCCACGCAGTTGTGCACCCACACGCCGGATTGGTTCACCATGCTCATGTACATGCCGCCGATGCCGCAGATACCTCCGCCGATGACCGTTGCCAGGTACTTATAACGCGTTACGTTGATGCCGGCCGCATCCGCAGTGGCCGGGCTTTCTCCCACAGCGCGAAGGTTCAGCCCAACGCGCGAACGTTTGAAGAACCATGCCATCACAAGCGCGATCACGATGGCGAAATACACCATCCAGTTATATTGGAAGAAGAGCTTGGAAATGGTCTGTAACACCGGGGAGGCGCTGTTCTTCAGGCCAAAAAGGTCAAGCTGCGCAAAGGCCGCCTTGGTTGCTTTTGAAACCGTCACAAAGCCGCCGGCGCTTTTGCCCAGGAGCTCACCGCAAAAGTTTGCAAGGCCCGTGCCGAAGATGGTCAGTGTAAGGCCGGTCACGTTCTGGTTTGCGCGCAGCGTAACGGTAAGGAAGCTGTAAATCAGTGCGCCAAACGCGCCTGCGCCAAACGCTGCAAGCAGTGCGATCAGCATGGACAGGAAGCCCGAAGCTGCAAAGCCCGCCCCCTTCGCCATCTGTTCATACGCCCAGGAGGCTGCAATGCTTGCGATTGCGCCCATAAACATCATGCCTTCTACGCCAAGGTTCAGGTGGCCGGATTTTTCAGTCAGGATCTCGCCCAATGTGCCTAAAAGCAGCGGGGTGCCCGCCAGCACGGCAGCCGCAAACAGGCTGATAAAATCGATATTCACGCAACGGCCTCCTTTCCGCGGAACACAAGCTTGTAATTAATGAAGAACTCACAGCCGAGCATGAAGAACAGGATGATGCCAACGAGCACTTCCGCGCAGGATTCCGGTACGCCGGAGGAGGACTGAAAGCCCGCGCCGCGGTCCAGTGCCGCAATAAAGATTGCCACGATAAGCATTGCAAACGGATTCATCTTTGCAAGCCATGCAACGGTGATTGCCGTAAAGCCGATGCCGCCCGCCGTGCTTTCCGTCAGCGTGCCGTCCGCGCCGGCACAGATCAGATAGCCTGCAAAGCCGGAAAGCGCGCCGGAAAGGAACATCGTGCGCAGATACACCTTTGAAACGTTGATGCCCGCATAGCGCGCAGTGTTCGTGGATTCGCCCACCACGGCGATTTCATAGCCATGCTTGGTGCGCGTCAGGTAGAAATACGCAAGAACTACCAGAAGCAAAGCGAAAATCCATCCAATATGCACGCCGAACACCTTGGGCAGCGTAGCGATGGGATCGAACATGCGGATCTTCGGGAAGGAGGTGCCTGGCATCTTCCACACCGGCTGATAGGTCAGGAACTTCACATATTGCAGGGCAATGTAGTTGAGCATGAGGGTAAAGAGCGTTTCGTTCGTGCCCCATTTGGATTTGAAAATTGCCGGCACTACACCGTAAAGCCCGCCTGCAGCAACCGCCGCCGCAAACATGAGCAAAAGCAGCAACACCTTCGGCAAAGCGCTGCCCGTTTCCGCTGCCCATGCCGCAAACTGTGCATCGTAATGGATCGCCACTGCGGAGGCAGCAATCCCGCCAGCCAAAATCTGCCCCTCCGCACCGATGTTCCAAAACTGCATTTTAAATGCAAATGCAATGCCGATGGCAGAAATCAGAAGCGGAACGGCCGTGCGTGCCGTCTCCTTGAGGTACATTGCGCCGCCGAATGCACCGCGCGCCATCTCTCCGTAAATGCCGAGCGGATTATGCCCGAGGATGCGCAGCAGCAAAGCGCCCATCAGGAGCGCGCCCACAAGCGCAGCGCCACGGATCGCCCAGGCCTTGCCCGGCGCAATCGCTGCGCGTTTCACCATGCGCGCAAAGGGTTCCTTATGTTCTGTGCGTTGTTTCATGCTTTCGCCTCCTTCTCTCCGCCCGCATGCACCATCAGGAGGCCAACATCCTCCTTTGTGGCGGTCCGGGGATCCACAATGCCTGAAACCGCGCCGCCGCAAAGCACCATGATGCGGTCCGAAATCTCCATCAGCACGTCGAGATCCTCGCCCACGAAGAGAACCGCGACGCCCTTCTTTTTCTGTTCGTTGAGCAAATCGTAAATCTTGAAGGATGAATTGATGTCCAACCCGCGCACCGGGTAAGCAACCATCAGCACCTTGGGGTTGTAGTGGATTTCCCGCCCAAGAAGCACCTTCTGCACATTGCCGCCGGAAAGCCTGCGCACAGGAGTGGAGGTGCCCGGCGTTACGATCTCAAGCGTTTCGATGAGTTCATCGCAAACCTGCTTGGGCGTTTTGCGATCCACCAACGGCCCCTTGTTGTTCTTGTAGCTGCGGATGAGCATGTTGTCCACCATGTCGAGTGAACCGACAAGGCCCATGCCCAACCGGTCCTCCGGGACGAACGCAAGCGATACGCCCTTTTTGAAGATTTCATCCGGTTTGCAGCCGACGATGTTTTCAAAACCCGTTCCGGCCTTGAATTCCACTGTGCCTTCCTTCACATGGTAAAGCCCCGCAATCGCCTCGCAAAGTTCCTTCTGGCCCGAGCCCGCAACGCCGGCAATTCCAAGGATTTCCCCGCCATATGCCGTAAAGCTCACATCCCGCACGGCCGGTACGCCCTCTGCATTAATGCAGGTAAGCCCCTGCACGCGCAGCAGTTCGTCCTTCTGTTCCACTTCGGGGCGTTCAATTGCAAGGCTGATGCTGCGGCCGACCATCGCTTCGGTCAGGGACTGCTGGGTCGCTTCCGCCGTCTCCACCGTGCCGATGTATTCCCCCTTGCGCAGGATCGCCACACGGTCCGAAACATCGAGCACCTCATGCAGCTTATGCGTAATGATAATGATGGACTTTCCATCTGCCTTCATGGCGCGGAGCACATCAAACAGCTTTCTTGTTTCCTGCGGGGTCAGAACGGCCGTTGGCTCGTCCAGAATCAGGATATCCGCACCACGGTAAAGCACCTTCACGATCTCCACCGTCTGTTTCTCGGAAACCGCCATGTTGTAAACTTTCTTGTTCGGATCGATCTCAAAGCCGTATTTTTCGCTGATCTCAGAGATGCGCGCCCCCGCTTTTTTCCGGTCAAGCTGCACGCCGCCCAGAAGCCCGAGAACGATGTTTTCTGCCGCGGTAAGCACATCCACGAGTTTGAAATGCTGGTGGATCATGCCGATGCCAAGGTCAAACGCCTCCTTGGGAGAGCGGATCTGGACTTCCTTTCCGTGGATGAAGATCTCGCCGTGATCCGGGTAATAAATGCCCGCGAGCATGTTCATGAGCGTGGTCTTGCCGCTGCCGTTTTCCCCCAAAAGCGCAAGGATTTCGCCCTTGCGCAGGGAAAGGCTGACGTTGTTGTTTGCAACGACCTTGCCAAACGTTTTTTTGATGTTGCACATCTCGACTGCTTGTTGGATTTGTTCCATGCATTCGCCTCCCGTTCAGGATATGGATGGGCACGCTGCCCTGTGTGCGCATCCATATCCTGAAAAGCTCTGTGCCCTTACTCCGCATGTAAAGAATGGCAGAGCTGCCGGAAGCAGCCCTGCCATGGTTTGTGATGTTACTCGCCGATCACTTCAACGCCGTCAATGATGTAGTTGAAGGACGGTGCGGAAACGACTTCGTTCTCCTCGTACCATTCGCCCTCAGCCTTATCGATGGTCACAGTGTTGCCGCTAAAGTCCACGCCTTCTCCGTGGTAGGGGCCGGCAAACACATGCACACTGCCATCCAGAATGCCATTGTAGGCTGCCTTGACCGCATCGGCTGTGCCTTCTGCAAGGATGTTCTCATTGAGGTCGGAGAGCAGGCAAACGCCGTCATACAAGCCGCCCATCCAGTCGGTGTCGATCGCTTCGCCCTTGGCGACGCAGGTGGTCGCATACACAAGGTACTGAGACCAATCCCAAATGGCGCTCGTGAGGGAAGCGTTCGGGGCCACATCGATCATGCCGGAGTTGTAGCCAACATGGAACGCGCCCTTTTCTTCAGCGGCAGTCGCCGGAGCGGTGGAGTCACAGTGCTGGGAGATCACGCCGCAGCCTGCGTCGATCAGGGCATTCGCGTTCTGTGCTTCCTTGGTGGGGTCGTTCCAGGAATCGGTGTACATGACCTTCATGGTCACATCCGGGTTGACGCTCTTTGCGCCAAGGTAGAACGCGGTGAAGCCGGAAATGACTTCCGCAAACGGCATGGCCGCAACGTAACCGAGCACGTTGTTGCCGATTTCCTTCGCCTTGAGGCCTGCGACGATACCGGAAAGGTAACGCGCCTCATAAATACGGCCGAAGTAGTTGTGGAAGTTCGCAAGACCCGCGCTGCTGGCCTGATAGCCGGTCGCATGGCAGAACTGCACTTCCGGGTGTTCCTTGGCAACTTCCATCAGGCCGCTCTCATGGCCGAAGCTGGTTGCAAAGATCAGGTTGCAGCCATCCGCGATGAGCTCGTTGGCCGCCTGAATAACCTGCGCATTGTCTTCAGGAATGTTGAACTTGTTGATGATCTGCTCGTCGCTGAGGCCGAGCGTAGCCTTCATCTTTTCCGTGCCGTTGTTGTGGTTGTAGGTGTAACCCATGTCGGACGGATCGGAGATGTGGATGAAGCCGATCTTCATGGCCGAATAATCCACGCCCTCGGTTTCCACATGGACGGAGCCAAGCTCGGTGCCGATGGAATCCTTAAAGGCAAGCTTCTTGACTTCCTTCTCACCGTCGCCTTCGTTGTTCGCAGCGGGCTGGTTGCACGCAACGAGGCCGAGCGCCATCACGAGGCAAAGAATGACTGCGATAATTTTCCTCATTTTCATAATCCTCCTTATTTTTGTTGCTATTTAAGCCCTTTTGGGCATTGCAACCATAGGCGTTGCCGCTGGGATTTCCTGCGGCGGCACAAACAAAAGCGAAGGGGATCCGAATACCTTTTGCGCCTGCACGCATACGCGGACCACCGCGAAAGAAAGGCACGCACGCCCGAAGCATACGCTGGGCGTGTGGAACGGAATGTATTTTATCACAGGATTCCGCTGTTGTCCAGCGCGGCAAGATCCGGTTCGCACAAGGTGGGCGATCCGGCTGCGCGCAGGGCGTTTTTCACATCCTTAAGGCCGCTGCCCGTGCTGATGACGGTAACCGTTTCCTCCGCGCGGATGATACCTTCACGCACCGCACGGCGCACGCCGGCCGTTGCCGTGACGCCCGCAGGCTCCCCAAATATCCCTTCCGTGCGGCCAAGCACGCGCATCGCATCCAAAATTTCTTCATCCGTAACGGCAATCCATGCGCCTTTTGAGGCGGAAACCGCACGCAATGCCTTCACGGGGTTGCGCGGCACGCCCACGGCGATGGAATCTGCAAGGGTGTTCTCTTCCGCCGGAATGAGCGGCCGGTTTTCCCGCGCCGCGTCCACAAACGGGCAGCAGCCGGCCGATTGTACGCCAAGGATTTTGGGGATGCGTTCGATCATCCCAAGCTCGTACAGGTCATGGAACCCGTTGTACACGCCGCCAATGGTGCAGCCGTCCCCCACGGAAACAGCGACCCAGTCCGTCAGCTTCCAGTTGAGTTGCTCCGCAATCTCAAGCGCAACGGTCTTTTTTCCCTCCGTAAGGATGGGGTTGATGCCCGCGTTGCGGTTATACCAGCCATATTTTTCAATCGCTGCCTTGGAAAGATCAAACGTTGCCTTATAGTCTCCTTTGACGGACACCACCTTTGCGCCGAAGATCATGAGCTGCGCCACCTTGCCTTCCGGTGCGCGCTGCGGCACAAAAATGACCGTTTTGAGCCCCATGCGCGCGGCGTTGCCCGCGCAGGACGATGCAGCGTTGCCCGTGGAAGAACAGGCGATGGTATCATAGCCCAGCTCCACCGCTTTTGCAACCGCTACGCCGGAAGCGCGGTCTTTCAAGGAAGCCGTGGGGTTCAGGCCGTCATCCTTGATATAAAGTGCGCGGAGGCCAAGCTCAGCCCCAAGGCGGTTGGATGGGTACAGCGGCGTCCAACCCACGCGCAGGAAGCGCGAAAAATCCCGTGGCACAAGCGGCATCAGCGGCGCATAGCGCCACATGCTGTTCGTGCGGTCACGCCCAAGCGTTTCCCGGTTAAATTCCTTTTTTATGTAGCCATAATCGAAAACGATATCCAAAATGCCCTTTTCACCGCAATGCGGGCAGGTCATGCGTTCATCATATGGCAGTTCTGCGCCGCAAAGTGTGCAGCGGTAACCCAATATATGTTTCATCTGTTGCACCTCTATCCATATTGCAAAAAAAGTTTGACTTGCAAAAAAAGTTTGTTTCCATGTTTATAATACTATATCCATGCGCGTTTGTACAGGCCGTTTTTGTCCGTTTTGCCTGTTTTTTTCGCACTATTTGCCATGGGGGATGCGGTTTTCCGGGAGACATGATAAAATAGGAATACTGAATACACAGGAGGATAAACAAATGGAAAGCGTTGCCCAACGGTTTTTGCGGTATGTTTCCCTTGATACGCAGTCTGCGGACGGTGCAGAGCAAATCCCGAGCACGGAAAAGCAATTTGCGCTTGCAAACCTGCTCGTAAAGGAAATGCACGCAATGGGCATTTCGGACGCGCGCGTGGACGCGCACTGCTATGTTTACGGCAGCATTCCCGCCACAGAACAAGGGCTGCCCGCTTTGGGCTTTATCGCCCATATGGACACCTCGCCCGACGCATCGGGCGAAGGCGTGCGCCCGCGGATTGTAAACGGTTATCCCGGCGGCGATATCCACCTTAACGCAGAAGTTGCCATCGAAGAAAGCATGTTTCCCGCACTTGCGCACTATGTCGGGAACGATATCATCGTCACGGACGGAACCACGCTTCTTGGAGCGGACGATAAGGCGGGGATTGCTGAAATTCTGACATTGGCCGAGTATCTGTTGGCGCATCCGGATCTGCGCCATGGCCGCATTTGCATCGCTTTTACGCCGGACGAAGAGGTCGGCTGCGGCGCGGATCAGTTCGATGTGCCTGGCTTCGGTGCGGATTTTGCCTACACCGTGGACGGCGGCAGCCCGGGTGAACTGGAATATGAAAACTTCAACGCAGCCTCCGCGAAGCTTGTGTTTCACGGTGTGGGCATCCACCCCGGTTCCGCAAAGGGCCGGATGCGCAATGCGCTGCACCTGGCACAGGAATTTGATGCGATGCTCCCGCCCTCTGCGCGCCCGGAGCACACGGAGGGTTACGAGGGATTTTTCCATCTGAGCGAGCTCTCGGGCGATGTGGTGGAGGCAACGGCGCGTTACATCATCCGCGATCACGATGCGGCAAAGTTCGCGGCAAAGAAGGCGCTCATGCAGTCCGCTGCCGCGTTCCTCTGCGAAAAATACGGGGCAGGCGCCGTAGAGCTTACGCTGAAAGATTCCTATTACAATATGAAAGAGCAGATTCTGCCGCACTTTCATCTTATTGAGACCGCAAAGGCCGCGATGGAACGCGTGGGCGTCGCGCCGGAAATTATCCCCGTGCGCGGGGGCACGGACGGTGCACGCCTTTCCTACATGGGCTTGCCCTGCCCGAACCTTGGTACAGGCGGCCATAATGCCCACGGAGTATTGGAATTTATCCCCATTCAGTCCATGGAAACGGTTGTGGAAATCCTGAAAGCAATCGTGGAACTGACTTACGCGTAAGCCATCCCCCCCTTTGCAGATCCTGCGCTCTTCAGCCCGCCGCGCAGATCGCTGAAGCCCTTTTCTCCACACAAAAGCGCGCCCGGCAAGTTTTCCGGGCGCGCTCGTTCTGTCATTTGCCGTATTCAGATGTAAAGAGTGTGCTTCAGCCTTCCTTCTTTCGGGATACAAGCGCAAGCATCAGCAACGCCGCACCCGCAGCTGCCGCCAAATACAAGCCGAATCCTCCCTCATCGCCCGTGGTCGGCGGGTCCAGCGGGATTGGTGCCGGCGTAGGCGTGCCGGCTATAATGGTGGAACCGCTGCTACCGCTGTCCTCGGAGGTGGACTCAACGGTATAAGAGACTGTTGGCTTATTAAACTCTTGCGCCTGACCCTGAACCAAATTGGAATCTATCGGATTAAGGGTAGCAGAATTGTTGGTATAGAGCGCAGAGTAAGACTCGTTGCCATATTCATCATACTGTCCATACGTGCCTGCCCCTGTCTGGGGGTTGGTCAGTTTGACGGAATAAGTCAGCTGGACGGGTGCAAAGTTGCTGACAGACTCGTTGATGTACCAGACGAAATGTTCGCCAGGGTTACTGTCAGTTCCATTGGGGAAATACTCAAGGGTAAAGCGGTATTCGTTATCTCCGGTAGCGCCGAAGCCGTAAACGTTCTCGGATATCTGCGTTTTTTCAAGCTTCTCGCCGTTTACTTTGAGCGTAAGGCGAGAGATATCGTTAACAAAGTCCATGTTGTAGTCGTTGCCCAAATTGTCGGTGCCGCTGCCGATGTAGTCAACAACTGTGGAACCAGCAGACAGGAGGTAGAGAATGTCTCTTTGAATCTCCGTAAAATCAATCGCCTTTCCGCCAGCAAGATAGTTCATAAAAGATGCGCCGTACTGTCCATCCGTTCCGGACAGAAGTGCATAACAGTGATACTTGGAAGCCAACTGGTGATAAACCTCTCTGCATTTATAAAGCGCTACATCAACACAGTTGGCATATTTTTCATGTTCATCCATACCAATGCAATTTTGAATATTGTCGCGATCATACGGAGCGGTTCGATCCGCTAAAGTGTTCTCGATCATCGTTTTGCGACTATCGAGATAAGCATCCCAACCTTCACTAGGAACCCAGTCCAAACTTTTGTACCATACTTCCCATGCACTGTTAGATGCGCAACGGGGATTACCATCAGCAATGTAAGCCGCAGCATATTGTTCGCCACTCTGATCCCAGGAATATGTGATGCCATCACTGATCAGGATCATATATTTGCGGTTATCGCTGGTCGAACTACTTTCCAGCATGGCTTGCGCTGCCAAAAGCCCCGCATGCATATTGCTGCCCTTGATTTTGGGCTCTTCCATTAAGAATGTCGTTAATGCTTCAATGCTTTCGGAGGTCAAAGGCTGAAGTTCAAATTGACGTTCCGTAGCGGTTCCGCGGTATACCACGACACCAATATTCACTTGCGCATTGGTGTTGTTTACCTGTCCCACCAACTCCTTAAGCTTCGTCAGCGCGTCCTGCGCCACAGATTCTCCACAGCTGGAGTAATCCAACACGAAGACCACATCGCTGGTCAGCGTCTCCTCGGCGGAGGGCAACGACAGGGTCACCTGAGATTCAAACTTCTCATCCAAGTTCGTAGCCGACTTGGACTTGGAAACATCCCATTCCGAGCTCTCCTGACTCTGCGCGGCAAAAGAAGCCGTGCCCAATGAAAGCAACAGAGCCATTGTCAAAAAAATTGATATCAGTTTTTTCATCTGTTTTCCTTTCTGCTTTCGCATTAATTTTTGTTTTATGTTTTTATTATAGGCAAAATTATAGGCAAAATGTCCAGAGCCATCCTCTTCGGTACGCAAAAAACGCATCACAACACTTCATTAAGCAATTCGAGTAATGTCATCATATTTCTTTTATTATTTAGGTTATTATAGCTGTCTCACGTTACAATTCGGTTGCATTTAGCCTCTTCATTCTTTTGTTTACACTTTATTCACAATCAAACTCATTAGCGCTTGTTTAAAAAATATTTTAGTTTCGCAAAAATATTTTTTGGTTTCCTCTTTACAAGCGCGGCCAAAAGCTCTAAACTATAGGCGTACGAACAGGTACATATCTTCTGTGAAATATTATGAAACATGGGGTGCTCAGCATGATCGATTTGACAGTACATCCGCAGCAGTTGGAGCGCGCCGTGCAGCGCGCACGCGAAAACAGAATTGTGATCCCCACCTTTGCGCAGATGCGGGATCCTGCCCTGATCCCGGAGGCGATCAAAAAGCAGCTCCGGCACGTCGGCCTTTGGGATGTGAATCCCCTGAACTTGTTCCGTATCTCCTGGCACAACGAACCCACCATGAGCGGCGGCGCTTACGGCCCGGTGAACTTCATTGAACTGCCGAGCGTCCTTACCGGCGTAAAGGCCCGCATCATCGTGCTCTGCGGCAAGTGGTTCCCCACAGGCTGCCACAAGGTCGGCGCCTCGTTTGGCTGCCTGGCCCCGCGCCTCGTAACCGGCCAGTTCGATCCAACCTATAACAAGGCCGTTTGGCCCTCCACGGGCAATTACTGCCGCGGCGGCGCTTACAACTCCAAGCTTCTGGGCTGCGAATCCGTGGCAATCCTCCCCGCTGAAATGAGCAAGGAACGCTTCGACTGGCTCTCAAAAATTGCCGGTGAAGTGATTGCCACGCCGGGCTGCGAAAGCAATGTCAAAGAAATTTTTGACAAGACCTGGGAACTGCGCCGCACGCGGAAGGATGTTGTCATTTTCAACCAGTTTGAAGAGATGGGCAACGTGCTTTGGCATTATCAGGTAACAGGCAAAGCCATCGCCGATGCGTATGAATCCCTTAAAACCGACTCCACCCGCTTTGCGGGCGCCTGCTTCACGAGCGGCTCCGCCGGCACCATGAGCGCGGGGGATTATCTTAAGGAGCAATACCCGCATGCAAAGCTCGCCGTGGGCGAGGCGCTGCAATGCCCCACGCTGCTTGAAAACGGCTTTGGCGGCCACCGCATCGAAGGCATTGGCGACAAGCATGTGCCGTGGGTACACAACGTAAAGAATACCGACATGGTGATCGACATTGATGACGAAGACTCCCAGAACCTCCTGCGCCTGTTCAACACCGAGGACGGCCACAGGTACCTCACGGAAATCGTGGGCGTGCCGAAGGAGACTGTGGATCAGCTTTCCCTGCTCGGCATTTCCGGCATTGCAAACGTGCTTTGCTGCATTAAGTTCGCCAAGTATTACGAGCTTACGGAAAACGATGTCGTTGCGACCGTGGGAACGGATTCCGCCGAGATGTACACCTCGCGCATTGCGGAGCTTAACGAGCAGCAGGGCGCCTACGACATGCTGACCGCCGCGCGCGATTACAGCGAGCATCTGCACGGCATCCGCACGGACAACATGGAAGAGCTGACCTACGCGGCCCGCAAACGCGTCCACAACCTCAAGTATTATACCTGGGTGGAGCAGCAGGGCAGGACCGTGGAAGAACTCAACGCCCAGTGGTATGACGAAACCTACTGGACCTCCATCCACGATCAGGCCAAGGACCTTGATGCGCTCATTAACGCATTCAACGAAAAAACCGGCGTCCTCGCCGACATGGAAAAATAAATTGTACCCGGCAAAAGCCGCCCAAATGGGCGGCTTTTATGCATCGGATCCGGCCTTTAACGAAAAAAGCTCACCCTGTCTTCAAATACTTGAAGCAACACCTGCGATAGCTCCGCGCAGCATCCGCAGGAAAGATCGTACACGATAATGCGCGCCGGGGCGAGCGCAACAAGCAGATTCACAAGCTCGCTTGCCGCGCCTGCGGCCGCGCCGCACCCTTCGCATTCGATGCGCGCATCCGTATCGTCCGTAATGGTACAGCTTCCGTCCGCATGCAGGATCAGCGATACTTCGCGAACACGCGGCTGCTGCAGGCGCACAAGTACGGACAGCACGCGCATCAGCTCAAGGTATTCCGTTTGCAGCATCAGTTCTTCCGCAGCGCAGAGTGCATAAAGCTCAAAGGCGCGCAGCACATCCTGCATACGAAAACGCAAAAACCCTTCAAGATTCAGATGGTCGTTCCCGTCGAAATGCGCGCGCAGCATTTCTTTTACCCGTTCTGCGTCCATGGCGAGAGAGGCATTTCCCGTTTCTCCTATCCCCTCTCTGCGAACCTCAGCCGCTTCATGCGCGGTTTTGATGGCTTCAGGAAGCACGCGCTGCTTTTCTTCAAGGGTGAGCGGCATATCGTTTATAATCCGCGCAAGCTCAAAATTGGCTGCATCGCGCAGCAGCAGCGCGGCAAGCGCTTCGCACAGCGCATCACGCTCCGCCTCGCTCCGAAGGCGAACGAGCGCCTCCCGGCCGCCCGATGCAGAAGATACCGCGATTTCCGTTCCACAGGGCACGCGCTGCAGCCTGCGCGTCAAAAGCGCCGCTACGTCGATTTCATATTCCAAAGTGTTCACGGATACTGTCTGCATGTTCTTCCTCGCTTTATCAGCCCCACCGGCCTTACTTGAGGCGTCATTTGCCGTGCAAAAAGCCTCGTGGCAATACGCGCCTCCCCTTGCAAGATATGCTCTAGTATGTTCAAATGTCCGCTCCGCGCGCGCTGTTAATTTTTGTTTGCCCCCGCGCGCTCTCGCACGCAACGTGTCCAGATTGCGCATTTTTTATCGATATTTTAAATAGTAACGCCATTTTAATTGACTTTATTCATAATTTGTTCTATATTTTCCTTTACTGGGCGGATGTATCCACCCCAAGGACTTGTGCGCTCAAAACAAAGCGGAGGTATTCTTTCAGTGGAAAAAAAGCATGGGCTTAAAAAAAATCTCGGCGTGATGTCTGCAATGTCGATCGTGATCGGCTGCGTGATCGGTGCGGGCGTATTCTTCAAACCATACGCTATCTACCAAACCACGGGGGGCGCGCCCGGGATGGGCATGCTCGCGTGGATTTTCGGCGGCGTTGCCAGCATCCTCGCTGCGCTCACGTTCGCTGAAGTCGCCGTACTTATCCCCAAAACCGGGGGTATGGTTGCATATCTCGGGGAAGTTTACAACGAAAAGCTCGGTTTTCTTGCAGGCTGGATGCAGACGGTGATCTTCTACCCCGCCTATCTTGCCGGTTATGGCGTGACCGTCGGAAAAGAGCTCGCCGGCAGCGATTCTCCGTATGTTCTTCCCATTGCAATGGCTGTCATCATCCTGCTTGTTGCGTTCAATTCGCTGGGCTCCAAAACCGCAAGCGGCATTCAGGTCGTTTCCACAATCTGCAAGCTGATCCCGCTCATGCTGCTGATGGTGTTCGGCTTCCTCCTCGGCAGCGGCGATCATCCGATCTTCACCCCCATGGTTTCCGAAACCACCAATGCGGGGGCCGCACTCGGTTCCACGCTGCTCGCTGTCCTTTTCGCATTTGAAGGCTGGACGAACGTGGGCGCGATTGCAGGCGAAATGAAGCGCCCCGGCCGCGACCTTCCGCTTGCCATTGTGGGCGGCGTTTCGATCATCATGGCTGTGTATTTTGTGATCAACATGGCATACCTTTGGGTACTCCCTGCGGATCAGCTGATGAATCTTGAATCCCCTGCTTCCGCCGTAGCCATGCAGATTTTCGGGCCCACGGGCGGCCTGCTCATCAAAATCGGCATCATCATCTCCGTCATCGGCGCAGCCAACGGCTTCCTGATGTCCGGTTCCCGCGTTGCTTACCAGCTTGCCGAAATGAACACCCTGCCCATGAGCGGCGCACTGAGCAAGCTCAACGGCAACCATGTGCCCGCAAACTCCATCCTGTTAATCGGCCTGCTCGGCTGCATCTACTCGCTTTCCGGGCAGTTTGACATGATGACTGACCTTGGCACATTCTCCTGCTGGATTTTCTACACCCTGACGTTTGCCTGCGTGATGAAGCTCAGGCGCACGCATCCGGAACTTGAGCGCAAATACAAAGTGCCGCTTTATCCCGTGATCCCTATCCTTGCGATCCTGAGCGGCCTTTATGTGGTCATAAGCCAACTCTTCCTTTCCGGCACAAAGGCCACGCTGCTTTCCATCGGGAGCATCCTAATCACGCTCATCGGCTTGCCGGTGTTCCTTGCAGTGCGTAAGCACACCGCAAAAAAGGCAGACTAACCGGAAAAGCTGAATTTACAGTACCGCTTGCAGCGCCCTTTTCCCGTTCGGAAGGGGCGCTGCAGTTCTTATCCACCATCTTCCTGCCGGTTTTCCTTGACAATCCCGCGTTTGTGCGCTATACTTCCACATATATTGATATTGTGGGTCGATGCGGGTTTTCAGTACCAATCAGGGAGTTTCGCCCAGAGAGATGCGCCAAGGCTGCAAGCGCATTCGGAATCTGATTTTGGGAATACCGCCCCGCGGACTGCAACCGTTGCGGCGCGTTAAGCCGTTTCGAGAGGGTTTTACCAATCGGGGTGGAACCGCGGAACATGTTTGAATTATGTCCGTCCCCGGCGCTTATGCCGGAGGCGGGCATTTTTTCTTACCCAATGCACACATGCGCGTTTTACTTTATTTTGGCAACCAACAAGGAGGATTTCACCATGAAGATCACGTTTCCGGACGGTTCCGTCCGCGAATTCAACGAAGGCGTAAGCGCCTTTGACGTGGCCGAATCCATCGGCTCCCGCCTGCGCAAAGCCACCATCGCCTGCGAAATCGACGGGGAGCGCGCCGATGCGTTCGCGCCCATCCACAGCGACTGCACGCTCAAGCTGTTCACCTTTGCGGATGAGGGCGGCCGTTGGGCGTACCGCCACACCGCATCCCACATGCTGGCGCAGGCCGTGAAACGCCTGTACCCGGATGTGAAGCTTGCCATCGGCCCCGCGATCGAGAACGGATTTTACTACGACTTCGACGCGCCCGAAACCTTCACGCCCGCTGATCTTGAAGCGATTGAAAAGGAAATCGTCAAGATCGAAAAGGAGAACTTCAGGCTGGAGCGTTTTGAGCTGCCCCGCGCGGAAGCCATCGCCTATATGGAAAAGCTGGGCGAGCCTTACAAGGTAGAGCTCATCCGCGATCTGCCGGAGGATGCCGTCATCAGTTTTTACCGCCAGGGCGAATTTGTTGACCTCTGCGCAGGCCCGCATGCAGAATCCACCGGCAGGGTGAAAAACGTAAAGCTCATGAACGTTGCGGGCGCTTACTGGCGCGGCAGCGAAAAAAACAAGATGCTTCAGCGCATTTACGGCACAGCATTTGAGAAGAAAGCCGACCTTGACGAGTACGTCGCTCAGGTGGAAGAAGCCAAGAAGCGCGACCATAACAAGCTTGGCCGCGAACTCGAATACTTCACCACTGTGGATGTGATCGGCCAGGGCCTCCCCATCCTGCTGCCCAAGGGCGCGCGCACCATTCAGCTTCTGCAGCGCTGGGTTGAGGACGAAGAACAGAAGCGCGGCTACCTGCTCACCAAGACGCCGCTCATGGCCAAGAGCGATCTATACAAAATTTCCGGCCACTGGGATCATTATCTGGATGGCATGTTTGTTCTCGGCGACCCGAACGATGATTCCAAAGAATGCTTTGCCCTGCGCCCGATGACCTGCCCGTTCCAGTATCAGGTGTTCCTCAACCGCGGGCGCAGCTACCGCGACCTGCCCATGCGCCTTGGAGAAACCTCAACGCTGTTCCGCAATGAGGATTCCGGCGAGATGCATGGCCTCATCCGCGTGCGCCAGTTCACGATCTCCGAAGGCCACCTGATCCTCCGCCCGGATCAGTTGGAGGACGAGTTCCGCGGTTGCCTCGAGCTCGCCAAGTACCTGCTCGGCACAGTCGGCATGCTCGACAATTGCTCCTTCCGCTTCTCCCAGTGGGATCCCAACAACACGGAGAAATACATCGGCACGCCGGAACAGTGGGATGAGGCACAGTCCACGATGGCGAAAATTCTCGACGACCTCGGGGTGAACTATACCATCGGCATCGACGAAGCCGCGTTTTATGGCCCGAAGCTGGACATTCAGTACAAGAACGTCTTTGGTAAGGAAGATACCATCGTTACAATTCAGGTCGACCAGCTTCTTGCAGAGCAGTTCGGCATGGAATATATCGACCAGGAAGGCAAAAAGGTTCGCCCCTACATCATCCACCGCACGAGCCTTGGCTGCTATGAGCGCACGCTCGCATACCTCATCGAGCTTTATGCCGGCGCGCTGCCCACGTGGATGGCGCCGGAGCAGGTTCGTTTCCTGCCTGTGACCGACCGCGCTGCGGATTACTGTGCCGCACAGGCCAAAAAGCTTGAAGCGCTCGGCTACCGCGTAACGGTTGATTACCGCAACGAAAAGACCGGCAAGAAAATCCGCGATGCACAGCTCGAGAAGGTGCCGTACATGGTCGTTGTGGGAGATCGGGACATCGAGAACAACACCGTTTCCCCGCGCCACCGTGCGGACGGGGACCTCGGGGCAATGAGTATGGATGCTTTCACGGCGCTGCTCAAGGAAGTTGTCGACAGCAAATCGAAAAAATAAGCCTCTTTTCAGAAAAGCCTGCTGCACAAACACAATCCGCAGCAGGCTTTCCTTTGCGCCATATCGTTTTCGCGTCAGAAACGCAGAAAAAAAGAAATTTTGGCGTTGACAAGCGGGATAGAAATCGGTATAATAGGCCTTGCGATTGAAAAATTGCTTCCTGTGCGGCCGTGGCGGAATAGGCAGACGCGTACGTTTGAGGGGCGTATGGG
>ULXL01083183.1_pt1 | contig 119378 bp, 120 predicted proteins | sample 1961241 | NCBI WGS metagenome assembly ULXL01 (sample SAMEA4835837, study PRJEB28245) | human gut metagenome | biome: gut microbiome; material: fecal sample | place: Denmark | collected 2008
CAAAACAACTTGTGAAGTATCAGTAAATATCGATTTAACTCCACCAACTTGTTCAAATATTGCTAAACTTAATAATTCTTCTGGAACTAATTATTCTAGTAATTCTTGGACAAATCAAAACATTTATACATCAGCTACATGTACTGATCAAAACAGTGGTTGTAGTGCTATAAAGAAAGTTACTACAACAGGTGCAACTGGCAATCAAAATAAAGTCTCAAATGGTACCTATACGGTCAGTGCTAATGGCACTTCAACTACAACTTGGTATGTGTATGATGTTGCGGGTAATGAGGCTACTTGCCAAACAATAACAGAAAAGAAAGATATCACTCCACCAACTATAACCCCTTCGACAAAATTATCAGTAAAAGACAATATAACAGGAGTTATAACCGATAACAATGCATTAGCTGGATATGCTATAACAACATCCAAGGCAAAGCCTAGCAAGTGGACAACCATAAGTGGAACTTCAGTTACTAAAACAGAAACTAAAGAGAGTGGAACATATTATATTCATGCCATTGATGCCGCTGGCAATTGGTCTTATGTTGAACAAAAAGTAGTCGCTTTAGCCCCACCAACTTGTACAATCACGCTTTCTGGAACCGCAGGTGAAAATTCTTATTATAAATCTAATGTTACAGTTACACTAAATACTTCAGGAACTGTTACTACAAAAGGCTTAGCAACATCTAAAAATTCTACTAATGGAAAGGCATCAGTAACTCATGCAAGTGATACTAATAGTGTAACTTACTATGGATATGTAAGTAATGCTGCTGGAAGTAGTAGTTGTTCAAAAACGTTTAAAAAGGATTCAACAAAACCAACCATTTCTTATACACTAACCAAAGATGGCGGTGGAAGTTATTCTTCGGGAACTTGGACAAATAAATCAGTCACAAGAAAACTAACTCCAGCCGATGCGACTAGTGGTGTGGCTGAAACACAGTATAACACTGGTAGTGGTTGGAAAAAAGAAACAAATGTTTCTAGTTACAAATATGGAGAAGGTGTAAATTCTGTAAAATTTAGAGTAAAAGATAAGGCTGGTAACTATAGTAAAACCGTCTCTCTAACCTTCAAAATCGATAAGACACCACCTGTTTATACAAGCGTTTCTAAACGTTGCGGTGGAGTTGTAGCTGGTCAATATTGGAGAGTTGAAGTCTATTTTTCCGATTCATTATCAGGACTAGGGAAAAGAAATGTTACAGGTTTGGATAGTAGTCAAACAACAAAGTTTAAGCAAGCCAATTATAACGGTGCCCAAAGTGCAGCTGATGCCTTAGGTACAGGTGGTAGTTGGTACAGTTTTGATCATAAAGTTTGTGATGTAGCTGGCAACTGCTCTAGTAAAAGCCAACGTTCAATTGGGGCCCCATCATGCTAAGGAGAGATAGAATATGAAAAGAAAAATAATTATTATAACCCTAATAGTTATTTCTGTTATAACTATTGGAGTTGGAGTTTTCTTAATAAATACTGATATATTAAAAAACACAACCACTATAAAAGACACTCCATTATCATTAGAAGAAAAATCAAAAAATCTATCTCCTATTTTAGAACAAATTCTTTACTACAATACTTATTTATCTAATGAATTTCCTATTAAAGATATTGACAAACTAAATAATACTGCAAAGACAAAATTTCTTTTAAATATTACTTGTAACTTAGAAACCAGCGAAGTAAGTGTATCTGACTTAGAAAAAGTAGGAGAGAAGTATTTTGAAGATTTTAAAATAGTAAAAAAAGATATTAAAACTAGTAATGATCAAGTTTTATATAAATATAAAAATAATAAATTTACTTATGTCACTAGTGAAGAGGTTTTATATGAAACCAATATAAAAGATCAAAAAATAATAGCTACTGAAAATAAATGGGTTGTTCAAGCTAAAATTTATTATTCAACCACTAAACATCTTGATCAAACTAAAATTGAAAAAAAGATCTATCAAGACATAGATTTAATTAATAAGCAAGATCCTCTTTTTACAATTTCTTCTGATATAACTAACTATCAAGAGGATATTCCCCAAACTGTTGACGAAAAATTAAAGACGGTTACATATAATTTTAAAAAGGTTGATCAGCTTTATAAATTAGATAGTATTTTATTTGAATAACTATAACGAGTATAATTACTCGTTTTCTTTTTATCTTGCCCGAAAATCTAATAAATTATATAATAAAAGAAGGTGATTATATGAACGAATTTAAAGATAAAGATTTACTGATTGTTTGTCCTAACGCAGAGAAAGTCAAAATACTAGATCATATCAGTCAAGATAAAACTTTGTATAATATAAAATTTATGACAAAAGAAGAATATAAGCATAACTACTACTTTTCTTATGATGAAAAAGCCTTGCATTATCTTCTAACTAAATATGACTATAATTTAGATGTTGCTAAAGTTTACTTAAAAAATCTTTACGTAATAGATACAAATAAGATCTATCAAAGTCCAAAACTAAATTTTCTAAAAGATTTAAAAAAAGAATTAAACGAAAAAGGACTTCTTATCTACAATCCACTCTTCAAAGAATACATAAAAAATAAGCAATTATTTGTAAAGAACTATTACGATTTAGAAAAGTATGAAGAAGAGATGCTTAATACAAAAGTAGAAATTCCCCCAGTAAAATTAAATAAAGAAGTAACTGAATGTCAAACTTTAGAAGAGGAAGTAAATACTGTTTGTTTAAGAATAATCTCTTTGCTAAATAATGGTGTTGATATCAATAAAATCTACTTAACAAATATTTCTAATGATTATTTTTATACTTTAAAAAAACTTTTTTCCTATTATAAAATTCCTCTAAACATAGATATGAAAAATTCAATATATGGGACAAAAGTAGTTAAAGATTTTCTTGAGACAAAAGAACTTGATTTAGAAAATAAAAGCAAAGCTATAATAAATCGTAAATTAGTAAATATTCTTTCTCAATTATCTACCTTAGATGAAGAAAGTTCAGCCTATCAAAAAATTTTAGTAGACAAATTAAAAAATACTTATCTTCCTCCAAAGAAAAAAACCAATGCTATTTCTATCAAAGATCTATATACTGAAACCTTTTCAAGTGATGAATATGTATTTGTTCTTGGTTTCAATCAAGACATTCTTCCTAAGATGGAAAAAGACATTTCTTATATTAATGATTCTATTAAAGAGGAAGTACCTCTTTATAAAACAGCGTATCTTAATAGACGTAATAAAGAAACACTTATTTACTTATTAAGTAAAATTGATAATTTATATCTTTCCTATAAATTATCGTCACCATTTAGTAATTTTTATAAATCTAGCTTAATAACTGATTTAAATCTAAAAGTAATAACACCTGCCACTGATCTATTAACTAGCTCAAATATTTATAATAAGCTTCGTTTAGCCGAAAAACTTGATATGTATCATCTCTATGGTGAAATAGATGATATGCTTAAAACCTTAGCTTCTTCATATAAGATCCCCTATAACACTTACAGTAATGCTTTTACCGGTATAAAAAATGATACTTATCTTACTAATTTGCCATATCCATTAAAACTATCTTATACATCTCTTAATGCTTATAATGAATGCAGTTTCAAATATTATATAAAATATGTTTTAAAACTAGATAAGTATGAAGATAACTTTGCTGCTTTTATTGGTTCAATGTATCACAAAATCCTTCAACTTTATAAGAAAACTAATTTTAATTTTGAAGAAGAATATCGTGCTTATTTAGAAACAAGGACGCTTTCACTAAAAGAAAAACTATTACTTATTCGTATAAAAAAGGATTTAATTAGTCTAATAAAACAACTTCAACAGCAAGAACTTTTAACTGGCTTTAACGAAGCTTTATATGAAAAGAAAATAGACATTGATTTAGATAAACCAGTTTCTGTTGTCTTTACAGGCACAATCGATAAAATTATGTATTACAAAAAAGTTGAAGATACTTATTTTTCGTTAGTTGATTATAAAACAGGTTTTATTGACACGCATATTGAACCAATGAAATATGGACTTCACATGCAATTACCTGTTTACTTATACTTAATACACTATTCAAAAGTCTTTGCTAATCCAATATTTACTGGCATTTTCTATCAAAATATTCTTTTTAATTATCCAACTTGGTCACCAAAGAAGACTAAAGATGAAATTTACAAAGAAAACTTAATGCTTCAAGGCTATACCACTGATGACACTTCAATTCTTGCTCGTTTTGATTCAACCTTTGAAAAAAGTGAATACATTAAAAGTATGTCTTATACTGAAGAAAAAGGCTTTGGTACCTATGCTAAGACCATTTCCAACGATTTGCTCTATGATTTAATAACATATACTAAAGATCATATTTCGCAAAAGACAGATGATATTTTAGCTGCTAAGTTTGATATTAACCCCAAAGTTTATGCCGGAAAGAATATTGCCTGCGAATTTTGTCAATTTAAAGATTTGTGTTTTATGAAAGAAAAAGATCAACTTTATTTAGAAAAGGTTGATGATTTATCGTTTTTAGGAGGTGATAAGTAATGCCTAGTTGGACTAAAGAACAGCAAGATGCTATTAATTTAGAGGGAAAAAACATCATTGTTTCTGCTGGCGCTGGTTCTGGTAAAACGGCAGTTCTAACAGAGCGCGTTTTACGAAAATTAAAAAGTGGTATCCATATTAATGAATTGCTCGTTCTAACATTTACTAACGCCGCGGCAGCAGAGATGAAAGAACGTATTCGCAAGGCCATTAATAAAACCCCTGGCCTTGAAGAAGAAGCAACTTTAATTGATGGAGCTTATATTACTACTTTTGATTCTTTTTCCCTTTCTATTGTTAAAAAATATCATACGAAGTTAAATGTTACCAGCACCATTTCTATAACTGACGAAGTTGTAATTGATATAGAAAAAGCGAAAATTCTAGATGCCATTATGGATAGGTATTATTTATCTCCAACTTCCGCTTTTCAAAAATTAATACAAGATTTTTGTTTAAAAGATGACCAAGAATTAAAAAAATATATTTTAAATACATATAAGAAAATTGAATTAAAATATGATAAAGAAAAGTATCTTGAAGATTACTTCATTAATGAATTTACTGAAGAGAAAATAAATTCTTATATTAAAGAGTATGTTGACTTAATTGATATTCGCCGCAAGAGTATAGCCAAGTTATTAGTTGATTTAAATGACTATTTTGACGGTGATTACGTTGCTTCTATTGAAGATTCTCTCGCCAAACTTCTTTCTGCAACCACCTATGAAGAGATTGCCTCATCCCTAGATATTAAGCTTAAAGCGGTTCCACGTGGCAGTTGTGAGGAAGGAAAAAAAGTAAAAGAAACAATTTCTGATCTTATAAAAGAAATAAAATCTTTGGCAACCTATTCTAAAACAGCAGAAATGTCTGATGAAATATTTTCTACTAAAGATAATGCTCAAACAATTATTAATATTATTAAAGAGTTAGATAAAAGACTAACAATCTATAAAACAGAAAATGAATTATATAACTTTACAGATATTGCTAGATTAGCTATAAAAGTAGTTGCTGAATACCCTGATATTCAAAAAGAGCTGAGCGCCTCTTTTAACGAAATACTAGTTGATGAATATCAGGATACTTCCGATACTCAAGAAAAGTTTATTTCTTTAATTTCTAATAATAATGTTTATATGGTAGGGGATATAAAACAATCAATCTATCGTTTCCGTAATGCCAATCCATATATCTTCAAAAATAAGTATGATTCTTATCGTGATACCGATGCAGGTATAAAGATTGATTTAGTCAAGAATTTCCGTTCTCGAAAAGAAGTTCTTGATAATATTAATTTATTATTTGATTTATTTATGGATGATGAAATAGGTGGTGCTGATTATAAAGCCTCCCATCGCATGGTTTTCGGCAACAATGCCTACCTAGAAGATGGTTATACTAATCAAGATTATAATCTTACTTGCTTAACTTATAAAGAAGTACCTAAGCCGTTTACCAAAGATGAGCAAGAGGCTTTCATTATTGGTCAAGATATCATTGATAAAGTATCAACTAAATTTCAAGTATTTGATAAAGATAGTGGTCTTCTTCGTGATATTGAATATAAAGATTTTGTCATTCTTCTTGATAAAAGCAAGAACTTTGATTTATATAAAAAAATCTTTGAATATCTACATATACCTTTAACTATTTTGAAAGATGAAGCACTACGTAAAGATCAAGATATTTTAGTTCTAAAAAATCTTTTGAATCTACTAATCTGTATTAAAGAAAAACGTTATGATGAAACATTTAAATATAGCTTTACCTCCATTTCAAGAAGCTACTTATTTAAAATATCTGATGAAGAACTGTACAATATCTATACAACTTCAGCGTATTTTGAGACTCCACTATACAAAAAGTGTCTTGAGGTTATAGAAAATATTGATTTGATGTCTCCTTCTGAATTTCTATATTATGTTTTAGATGCTTTTAACTATGATGAATGTCTTTTAACAATTGGGAATGTAAAATCGTTCAGAATTCGGACGGAATATTTTTATAATTTAGTTAAGAACTTTGAAAGCAGTGGTAACACCATTTATGATTTTGCCACATATTTAGAGGAGATATTTGAAGATGATTATGATTTGAAATTTTCTGTTAATACAACATCAGCCAATAGTTGTAAAATTATGACAATTCATAAATCAAAAGGTTTAGAATTTCCAATTTGCTATTTTGCTGGTTTTTCCTCAAAATTTAATACTATGGAATTAAAAGAAAAGATTATTTATGATAATAAATATGGTCTTGTTATTCAAAATGTTAATGAGTCATACAAAGATACTATTCTTAAGACCTTATTGAAGTTTTCTTCTAAAAAGGAAGAGATTTCTGAAAAGATTCGTCTTTTATATGTAGCACTTACTAGGGCAAAAGAAAAAATGATTATTGTATTACCAGAGCAAGAAGAAACAAATGAAGTTTTTGATATTGTTCCAACATACGACAGGGAAAAGTATAACAGTTTTCTATCAATTATCAAAAGTATTTTTTCTGTTTTGCTTCCCTTTGAAATAAAAACTGATGTTAAAATAACAAGAGATTATCAAATTTCTCAAAGCACATCTTTCACCCCAAATCAATTAACAGATCAATCCACTCAAATAACAGTTACGGAACTAAATATTTCAACTGAAGATATTGCTGAAAAACATTATTCTAAAGATTCACTTCATTTAATAACTAAAGAAGAGCAAGAAACAATGGATTATGGAACTAGGGTTCATGAAATCTTGGAGACAATAGATTTCACTAATCCAACCCCAGTTTTAACACTTCTACCTTCGTCATTACAAGAAAAAATAAATCTTTTCTTAAGTACACCAATAATTAAAGAAAATTTGTCTTCTAAAATGTATAAAGAATATGAATTTACCTATTTAATCGATAATACCTATTTCCACGGAATTATAGACTTGTTAATTGAAAAAGACAGTGAAATGATTATTGTTGACTACAAATTAAAAAATATCGCTGATCAAGCATATGACCAACAATTAAATGGCTACCGCAGTATAATCGAAGAAAAAACAAATAAAAAAGTTAGTTGTTATCTTTATTCAATAATGGACAATACTTTTAGAAAGGTTGAAAAATGATAAAAATTTGTTTTGTATGCCTTGGCAATATTTGCCGTTCCCCAATGGCAGAATTTATTATGAAAAAGAAAGTTTTAGAATTAAATCTTCAAGAACAATTTTTTATAACCTCACGCGCTACATCGTATGAAGAATCCGGAAATGATATTTATCCTCCCGCTAAGAAAAAATTATCTTTGGAAAATATCCCTTATGCTATTCATAAAGCTACTAGATTAGAAAAAACTGACTATGCTCAATTTGACTATTTTATCTGTATGGAACAAGCTAATGTCAGAAATACTCTTCGAATTTTTGAGCAAGAGGAATCTGACAAAGTGTTTCGTCTCTTCGATATAACAGCCACTAAAAAGGATATCGCAGACCCCTGGTATACTAATAATTTTGACAGAACATATAAGGATTTAGATGAAGGCATAGACTTTTTAATTAAATATCTTTTGAGTAATAAGTTATAACTATGATTATAACTTATTATTTTTTTCTAGCCTTGTCAAAATCTGCTAAATATGATATAATATGTGCCACATATGGAAAAGAGGGGTTCGTTTATGGGAAAATACCATTATATTCAAATTACTAATTTTGATGATATTAGTGAGGAACAGTTAACAGCTGCAATTGAACAAAACAGCAATACATATAATTTAATGAGTAGAGAAGTCGAAAATCTTCATAGAGTTAGTGAAGCTGCGAAAGCCCAAATAAAGAAGCCGCCTACCATTATAGAAACGGAGAAACCAAGCATAGAAGAATTGCCTTTTGATGCTGATTTTGAAGAAGAAATCGAGTACTATTACTCTGAATTAAGAAAATTAACTTTACAGCAATTAGAGCAAGAATTAACCGCGACTTTACCAGCACGAAGTCATTATGAATATGAAAGAATTCTCCGTCGTCTACAAGCAGAACTATTAAAAGAATGTAAAGAAATTCGTGATTTTATTGCTACAGAACCAGCATTAAGTCAAAATGATTTAAAGGAATTTCAAATCGAGCTAAACTCTCATATGGCCAAATTAGCCGCAATTTCTGCTGAAATAAATAGAAAGCAAGAAACTGTTGTTGCTGAACCACCTGAAAATAATCTCATCTTCGTACCTACCTCAAGTGGTAATATCCGAATATTAGATGATGTTGCTGGCATGGACATTGAACATGCTAGAGCTATTGCCCAATTAATAACATCTATTAAAGATGGGACTTTTAAACAAGCAAAATGCTTAAGTGGCGCTGGCTTTACTTTAAACGAGGTTCGTGACTTAAATATGGGTGGGCGTGTAACCTTTATGCGTTTGAATAGTGATACCTACGCGATAATTGGAGCTTTTATTAAAAAGACAAATAATAACAGTGGCTATCGTAAAATTTTAAATAATCATGCACAAGCCTACTATGATGTAGAGCAACAATTAAAAGAAAATGCCACTAATCCAGACTTTTTATCAATGCATAAACTATATGAACAAGAACTATTCAGAAAATTATCACCACCAGTCCTAGAGCATCCAGCAGTTCATACTAAGGGAGGTAAATAAGATGAAAGCACTATTAAAACAACTTCATAATGCTCAAAATACAATTACTGCTGCCTTAGAAACACCAAATGAAAAATATGAATTTTATCAAAATTTTTTCAAGAAATATGATATAAATTCTTTTAAAAATATTCTTAAAATTGATCGAGCTGACTTGGCAATAGCTATAACTGCCGCCTCTGATGATTCCGAGGAGATTGATGAAATAACAGCCTTATTACAAGCTAATAGTGAATTTTTTAGAACTATAGATGAAAGCAGTATCAATGACTTTTTAGAAATTATTGACGCCTTAGAAGATGCTGATATTTTAGATGATGTGTTATATAACCTTCAACACGGAATTAGATTTTCTAAATTAAAACGATTTCTTTCTGAAGAAAACTATAATACAGAAGCCTTAGCAGAAGTTGCCACATCCTTTGGCTGTACTCCGCAGTATTTTGCTTCTTTTATTGACTTCTTACGTAATGAAAGAGAAAAATATTTATCAGATGTAGAATCAGAAGACGAAATTCCAGATATTCCTATCTATTCTGCCCTTAATTTTATCTCTTTTTTAAACGAAGCTGAACGGGAACATGAATTAAGTGGCCAAGCAATTGATAATTTAATTACAGAACTTAGCGATTTAAACGCAAGTCCCAAAGCACTTAAAAGACTTTCTGACTTTACTGATCAATTAAGAGGTTATAATCCCGCTGGATTTGTTGAAGAGCTTGCCTATATAAGAAAATATTATGAGAAGTTAGCCTCAGCAGAGAAGAGTCGACTTAAAACCTTAAATCGTCAAAAAAGAAATTATGAACTTCTCGAAAATCAAATATATTTAGATACTCAACACCCAGATAGGATAATAAAAATTCCTAGTAAACAGCTAGCTAAAATTCAAGAATCAGACATTAGAAAATCAACTCTTAGAGTCATTTATAAGCACAATCTTGCTTTATGTGCTGCCAAACAAGCTGAATATGAAGAAGCAACCGCTAATGATACCCCGCATTATCAGGTATTACTTGCCAAGTATGGTATATCACCAAATCAGTATGAAATAGGAACGATCTTACAACATTCATTGAAAGATATAGAAGCGATGTTGCAGCAACTAACAAAGCGAAATATCACTGAGCCTAAAATGCTACTAAATATAATTCAAGTAAGTAATTTAGAAACTATTAATAATTATTCAAGCCTAATTGACAAAGGAATTATAACTAGTAACTTGTTAACTGGACATTTGAGTTTATTTGATTATAATTCTAAAGACTATCAAAATATGATGCATAATTTACAAACTATTCAAAATAATGAACTTAATCCATATTATTTTACTACTTCGGAAGAAGTTCTGATAACTCCATATCAAAGGTTCCAACACAACATTGATACTTTGAAAAACTATCAGTTGACTGCTTCCTTACATACAGGAATTGACGCCTCATTCTTAGCCGCGCAAGATTTAACAGATGCTCTTGATACGCTTTTAGAATTAGGTTACGAAACCACTTTAGAAGATTCACTGGATCTCTTAAATTATCGTGATAAATTTAATCGCCTTCATATTTTAAAGGCTTTAAATATGAAGGTGACATCAAAAGAAGAATTAGTAACAGTCTTAACAACCGACAAATTTTATCTGCCAGACGATCAGATAACCAATTACATTTATAATGCTGCTATTCACAATCTGCCTAGCAACATTTCACGTTTAGAAACAGAAAGAGTAACCCCTGTTTCACTAGAACCGTTAAGCGAATTTTCTAAAACTTCAAGAACTTATAATATTAGCGGCATAACTATCTCTAAAAATAGAGTTCAACGAAATTTAAATTCTATAAAACAAACGGGGAATCCTACCAATCGATTGCTTTATAGCATTTTAAATGGCGCTACATTAACTGATGAAGAAGTAACCGCCATTTCCACTAGTTTAAGTCCTAAAAAGGATCAACAATTGGTAAAAAGATAAATTAATGCTCTCAAATAGTATTTTAAGAATAGAAAGAAAGTCACTGTAGTAGTTTGACTTTTTTTCATATTTAGCAATATGATTGACAAATGAGTGTCAGCATGCTATAATCTAACTGTTTGACGCCTCATGCTCAAACCGCATTGAAGAGGTAGAAATCGTGAAAACGTGCCTCAAGAGCGAGTCTTAAGTTAAAAAAAGGAGGTATATTAATGAACGCTGTAGTTAAAGTTGGTGGAAAGCAATACTATGTTACTGAAGGTTCTGAGATTTTTGTTGAAAAATTAGACGCAGTAGCTGGTGATAAAGTTAGCTTCGATCAAGTTTTAATGCTTGATAGTAAAGTAGGTAGTCCTTATCTTACTAACGTTACTGTTGAAGGTGAAGTACTTAAAAACGGTAAGCAAAAGAAAATAAGAGTTTTCAAATACAAGAGTAAAGACAGATCAAATCGTAAAACTCAAGGACATAGACAACCTTATACAAAGATCAAAATTACTAAAATTAATGGTTAATTTATGATTAAAGTAAAAGTAGAAACAAAAAATTCTCATTATATTAAAATATCTATACTTGGTCATGCAATGTATGATGATTATGGGAAGGATATTGTTTGCAGTGCTGCTAGTAGTATTGCAATCACGACAATAAATGGAATTTTAACGTTAAATAAGGATAGTCTAAGTTACCAAGTTACAAAAGAGGGACTTATAATTAGTAAAATTGATTCTAATGAAGTTACTCAAAAATTACTTGGGAATATGGTTAATCTTTTGAAAGAGTTGGAATGCAAATATCCAACAAATATTGAAGTAAAGTAAGGAGGAGAATTATGAAATTATTATTATTAGATATTCAATTATTTGCTCACCACAAAGGGCAAGGATCAACATCTAATGGTCGTGATTCTGCAGGACGTAGACTTGGAGCTAAAGCAGCTGATGGCGAATTCATAACAGCTGGTTCTATTATATATCGTCAACGTGGAACAAAGATTTTCCCAGGAACTAACGTTCGTCGTGGAAATGATGATACTCTATATTCTACAGTTGATGGAATTGTTAAGTTTGAACACTTAGGAAGAAATAAGAAACAAGCTTCAGTTTATCCAGTAGCAGAATAATAGAAGTAAAATCAAGAGCCCCAGGCTCTTTTTTTATTAAATAATAGACAAAAATGTAATCTTTTGCTATAATAAAAGCACTTTGGAAAGGGGATGGAAGCATGTTCGTCGATGAAGTAGAAATTAAAGTTGAAGCTGGAAATGGTGGAGATGGTTGTACAGCATTCCGTCGTGAAAAATATATAGAAATGGGAGGACCTTATGGCGGAAATGGTGGTCACGGCGGTGACATTATTTTCAAAGTTGATGAAGGTCTTCACACCTTATTAGATTTGCGTTATCAAAAAACATTAAAAGGGCAAAAAGGCGAAAACGGTCGCGGCAAAAACCAGCATGGCAAAGGTGCAGAACCACTAATCGTAAAGGTTCCTCAAGGAACTGTTGTAACGGACTTAGATACTGGTCTAATTATTGCTGATTTATCCAAAAAAGATCAACAAGAGATTATTGCTAAAGGTGGTCGCGGTGGTCGCGGTAATACAGCCTTCAAAACACAAACAAATACCGCTCCAGATTATTCGGAAAAAGGTGAAGAAGGGGAAAGAAAAACCTTAAAAGTAGAAGTAAAAATGTTAGCTGATGTTGGTTTAGTAGGTTTGCCAAGTGTTGGAAAAAGCACTATTATCTCAATGATTTCTAGATCAAAACCTAAAATAGCTGCTTATCACTTCACCACTTTGTCACCAAATCTTGGTGTCGTTCGAGCTAGCGATAATAGGAGCTATGTAGTTGCTGACCTGCCAGGCCTAATTGAAGGGGCATCCCTTGGAGAAGGTTTAGGAGATAAATTTTTACGTCATATTGAGAGAACGAGAGTTATTGCTCATGTAATTGATATGAGTGGTAGTGAAATGCGTGATCCATATGAAGATTATTTACTTATTAATAAAGAGTTAAAAGATTTTAATGAAAAGTTATTAGCTAAACCTCAAATAATTATTGCCAATAAAATGGATTTGCCAGGTGCCAAAGAGAACCTAATCGCTTTCAAGAAAAAAGTAGCAACTGAAATTTATGAAGTTTCAGCTGCTACGAATCAAGGGTTAGATAAAGTTATAAATAGGTTGGCTGATTTATTAGACTCCATACCAACCAATCCACTTTATGATGAAAGTCAAATAGAAAGCCACGTTTTATATAAGTTTAAAAAAGAAGAACCTTTCACTATTACCAAAGAAGACGATGTCTGGGTAATTGAGGGTAAAGAAGTCGAAAGAATTTTCAAGATGACCAAGTTTTCAAGTGAAGAAGCAGTCTACCGCTTCAGTAAAAAATTACGTCGTATGGGAATAGATGATAAACTTCAAGAACTAGGTGCTGAAGAAGGCGACCAAGTACGAATTCTTGATTTCTATTTTGATTATAAAGATTAATATTAAGGAGGATATATGAGTACAGAAAGTATTAGAAGTGATTTAATAAATTTAAATAACCGAATTAAAGGAATTAATAGTTGGATAAGAGAGCATCCAGATATTACAGATCCTAATGCCTATGAAATAATGGATTGCAATATTGCTTATGCAGAACTAATATCCCAATTAAATGTAGCCTATAATTTAGAATATGGACCACTTAAAATCCCCGCTCCAGTTCTTCAAACAGAGTTAAATGAAGCGGAAAGTAAAGATGGAATCGAGGCATATACTGTTCTGCCACCCGCCGAGCCACCAGTTGGGATCTACTTAACAACAATTTACCCAGAGGCTGCTGAAACTATGTATGAGTTAGGACAAATGGCAGCTTTACGTTCCTTAGATACTCATCCGTTTTTCAATATGCCAGAGGCAAAAGCTATGTATGACCAAATTCAAGCTAGTCAAATCGCTGCAAATTATGATGTGCCTGAAGACGAAGGAATGCGGAGAATAAAAAGAGAATTACTATGTAAATCAATGAGTGTACCATTCTATATTTGGCAAGTAAAAAGAACTGAACCAAATTATCAATATGACAATATGATTGAGTTTGAAGGCATGAAACAGATGAATGCTTTATATCAAGCTTCTTGTTCCCCAGCTCAATTTGCAAGTAACGTTGATGCTTTGCATACCGCCATTGATTCAACATACAAATATAGAACAACACCAACTACAAATGTTAAACAAAATTAAGACCTCATCATGCTTGCAAAAGAAAGGATTATAATTATAATATGCCGACAAAAAATAAAGAAGAATATCAACGACAGATTGCTGCTTACCTAGAGGCTCATAAAGCTGATTATACAGAAGTAGAATATGAATTTTTAAAGAAAAATGCCGCTAAAGCAGTTGAATATAGTAAAGGTTTCTTTATCTCAGATATATTACGTCAAGTTTTAACGGAATTAGATCTCTTAGATGATGATAAAAGTATGTATAGAGGTTTCGTTGAACAATTATCAGAGCGATTTGATATTGATCGAGATATAGTTGAGGTAGCTGGAGGTATTATTCCCTCACTAGCTAAAATGATTGCTTTAAAACAAAAGACAGGAACCATAACAGTTTACGATCCTCGTATTATCAAGCCAGATAATTGTCCTGAAAATTTAATAGTTAAGAGACAACAATTTAATCGAGATACTAAAATACCACAAGCAAAAATGATAATAGGTTTTATGCCTTGCGAAGTGGCTATAGATATAGTTGAAGCCGCTTGTGAAAATGAAATTGATTTTGCTGTTGCTTTATGCGAAGGGGGAAACCGTGCTGGTTACGGCTATCTAGAAGAGGATGATGAATGGATTGGTATGGTCGAATATATTGCCAAAAATGGCATGTCTGATAGAAATATGGGAAAATTAAAGACCTTTAGCCTGGAAAAATATGGTAATCCTTATCCGGTAATTTATAATGAACGTAAAGAATCTTAATTATTTAAGATTTTTTCTTTTAATTATAAATTATATGATATAATTAAAATAAATAGTAAAGTACGAGGTGAGTATATGAAAAGCCCAGAATTCTTAATAGAAAAGGGAGTAGACTTACAAAAAAGTCTAGAATTATTTGGTGACATTGAAACATACAATGACACAGTAGGTGAATTTGTTGTTAGTATTGAAACGAAACTTAGTAAATTACAACACTATCTAGCTACTAAGGATATGACCAATTATGCTATTTATGTTCATTCACTAAAGAGTGATGCTAAATATTTTGGCTTTAATAAGTTATCAGAACTAGCTTATGAACATGAACAAAAAAGTAAAGCAGCCGATATTTATTATATTCAAGAAAATATTTCGGCATTAATAACTGCTGCTAATGCGGCTACTAGTATTATCAAAGAATATATGTCCGACGATGGAGAATCAGCAACTTTAATTACTTCCCTTGCGCCTGTCTATACAGAAAAGACTATTCTTGTAGTTGATGATTCTAATATAATTAGAAATTTTACCAAAAGAATTTTTGATGGTAAATATGAAGTTGGTATGGCAAAAGATGGTCAAGAAGCAATTGACATTTTAACCGCTAATAAGGATAATGAAAGTATTGTTGCCATGCTACTAGACTTAAATATGCCAGTTGTTGACGGGTTTAAAGTCTTAGAACACATGCAAAAAAACAATTTATTTCAAAAAATCCCCGTATCAATTATAAGCGGTGATTCAACTAAAGAAACTATTGATAAAGCTTATCAATACCCAATAATCGATATGTTGGGTAAGCCGTTCAATGATCAAGATGTAAAAAGAGTAGTCGAAAAGACTTTGATGTATAAAGAGTTATCATAAGCAAAAATAGACTTAAATAAATTAATATAATGAATGTAGGCCAAGTTAAAAAGCAGATGTCTACATTTTTTATTGGAGGAAAGATGGTGAATAATATGATAACATTCAAAGAGAAAGTATTAATGTAAAATTAAATATAATATAACCCCGTTTCCATGGCCACGAAACGAGGTTATATAGGGTTTCAATTAATTTTTTTTATCGTCTACTTTTCTTCTTTACTTCTTTTAAACAATTTAAATTGTTTCTTTTTCTTTTCTTCTAATTCTTTTCGTCGTTCTTTATCTTCTTTTTCTACAACCAACTTCAATGTTTCTCCAACTTTTAAATCCTTAACCGTCTTAGTTGGCACAAAATAAGTATTGTAAACATTCTTCTTTTTCCTAATTTTTCTTTCTGTACCAACGTTTTCTATTAAAAATAATATTTTTTCCTCTTTATCAGTCAATATAACATCAACGTTCTCAAATAAAAAATTAGTATTACTAGATTTCTTCCTTGGGAACCTAACCCCGTACTGCAATGGACCAAGAACAAATTTTAATCCTTTTAATCTTTCCCAAAAAGTATTAGCTTCAACTAATCTTACTTTTTTATTTCCAACTTTAATATACATAAAATCACCACTTAATAAATACATTATAACACTTAATAAATACATTATAACACAAATTGCTTTTATAATTAATAAAAGTATGATATCATAAGAGAGAAAAGAGGAGGTATAATATGAGTGGACATTCAAAATGGGCTACAATTCATAGAAAAAAAGGATTGTTAGATGCAGCCCGTGGAAAAGTATTCCAAAAACTTGCGAAAGAAATTATGGTAGCTGCAAAGTCGGGTAGTCCTGATCCACAAACAAATGCCGCATTAAGATTAGCTGTTGATAAGGCAAAAGCACAAAATATGCCGAAAGACAATATTCAAAAGGCAATCGATAAGGCAGCAGGTACTACCGAAGGTGCAAATTATGAAAACGTTCGCTATGAAGGTTATGGACCGAATGGTGTTGCTTTCATGGTAGATTGCTTAACAGATAATAGAAATAGAACTGCTTCTCAAGTTAGAAGTTCCTTCACGAAAGCCGGAGGAAATCTAGGGACAGATGGTTCCGTAAGCTACATGTTTGAGCGCCGTGGATCAATTATTATTCCGGGTGAGTATGATGAAGAAGAGATGATGATGACCTCTCTTGATGCCGGAGCACTAGATTTTGAAAATGTTGATAATACATATATTATCACTACAGCTCAAGATACATTTACAGCTGTAAGAGAAGCATTAGAAAAAGCAAACGTTAAAGAATTCTTAGAATGTGAATTAACATATATTCCAAATATGGAAGTTGAATTGGACGAAGAAGCCAGTGAAAAAGTTCATAATTTAGTTGAAACGCTAGAAGACCTAGATGACGTTCAAGATGTTTACTATAATTTAAAGGAAGATTAAAAAGGAGACATATATGGAAACAAAAGGTATCTTGGAATGGACTCTAATATCAGAATGCTCCGTTCCAACTGATGTTGAAAAATTACTAGTGGCCGGCGAAAAAGCCATAGCTGCATATAAAACATTTCGTGACATAGCTATATTTACTGACAAAAGATTGATTGTCCGTGATACTCAAGGTATTACAGGAACTAAAATCGAAGTCTATTCTTTGCCATATTCATCGGTCCTAATGTGGTCGACAGAAAACGCAGGGGTAATAGACTTAAACGCTGAAGTTGAACTGTGGACAATAATGGGTAGTATTAAAGTAAAATTACGCAAAGGAATAGATGTTAGAAAGTTTGACTTACTACTAGCTAACGCAATTATCAAAAAATGTTAGATTTAAGAAAAGCCAACAATGAGCTTAAGAGCTTTGTAAACCAAGCTGAGTTCATTTCTAGAAAAACTAGAAACAAATTAATATCTTTACTTGCCATAGAGTTTGACATTAATCTACCATTGGAAAATTATGCTAATGTCGATGTTCAATTAACCAAAGAAGGAAATATTCTAATGCGCGGAGATTTATATGAAAGATCAAATCCATTAAGTGCAACTGAACTTGAAGAAAAGTATTTAAGTTTTAAAGAAAAGGCTAATAACTTAATAAATAAGAAAGAAGTAAATTTCTACGATAAGAAAAATATGAATAATTTTCTAAATATTATAATTGTTTTAATTCTTTCTTGCTTATATCTTATTATTGCCATCTTTTTAATAAGGGCGGTTCTAGGAATGCAATTTCTAACAGCTGCCTTCTTAGGCTCAATTCTTTCAACATATTTAATACCAAATATTAAAGATCGTTTCCAACAAGCTAAAAACTTCTTAAAAAGGAAATTTACTGGAAAAAAATAGTTAGCAATAACTATTTTTATTCTTTCCATTTGACAAACAACTGTTCGCATATTATAATTGATAATAGTTTGAATATAAAGAATATTTATTATATAATGTAAATGGAGTGGTAAGAATGTATGACTATATAAAAGGAACAGTAACAAGTCTAAAGAACAATGCTATAGTTTTAGATAATAATGGAATAGGATATGTAATTTATGTTTCTAACCCATATTCTTTTGAACCTGGAAAAGATTATAAGGTTTACGTATATCAAAAAATCTCTGAAGATGAGCATTGTTTATATGGTTTCAAGACTATTGAAGAAAAAGAATTATTTTTAAAATTAATAAGTGTTAAGGGCTTGGGTTGTAAAATGGCCTTACCAATTTTAGCGGTCGGTTCTATCCAAGGAATTATGGATGCTATTGAGCGTGAAAATGTTTTATATTTAAAAAAATTTCCCAAAATTGGCGATAAGTTAGCTAAGCAAATAGTTCTTGATTTAAAAGGAAAGTTAGAGTTTATTGGTGTAGGTATTTCTGATGATCAAGTTCAAACTGAAACTGAATTAAAAGAAGTACTTATTGGTTTAGGCTATAAGGAAAAGGAATTAAAACCAGTCCTTGCCAAGGTAGATACTTCTTTAGCTATTGAAGATCAAGTCAAAGATGCATTAAAATTATTATTAAGATAAAAGGAGGCCAGTCTAATGGAAACAGAAAGTGTAGTTAATAATTATAATTTATTCGACGATAATATTATTGATAATACCATTAGGCCTGAATCAATAGACGAATATATTGGTCAAACAGATGTTAAAGAAAATATTAAAGTTTTTGTCGAGGCTGCCAAAATGCGTAACGAGCCCTTAGATCACGTTTTATTATATGGGCCTCCAGGCTTAGGTAAAACAACACTTGCATTTATTATTGCCCATGAACTGGGAACTCACATAAAAACAGCAAGTGGTCCAAGTATTGAAAAAAGTGGCGATTTAGCAGCCATCTTGTCATCGCTTGAACCCGGTGATGTCTTATTTATTGATGAAATTCATCGTATGCCTCGATATATTGAAGAAATCCTATATCCGGCAATGGAAGATTTTTCTCTAGACATAATTGTTGGCAGCGAGGGAAATAGCCGAAATATTAAAATTGATTTACCACCATTTACATTGGTTGGAGCCACTACTAGAGCAGGTGATTTATCGTCACCACTTCGTGATCGTTTTGGAATAACATCTAAGCTTCAATTTTATACTATTGAAGAGTTAACTGATATTGTCAAAAGAACATCACGTGTTCTAGGTATTGAAATTACTGATGATGCTGCAGTAGAATTAGCCAAGAGAAGTCGTGGTACTCCCCGTATTGCCAATAAATTATTTAAGCGCGTTCGTGACTTTGCTTTAGTAAAAGGTAATGGTCGTGTTGATATGGCAATAACACTTGAGGCACTAAATCGCTTAAAAGTAGATAATATGGGATTAGACAATACTGACCACGATCTACTATTAGCAATCATTCAAAAATTTAATGGTGGTCCAGTTGGTGTTGAGGCTATTGCTTCTTCAATTGGCGAAGAAGTAACCACTATTGAAGATGTTTATGAACCATATTTATTACAGATGGGACTTTTAAAAAGAACATCACGTGGTCGTATGGTCACCGATAAAGCCTATGAAATATTAGGAATTCCCAAAAATTAAGACACTAATTGTGTCTTTTAAAATAGTTAAATCTATGCTATAATATGTTGATGTAAAAAGAGGTGGTCATATGGCTAGAATGCTGAAAGCTTTTACATCAGTAAAAACTATTAATGATTTAAAGAACAATTTATTAGAATATCCAATATATACAGAGAGAAGCTTTATTGATGATAGCACTTTAAAATTAGCACTTCATGGTCTAGATGTCATGGATGAGAATATATCTCAGCGATTTATTGCTTATCTTCATCATGTTGACACTAAAATGAACTGTCCTGGCGCAGCCAACGGTAACCGTTATCATAAAGTTCCAACCATCCTAGCAGGTGCTATTTATTTTGCATATTATCCCGATACAATTGCGGATTTAAATTTTGACGAAATAGCAATACTTTCCAAGTTTTCCACCGTCGAACCCCTTAGTTTTTATAAACAGGCCAGAAACCGTTGGACTAAAGAGTTATTAAGTCAAATTACATCACTAAGTACAGATCATATGGCTTTAAGTTCCTTTATGGAACTTGCTAATTTAAAACTAGACAGTGGCATGAGTTCCTCTCAAGTAACAGAATATATGAGAAATACCCCACCAGCAACACTTAGCCAAACTGCCTATGACTATATTGGAGAAGAATTAGAAAAAGGAGGATATTATCTATGAAAGTAGAAGATTTTAATTACAATTTGCCAGAGGAGCTAATTGCTCAAACTCCCCTCGAAAAAAGAGATGCATCAAGATTACTAGTGCTAGATAAAAAAACAGGCGCTATTGAACACCGTCATTTTAAAGATATAATTGATTACTTAGAAAAAGGCGATACTTTAGTTCTAAATGATACTAAAGTTCTTCCTGCCCGCTTAATAGGTCAAAAAGAAGAAACATCTGCCATAATCGAAATTCTTCTCTTAAAAAATACTAGTGGTGACAACTGGGAATGTCTAGTAAAACCGGCTCGTCGTGTTAAAGTAGGAACTATTGTTAATTTTGGCAATGGAAAATTAAAGGCTGAATGTATTGCTGTCGGCGAAGAGGGCATCCGTCATTTTAAGCTGCTTTATTCTGGTATCCTAATGGAGATCCTAGAAGAACTTGGTACTATGCCACTTCCTCCATACATTCACGAAAAATTGACTGACCAATCCCGCTATCAGACTGTTTATGCAAAAGAAGTTGGTAGTGCTGCTGCTCCAACAGCGGGGCTTCATTTTACCAAAGATTTATTAAAGCAAATTGCCGATAAAGGGATAAATATAGCTTATATCACTTTACATGTTGGATTAGGAACCTTTAGACCAGTTAGTGTAGATACGATTGAAGAACATGAAATGCATAGTGAATATTTTAGTATGACCAAAGAAGTTGCCGACTTATTAAATCAAACCAAAAAATCAGGCAAACGAATCATTGCTGTTGGAACAACTTCGACTAGAACTTTAGAAACAATTATGACTAAATACAATACGTTTAAAGAATGTAGTGGTTGGACTAATATCTTTATTTATCCAGGCTATAAATTTAAAGGAATTGATTGCTTATCAACAAACTTTCATTTACCAAAGTCAACTTTAGTTATGTTAGTATCAGCACTAGCTGGCCGAGAAAACATTTTAAATGCTTATAATGAAGCTGTCAAAGAAAAATACCGTTTCTTTTCTTTTGGAGATGCAATGTTTATCAAATAGTTTTATTATCTCTTCCTTCATAAATTATTGATAAAAATCAATAATTTTTTTTGCCTTAAATAACTAAATAAAACATTTGCTTCTTGCAATCTTTTTTGATATAATAAAGCCCACAAGCGTCTTATAGAAGGAGGAGAAGAAAATGGCAATACTTATTCCAGAACAAATTAGTATATTAAGAAAAAGAGAACAGGAACTTTTAAAAGTTTATGAAGATTATAAAGACTATCTAAAAAGTAGAGAAACAATAGGTAGTGAAGGTGTTTCTATTAGTCAAGTTGGTAATCATATAACAGAGATGCAATACCAACAAGATTTGACTGAATTAGATGATGTAAGAGATGTTTTACGAAGAGCAACTTACGTTACACAAAGGCCAATCGAAGAAGTAGGCATTGGAACAAAATTCATTTTAAGATTTGATGGTGATGATGAAACTAACTCTGTTATTCTAACAGATTGTTCCTATGGAATGTCCAAACTATATCATCTCATTAGTAAGGATTCACCAGTTGGCGCAGCGGTCATCGGTAAAAAGAGTCAAGAACCTTTTAGTGCTACAGTAATTGATCAACGTAATAATTCTAAACATACAATTACCGGAGTAGTAGAAAATATCATTGCTGATCCTAATGAATATACCCATTTCATTCGTGAGAAAGTTAATTCTTGTCGAATTTGCAGAGCTGCCAAAGATGAACGTCAAAGAATAAACTCATTACCATTAGAAGAACAAGTGATCGCTAATCAAGAGCGTACTAGTATAACACCAAGTCAATTAGAGCTTTTATTGTTAGAAAAGGAACGTCTTACTTCTCAACGTTGGACACCAAGTATTAGCGGTAGATTATCAGAGATAAATAAAGTTCTAAAAAATGCTAAAGTTGTTACCCCACCAACTGATGGAACAATTGGGATTGGAACTACTTTTGATCTTTTAATAGCCGATGGGGAAACTGCCAAAGATGCTCGTTATGAGATGATTAATCATGCTGTAAGTCATGAGTTAGATGATTCTTATATTGAACGAATTTCATCTTTAGGCTATAAGTTATTTGGCTTAAAGGCAGGGGACAGAGTCTCATTTATTAAAAATCGCAAAACATATACTGCTCAAGTAACTAATGTTGTTAAGCCGACAAAAGAAATGACCCCAACTCAGTTACTAAAAAAATAAGAAGATTTTATCTTCTTTTTAATTTACTTGTAAAATTTAAAAATATCGCTTATAATGATAAACGTGATTAATGGAGGTACCTATGAAAATAAAATATACACTTCAACAAACAGAAAAAAATACTAATGCGCGATTAGGAACGCTAGAAACTAACTATGGAACATTTACAACTCCAATGTTTATGCCTGTAGGAACAAAGGCAACGGTTAAAGGTTTGTCGCCAGAAGAATTAAAAGCCGCCAACAGTGGGATTGTTTTAGCTAATACTTACCATTTATGGTTACGCCCGGGTGAAGATATTGTTGCGAAATGTGGTGGACTTCATAAGTTCATGAATTATGATGGCCCAATTTTAACTGATAGTGGTGGTTTTCAAGTGTTCTCCCTAGCCAAAAACAAGGAAAAGGATATTACAGAAGAAGGAGTCCATTTTAAAAGTCATATTGATGGTAGTAAGCTTTTTTTAACTCCAGAAAAGTCCATCGAAATCCAAAATAAACTAGATAGTGATATTGCTATGAGTTTTGATGAATGCCCACCATATCCTGTTACTCATGATTATATGAAAAAGTCAGTTGAAAGAACTCTCCGCTGGGCAGCTCGTGGAAAAGCAGTTCATAAAAATACAAATCAAGCGCTTTTTGGTATTGTTCAAGGTGGGGAATTTGAAGATCTTCGTGAATACAGCTGCAAGAAAACCGTTGAAATGGATTTTGACGGTTACTCAATCGGTGGAACTTCAGTTGGAGAAGATAAAGACACTATGTATAAAATGATTGATTATGGTATTAAGTATCTACCAGAAGACAAAGTCAGATATCTTATGGGAGTAGGGGATCCAATTGATATTATTGAAGGTGTAATTAGAGGTATCGACATCTTTGATTGTGTGTTACCAACAAGAATAGCCCGACATGGTCAGGCTTTCACAAGAACTGGTAAAATTAATTTTAACAATGCTAAATATAAGGATGATTTATCACCAGTTGAAGATGATTGTGATTGTTATACATGCAAAAACTACTCAAAAGCCTACATCCGTCATTTAATCACAACCGATGAAATGTTGGGTGGACGTTTATTATCAATTCACAATATCCGTTTCTTAATAAAACTAACAGAAGAGCTAAGAGAGGCCATTAAAGAAAACAGAATTTTAGAGTACCGTGAAGAATTTATAAAAAAATATGAATCAAAAAACAAAGAACAATTCTAATTGTTCTTTTTATACATAAAATACAGGCTTGTTCGTACTAGAATTACTATTGATTTCTCTACTTACAGGAACTTGTTCAACACTAGTTGTACCGGCTTGCCTAACGTCACTACTATTTAATGCATCGGCTATTTTAAACATTGCTTTTGCATTTCCAATTAGTGGTTTAACTTGATAAACAATAGGAATCGCTTGGTTTATAACGCCAAGCGTTTTCTGTGTACCATCAAGTAATCCACTCCAATTAATTGCTTTACTCGCTTGTAACCCTCTACTAAACAAACTAGGTCTTACGTATGCATTTGGAAACATAAGCCCACCTCTTAATACTAATATATGTAAAATACTTAAAAAAGTGAAATAAGTGATTTTCAAAAAATAGATCCTATGGTACAATTATATAGAATATGAAGTGTTGTTTTTGACGACTTCAAATATAGAGAATAAAAAAAGTGGGAGGATCTAGTGCGTTAAGCACTTTGAAGAGATGCATATGGGATTACTAGGTAAGAAAAAGAAGAAAAATTCAGATGTAGTAGAAATTGCAATGCCAGAGAATACAACGCCAACTCCACCGATGCCAAGAGGACAACCTCTAGTATCGATGCCAGGAATTGATCCGACAACTGGTCTTCCAGTTGCCTCTAATGAACAAACTGTCACACCACAACCAGAAGTAGCTCAGCAAACAGGAATTATCGCAACAACTGATGATGGTGCAACGCAAATGGGACAAGAAGTAAAAATTACTGATATGGTTGACGAAACAGTTAATGAACAGAAAAAAGCTCGCCCAATGAAGTCTTTCCGATATACTATTATTAATCAACTAGGTAAAAAAGAAACAGGAACCTTTGATGCAGAAGAGGAAGATGATGTTCGTAGCTTCCTATTATCTCAAGATTATGAAGTTTTAGAGGTCAAACCTCGTTCTAAAGGGGATATTGATATTAATATCGGAAATAAGCTTAAGGCCGACGATTTAGCTTTTTCCCTAACACAATTATCAACCTATATAAAAGCTGGTATTCCTCTTGTTGATGCCGTAAAGATTTTGGCTAAACAAACCAGTAAACCAGGTCTTAAGAAAAGTTTTAATCAATTAGTATATGAGCTATTACGAGGAGAAAGTTTTTCTGCCGCTATGATGGCTCAAGGAGATATTTATCCTAAACTATTAATAAACATGGTTAAGACGGCTGAAATGACAGGTGATTTACCATCAATTTTAGATGATATGAGTGAGTACTATACATCAATGGAAAGAACAAGAAAACAAATGAAATCAGCTATGACATATCCTGCGGTTGTTTTAGTCCTTGCTTTCGCTGTCTTAATCTTTATGCTTACATACTTAGTTCCCCAATTCACCACAATGTTTGAATCGAACGATGCTACTTTACCAGCTCTAACATTAGCTATCGTTGGAATAAGTGATTTTATGAAAGCAAATTGGTGGATATTATTAATTGTTGTAGTTGGCGCCATCGTAGGCTTTTATTTAGCCTATAAAAAGATCCAAAAATTTAGAAAAACTATTCAAACTATTCTAATGCATTTGCCAGTTGTCAAAAATATTATTATTTACAACGAAATAGCCAATTTTACCAAAACATTTGCTTCTTTATTGAACCATGGAGTATTCATAACTGATAGTATGGAAATTTTATCACGAATTACTAATAACGAAATTTATAAAGAAATAATTGATAAAACCCTAGTTAATCTAGGAAAAGGTGATACAATTTCAATGGCTTTTAAAGGCGAGTGGGCAATCCCAATTGTTGCTTATGAAATGTTAGTAACAGGAGAGACAACTGGTCAATTAGGGACAATGATGGAAAAAGTTGCACAACACTTCCAAGATTTACATAAAAGTGTTATTGATCAAATGAAAGCTTTAATTGAACCAATCATGATTTTATTCTTAGGAGTAATTGTTGGTATCATCTTATTATCAATCATTCAACCAATGTTCTCAATGTATGAACAATTACAATAATAAAAAGAATTAATAAGGAGGATAATTATGACAATACTATATCTAATTATCTTTTTTATTTTTGGTAGTTTGATGGGCTCATTTTTAACTGTAATTGGCCTACGTTTACCCAAAAATGAAAATTTTACAACAACCCACTCACATTGTGATAGTTGTGGACACATATTATATTTATATGAAATGATTCCGATTGTTTCATATCTCATTCAAAAGGGTCGATGCCGTTATTGCAAAGCCAAAATAGATTCCTTATCAACGTTTGTTGAATTATTTACTGGCTTATTATTTGCTCTAGCATTCTATGCCTTTGGCTTTTCATATCAATTAGTAATTGCTATTGGCATTGTTTGCTTATTAATGAGTGTCGTGGTTAGCGATATTACTTATTTAATTATTCCCGATGAATTGCTTGTCTTTTTTTCACTATATTTTATAATTTTTCAACTTCTTGATATCGGTCTCATCGAAACAATTAAGCATCTTCTCTCAGGTATTTTCCTTTTTGGATTGATGTATATTATAATGTTAATAGGAAATAAAACATTAAAAAAAGAGAGTTTAGGTGGTGGGGACATAAAGATGATGTTTGTTTTTGGCCTAGTTCTTGACCCTTTACTAGGAACCTTATCTGTTTTTATTGCTAGTCTTATTGCTCTACCAGTCTCATTGATACTTTTAAAAAAGCAAAATGAACGCATGATTCCTTTTGGTCCGTTTTTGTTAATTGCCCTTACTTTTATTTATTTTTCCGGCATAACATCAAATACCATTATAGAATGGTTAAATATGCCAAGACTTTAATATTTAAAATTAAAAAGGAAAGAATTTCTTTCTTTTTTTTTATAAATATTGTACTATATAAACAGGTGGTGATTCGTATGAAAAATTTAACTATTCTACCGGCTGATACCTATACAGTGATTAACAAAACAGTTATTAATGATACGGATCGCAAAATCGTTTCTATGCTTTACCAACCGATTATTGGTTTTACTGCTGTGTGCTTATATTACACCCTTTTAGATGACTTAGATAAATCAGAATTAATGAGTGAAGATCAAACTCACCATCATTTAATGGCCACTATGCAATTAAAATTAGAAGATATTGTTATTGCCCGTGAAAAATTAGAAGGGGTTGGACTTCTTAAAACATATATGAAAAAAGGTAGTGTCAATCAATATGCCTATTTAATTTTTTCACCTATTTCCGCTAATGACTTTTTCAATCATCCAATACTAAATATTGTCCTATATAATAACCTAGGCAAAAAAGAGTATGAAAAACTTTTAAGTTATTTTAAAATTCCACGCATTTCTCTAAAAGATTATGAAGATATTACGTGTAATTTTGATGATGTTTTTGAATCTGTTAGAGGTAATGTTTTAGAAATGAATGAAGATATTACTAAACGTGATTCTAATAATATCTTAATCAATAAAGGTATTGATTTTAATTTATTAATTTCTTCCATTCCTGATAATAACCTCAATGAGAAATGCTTTAATAAAGAGACAAAAGAGTTGATAAATGCCCTAAGCTTTACATATAATTTATCGACCCTAGATATGCAAAACTTAGTTCGTAATGCCCTAAATGAAAAAGGGTTAATTGACAAAACCGTTCTTCGTAAAAGTTGCCGTGATTATTATCAATTTGAAAATGGTGGCAACCTTCCAACTTTAATCTATAATAAACAGCCAGAATTTTTGAAGAAACCTACTGGTGATACTTCAAAATGGGCAAAAATGGTTTATGCTTTTGAAAATCTAACTCCATTTCAATTCCTAAAAGCAAAATATAAGGGAGCAGAACCAACTGATCGTGATAAGCGACTAATTGAAAGCCTCCTAGTAGATCAAAAATTAAATCCCGGTGTGGTTAACGTATTAATTGCATATGTCTTAAAAATAAACAATGAACAATTAAAAAAAAGTTATGTTGAAACCATTGCCGGGCAATGGAAACGTCTGAATATTGAAACTGTCGAAGATGCCATGCGAATAACCGAAAAGGAACATAAAAAGTTAAAAAGACTTATGAAGACTCCAACTACTAAACAAGCACCGCCGAAGAGCCTTAAAGAAGAGGCCAAAGATATTCCTGCTTGGTTCAATCAAAACCTCTCACAAGAGGAAATGACAAGGGAAGATGAGGATGAATTAAATCAAATTTTAGAAGAACTTGTCTAAATAAAAAAAGTGTGGTATAATATGCCTTGCCTGCTGTAAAAAGTGTGTAAACGCTTAACAGATTGTTTTTTTATCTTGATAACACCATAAGTTTTGTGATATCATTATAGGGTAGAAATTAGCAGAATAACTAAGCAAAGGAAGTAAGACATGTATAGATATAAAGAGAAGGAGTTTCATCGAATAATTCAACCATTACTAGATAATAGTAATTTCAATGATACTAAGAAAATTGTTCATCATGGGATAACTAGATATGAACATTCGATGAGAGTAGCCTATTATTCATATAAGATAACTAAATTATTGAGACTAGATTATAAAGAAACAACTGAAGCAGCATTACTACATGATTTCTTTTTAGATGAAGTAAAGGACAAGAATCAAGTTGCAAAACTAAGACAACATCCAACTTATGCATTAGAAAATGCCAAAAAATATTTTGATTTGAGTGAGAAACAAGAAGATATAATTTTAACTCATATGTTTCCTGTAACTTTTACTCCACCAAAGTATTTAGAGAGTTGGATAGTTGACATTGTTGACGATATTGCCGCAATTTATGAACGTGGAACTACTGTAAGACAAGAATTATCAACCGCGGTAACATTCTTATTTATAGTATTTATCAACTATATAAAATTTCGCTAAAAAGAGCAAAAGAACAGTTGCTCTTTTTTTAAAACCAATTATTATAATTAGGAAAGGAAGTGTGCCACTATGCAAAAAACATTTATTTTCGGACACAAAAAACCAGACACAGACTCAGTTATGTCTTCTGTTGCCCTTTCATATCTAAAAAATGCTCTAGGCGATAATACTGAACCCAGAATATTAGGACACATTAATAAAGAGACAGAATATGCTCTAAACTACTTTAACATCAAAACACCAGAATATTTAAATGATGTAAAACTCCAATTAAAAGACGTTAATTTTCATAAGAACTTTTTTATCAAAGAGACAGATTCTATATATAATGGTTATCAATACATGTTAAAAGAAGGCTTAACTGGGCTTCCAGTTGTCAAAGAGAGTGGTGAATTTAAAGGATTAATCACCATTAAAGACTTATCTCATACTATGATTAATGAAAATGTTGATGATTTATATACTTCCTATGATAATCTTCTTGAAGTTTTAAAAGCTCAACCAATTTTAAGATTTAATGATGAAATCGTTGGCAAAGCTTTAATTGCGGCTTATCGCAGTACAACATTTATGGAAAATGTTAAGCTAGATAAGAATATGATCTTAATAGTAGGAGATCGTCATAGTGTTATTGAATACGCTGTTGAATCAGGAATTAAATTACTCATAATTTCTAGCGACTCATACATTAAAGAAAAGCACATAAAAATAGCCGAAGAAAATAAAGTAAACATTATGCGTACCGCATATGACTCATATCATATTGCTAAACTTTTAACTTTAACGAATTATATAAAAACTATGATTAGAAGTTATAATCCTACAAAATTTGAAAATACTGAATTTGTTGATACCGTAATAGAAGTTAACAATAAACTAAAACATACAAATTATCCTATAGTTGACAAAAGAAACCATTGCCTAGGTTTATTAAAAATTACAGATTTGAATGAGAAAAAACCTAAAAAAGTAATTTTAGTAGACCACAACGAAAAACTTCAAAGTGTTGAAGGTATTGAAGAGGCGCAAATAGTTGAAATAATTGATCATCATAATTTAGGCAGCATTACTACAAACAATCCAATTAACTTTAGAAATATGGCAGTCGGGTCCACTTGTACTATTGTCTATACTTTATTTAAAGAAAGGGAAATTCCTATTCCACGAGAAATTGCAGGAGCTTTAATGTCTGGTATTTTATCAGATACATTGATTTTAAAAAGTCCAACCGCAACAACTAAAGATATTATTGCCGTTCAAGAATTAGCCGTTCTTGCCGAAGTTGATTATCGTGATTATGGAATGGCAATGTTAAAAGCCGGAACCTCTCTAGAGGGAATGACTAAAGAAGACGTTTTATACAATGATTTTAAACTATATACTGTTGAAGATAAAACCTTTGCTATTGGGCAATTCTTTACAATGAATTTTGAGGAGATAGAAGCCGAACAAGCAGAATATATTCATGTTTTAAATGAGGTAGCTGAAGCTAATAATTACAAGCTGGTGGCCCTATTTGTAACAGATATAGTTAATAATGGAAGTTATGTTCTCTTTAACGAAAAAGGAAAAGAGATTGTTGCTCTTGCATATGAAAAAGATAATATTAAGCAAGGTCAATTTATACCAAACTGTGTATCACGCAAAAAACACGTTGTGCCATTAATTATGAGTGTATTAGAAAATTAAGGAGATTATCATGAAAGATTTTATTATTTTAGCAATCAAGGGGTTCTTTTTTGGAATAGCTAATATTATTCCTGGAGTCAGTGGCGGAACACTCGCAATAACAATGGGAATATACGAAGATATGATTAACGCCATATCACACTTCTTTGAGAATATAAAGAAACATATTAAATTTATTATTCCTCTAGGACTAGGAGCCGTTATTTCTATTCTATTAATGAGTAAAATAATTAATTATTCCCTAACAAAATTCCCACTCCCAACCACGCTATTCTTTATTGGACTAATAGTAGGAGGAATCCCATTACTAACACAAAAGGTAAAACATAAAAAGATAAAAACACATAATTTAGCAGTCTTTTTATTGACGTTTAGTATTGTAATGATTATGACTTTCTTAAATGCCGGCACCAAAGCCGTTGACCTATCAACAGTATCTTTACACCAAGAAATCTTATTATTCTTAGTCGGGGCAGTAGCCGCCGCCACTATGGTTATTCCAGGAATAAGTGGTTCGTTTGTATTGATGCTATTAGGTTATTACAAACCAATTGTTGAAGTTATAAGTGATCTAACGAATTTTAAACACCTAACATATAATTTGTCCATCTTAATCCCCTTAGGCATTGGAATCGTAGTTGGTATCATACTTATTGCCAAATTAATTGAATATTTATTTAAAAAATATGAAACAACAACTTATTATGGAATTTTAGGTTTTATATTTGCTAGTGTTTTAGGCTTATTTATTGGTTTAATTGGTCTTCCAACTTCAACTATTCAAGTATTTGTTGGCTTATTGTTATTTATTCTAGCCTTTGGTATAGGCTATAAGTTAGGAGATGAATAAATTGACGTTTATAGAAACGATAATTTTAGGTATTGTTCAAGGAATTGCTGAGTTTCTACCTATTTCTTCCTCAGCGCATTTAATAATATTTAGAGATGTCTTTGGTATAGGTGCGACAATGAGTAATAATGTTGCTTTATCATTTGATATTGCACTCCATTTAGGAACTCTTTTAGCAATAGGTGTGTTTTTCTTTAATGATTTTATTAAAATGATTGGTAAGGGACTTACCAAAGGCATAAAAGATAAGCAAGGTAAAATATTTTGGTATTTAATTATTGCTACGATCCCAGCAGCTATTGCAGGATTACTATTTGAAAATATAATTGAAAGTATCATTCGTGGTAATTTATACGTAATTGCCACAGCCCTTGCAATTATGGGAATCTTAATTTATCTTGCTGATAAATATAGTAGTTCTAAAAAAGAAGTAAAAGATATGACTATGAAAGATGCAATAATCATTGGTTGCTCCCAAGCTCTTGCTTTAATACCTGGTTTTTCTCGCAGTGGAACAACTATTGCGACTGCTAGAACGCTAGGCATTGATAGAGAGTCAGCCGCCAAATTCTCATTTTACTTAAGTGCTCCTGTCGTTTGTGGAGCTGTAGTTTTAGACTTACTTGACAAAGCCACTTGGCAAATAATCGCTGCTAATCTTCAAACTTTTTTATTAGGAATTGCCATTGCCTTTATTGTTGGTTTAATCTGTATAAAATATTTATTAAAATACTTGCAAAAACATAATTTTAAAATCTTTATGATTTATCGCTTAATAATTGCTGCCATTGTTATTCTTTGCATGGTACTATAGGAGGATTTATGTATAACGCAAAACTTGGTTTATTAACCACACTATTACTAGGATTATTTATCATTATAGGAGCATTAATTGCTTTCTTAATTAAAAGAAAAGAACGTGTTGTCGATTTTTCGCTTGGACTAGCATTTTCGGTAATTATCATGCTAATAATAACAGATATGCTTCCGGAAATAATTGAGCATCTTGGTACTAAACATATTTACCTATTTATTATATTTACTGTTCTCGGCTTTGGTCTTTTAAAGTTACTTGATCACTTTATTCCTGATCATGATGATGACGGAAAAATGGATACTGCTCAAGAGAAGAAAGAGAACCTAGTTCATATTGGAATTATTACATCTTGTGCATTAGTATTACATAATATTATTGAAGGAATGGCTGTTTATTCAGCTGTAATTTCTAATACCTCTCTTGGTATTGCTATAACACTAGGTATTGGTTTCCATAATATTCCCCTTGGAATGGTTATTGCTGGTACCTTTCATCAAAGTAAAGAAACACTTAGTAAAACAATACTTAGTATTATAGCCGTTTCCTTATCCTCATTTGTAGGAGGATTGATTCTATTCTTTCTAAACTTAACTGCTGTCTCATCAATAGTTTTAGGCATATTATTATCTTTAACCCTAGGAATGTTATTATTTATCGCAATAAGTGAACTATATCCAAGGTTACATGCCCTAAAGAACAAAAAGACCGCGTATATAGGAATAACAATTGGCTTTTTAATTCAATTAATTGCTATCTTCCTATAAAAGGAGTAACTTATGATTTATGAAGTATTATACTTGTTTTTACTATTTATAATTTATTCGATGATCGGCTACCTAGCTGAAGTCTTCTTTATATTTATTATGGACAAAAAATTAACCTTTAATAGAGGTTTCTTAATCGGACCATATATCCCAATTTATGGTGTTTCTATAATCTGTATGGTCAGACTACTAAGTCCCTATAAGGATGATTTGCTTGTCTTATTCATTATGAGTACCGTTGCTTGTACGGTTATTGAATACGTAACCAGTTATATAATGGAAAAAATGTTTAAACTAAGATGGTGGGACTACTCACATCTTAGCTTTAACATCAATGGACGCGTTTGTCTAATGGTTAGCTTTCTTTTTGGTTTAGGAAGTATTTTCATTACTAAAATAGTAAATCCTTTAATTGAAGGATGCCTAACTAAAGTACCCCATTGGTTAATTATCTTAATTTCTTTAATTATCTTAATTATTTTTATTGCTGATATCATCATATCTTATATAGCAGTTATAAATATTAAAATAGAAGCTAAAAAATATGATCGAACTGACGCCACAGAAACAATTAAGACCGAAATAGAAGATTACTTACATAGCCATAATTTTATTAGTAATCAAATTAAACGATTATTTAATGCCTTCCCCGATGTTAAGTCCTTAAAATATATTAATTTTAAGGATTACAAAAAATTGGTTACAAAACTAAAAAATACTCATAAAAAAAACAAGATTGACAAATAAAGAATCTCTCGCTACAATTATATAAAGTATAATAAGGAGTTGCAGTATGAAAAAGAAAAACAGAATAACTCTCCCAGCTATTATGTTAATATTTGTAGGGATCGTTATTATTGTCCTTGCCTTTGTCTTTAGTTTTATTAATCCAAGTATTACTAGGGAACAAGTCAGTAATCTCTTAAAATTAAAAAATATGTAGGAATCTATTTACTATATTTATAATGAAAATACCAAGAAATAATTTTTTCAGAAATAAACTATCTATTAAGCCAAATTATATTTATGATTTGGCTTTTTTTTGTTATAATGAAACTAATGGGATAATAAAGATAGGAAAGAGTAATTTTTAAAATAAAATACGTAAAGATAGTTTCTTGCTTTTTTTGATTTACTCTTTCATTAGTAAAGTAATTTTATTAGAGCATTTACTACCAGTAGGGTATAGTTTATTGAGTCTTGGAATAATTATTATTGATGGTATCTAAAAAAGCAATAGATAAAAAGACTTAATATCAAAACGGATGATAATTTGAAAGAGAGGCTTATATGGAGAACTTAGTTGTTGAAATAATGAATAGTTATGGATATTTTGGGATTTGGTTACTGATCTTAATTGAAAACTTATTTCCTCCAATTCCTAGTGAATTAATATTAACTTTTGGTGGTTTCATGACTATCGATAGTAATATGACCATTATTGGTGTCATACTTGCGTCAACTCTTGGCTCCTTGCTAGGCGCAATTGTGTTGTACTATATTGGTAAAATTTTAAATAAAGAAAGACTTATTAAGATTATTAAAAGTAAATATGGAAAATTATTAAGAGTCAAACCTAAAGACATTGAAAAAGCAGATCAATGGTTTGATACCAAGGGAAATAAAACAGTTTTTTTCTGTAGATTTATTCCTGTTGTAAGAAGTCTCATAAGTATTCCAGCTGGAATGAGCGAAATGCCTATGTTTAAATTTATTACATATACATTTTTGGGTAGTTTAATATGGAATACAGCTTTAGTTTGTGTTGGGGCATTCGCTGGTAATAAAAAGGATTTAATTTTAAGTATTATTGATAAGATATCATATATAGTTTTACTTGTAATCATAATTGCTTTCTTCATTATAATTTATAAGTTCTATAAATCACGAGTTAAAAGTAATAAGTAATTAAAATCTAATTTTATTAACCCTTGAACTATTTCCTGTCAAAAACTTGCATTATTGTATATGCTGTTATGTGAAAGGAAGGACATTTATGAATCAAGAAAAAATAGGTAAATTTATTGCAAAACTTAGAAAAGAAAAAAACTATACGCAACAGGATTTAGCAGAAAAGTTAGGTGTATCAGATCGAACTGTTGGCAATTGGGAAAATGGTCGAAATATGCCGGATCTTTCCCTGTTTAAACCACTATGTAGTGAGTTAGATATCTCTATTAACGATTTATTGAGTGGTGAGCATATTAAGGAGGATAATTACCAAGAGAAATTTGAAGAAAACATTATTACAACGATTGATTATACTAATAAAAAGCTAACCGAAAAAAATAACCTAATTGGTTTTTTACTTTTAGGCTTTGGTATTATTATTACCATTACTGCTATCGCTATTTTTCCAAGCGAATCTAGTTGGGGGAGTATATATTCTATCTTTGGTGGAATTATCGCTTTATTAGGGTTAAGTAGATTTACAAAAAGGTTATCTTATGGAAAACGTTTAATATGTAATTTTAGTTTTTTTACTTTATTTATATTGCTATTATTTCTAATTGATTATTTAGGTGTTGTAATTATTCATCAAGCACCTAGGTTTTCATATAGAACCACTACCATAAATAAAACAATTTATTATGATACAATATTCTATGATGTAGTACGGTGTCATACTAACGAGAAAAGTGAAAGTTTTAGAATAATAAAAAACCAAGCATACGACGACAATTTAATCATGAATATATGTGATCAATAGAAAAAATAAGAGCAAAGCCCAAAATGTTAAAAGTCTTTGACAAATTTCCAAAAAACTTTGGTAGATTTGGTAGCTGCAAATAATCTATAATTTCTAGTGAAAGGAGTTATTATGTTAGGTGAAAATATATTAAAATTAAGAAAAAAACTTGGTCTTTCACAAGAACAATTAGGAGAAAAAGTAGGCGTCACAAGACAGACAATCTCTAACTGGGAACTAAATGAAACTAGTCCAAACCCAGAACAATTGAAATTATTATCTAAAGCTCTAAAAGTAAGTATTGACGAACTACTAAACAATGATGTTCAAAATATTTTAGTGGAAAAGGTTAGTAATACAGAAAAATTAGCTGGGATTATAATTAAGATTCTAAAAGTATTAGGAATCCTCTTCATTATCTACATAGTTTTTCTAGTGATAGCGATTCTTTCTTATTCAGTTATTGACCGAGATATTGTAACAAATACAGAGGAAATAGAATTACAATGTCAGATTGCTGAATCAGATTATATTATTAATGTCGCAACAGACGGTTACTTTAATTGCTCTAATTGCCCAAAAGAACTTCAAAAAACATTGAAAAATAACTATCTCGATTTTAGTGATTTATCACAGACTGCTGAAAACATCGAGGACTACTTTAAAACAAAGAATGGTATTTGCGAAGAAACGCCATAAATAGGAAGTGAACAATGATAAAAGAAGAACTATTAAAAAAACTCAACCAACTTCATACGACTGAATTGGGTCTTACTCGAATTAAAAAAAATTTAAATTTATCAACTAATGATGTCGTAGAATACTTGAAAAATAAAATTCTATCTGCAAACAGTCTAGTTTCTAAAAAAGGCAAAAATTATTATTGTGATATTGACAATATAAGAATAACTATTAATTGTCATAGTTTCACTATTATTACTGCGCATACTACCATTAAAAATACTAATAAATAAAAACAGAGTTAACTTTAACTCTGTTTCTTTGTATCTGTCAAATAACTAAAATATTCTATTTTCCCAGCTATAACATCATTATAAAAATTTTGTTTCCAATCAATGTAATCAATACTGTCTTGAATTTGCTGTAGTTCTTTAACTAATTTCTTTCTTCTTTCATCCAACAGTACTTTTCTTTCGGAAATTGTACTTTCACCTTGCAGACACAAATTAAGATATTGCCTTATTTCTTCAATGCTCATACCACATTTCTTCAAGCATATTAATGATTTAATCCACCCGATATTATTATCATCAAATATTCTATAATTATTTTTATCTCTTTTAACATTAGGAATAAGCCCCTTATTACAATAAAACTTTAAAGTTTGATAACTCATTCCCACCATTTCGCAAGTTTCCTTCATCGAATACATAAAATAAGCCTCCTAATTTAAATAAAAAAAAGTCTTGATCGATAGTTACTATCGGCTTATATAATAACACTGTAATCTTAAAAAATCAAGGAGGGATAAAATTGGAATATGTAAAATTGAATAATGGCGTTACAATGCCGATTTTAGGTTTTGGTGTTTATCAAATACCTAAGGAAGAAACGAAAAGATGTGTATTAGATGCTATTAAAGTAGGATATAGAAGCATCGATACAGCTCAAAGTTATTTTAATGAGGCTGAAGTTGGAGAAGCCCTTTTAGAATGTGGAGTGCCAAGAACAGAACTATTTATTACGACTAAAGTTTGGATTGATAATTATGGTTACGAAAACTGTAAGAAATCTGTCGAAGAATCATTAAAGAAATTAAAGACTGATTACATTGATTTAGTATTATTGCATCAACCATTTAGTGATTATTATGGGGCATATAGAGCTTTAGAAGATTTATACAAAGAAGGAAAGATAAAAGCAATAGGTGTATCTAACTTTTATCCTGATCGATTAAGTGATATGTGTTTATTTGGAAGAAAAGTCATTCCAGCTGTTAATCAAGTAGAAACTAATCCTATGAATGCTCAAATTACAGCTCAAGAGAACATGGAAAAATATGGCGTGCACATTGAAGCCTGGGCTCCATTTGGTGAAGGAAGAAATGGCCTTTTTGAAAATGAAACTCTTGTTAATATTGGAAAAAAATATAATAAGAGTGCAGCTCAAGTAATATTACGTTGGTTAATTCAAAGAGGGGTAATTGTTGTATGCAAATCTACTCATGTAGAAAGAATAAAGCAAAACTTTAATGTCTTTGATTTTGAATTAACTAGTGAAGATATAAATCAAATCAATCAATTAGATACCGGAACAAGTCTATTTTTTAATCACCAAGATCCCAAAATGGTTGATTGGTTTGACAGCATTGTCCAGGAAAGAAGAACAAATGACGATTGTCGCAAAGAGGAAAAGAATTGGTAGGTGAAAGAAATGAATAGAAAAATAATTATAGGACTCATAATAAGTATAATAATTGTTTCTGTTAGCTTAGTTTGCTACTTCATATTTAATAAAGAAAAAGCTAATGAAAATAATATAACTAGTGTAAATGGTAAAGTACTTGTTGTATATTATTCTGCTACGGGGTCGACCAAAAGAGTGGCAGAGCAGCTTGCCAAAAACCTAAATGCTGATCTTTTTGAGATAGAACCAGCTGAGCCATATACTTCAGTCGATCTAGATTGGACAGATAATGATTCGCGCGTATCAAAAGAGCATAATGATGAATCCCTAAGAACTGTAAAATTAAAAAGAACTAATGTTGCTAATTGGGATAGCTATGACACAGTATTAATTGGCTATCCAATCTGGTGGGGTATTTCAGCATGGCCTGTTGATAGCTTTGTGATATCAAATAATTTTGCCGATAAAACGGTAATTCCCTTCTGTACTTCTGCATCAAGCGAGTTAGGACAAAGTGCCGACTTACTAGCTGCGAAAGCAACCGGAGGAAATTGGAAAGAAGGACACCGCTTTAATTCTGGAGTTTCAAACTCTGACATCAAAGCTTGGACCGACAGTTTATTATAAATATTAAGTAGAAAGGAATAGAAAATGAAAAAACAAACAGCGGGAAGAGATAATTTAGGAAGAATAGCGCCTCAATTTGCCGCACTAAACGATGATATATTATTTGGAGAAGTATGGAGTAGAGAAAAGCAGCTTTCTCTAAGAGATAGAAGTATGATTACTATTTCTGCCTTAATGGCTCAAGGTTTATTCCCACAATTAAAGTCACACTTAATTATGGGAAAAGAACATGGCATTACTAAAAACGAAATAATTGAATTAGTAACCCAACTAGCCTTCTATAGTGGTTGGCCTAAAGCTTGGAGCACTTTTTCTTTAATCGAAGAGATTTATGGTGACGACCACCAAGAGACTCAAAAACATGGAGGAATCTTTGGTATAGGTGAACCAAACACCACCTTTTCCCAATATTTTATTGGAAATTCTTACTTAAAGCCTCTTGCTAAAACCGATAATACTTTTCTTGCTAATGTCACCTTCGAACCTGGATGTCGTAACAATTGGCACATTCATAGTGCAACTAAAAATGGTGGGCAAATACTAGTTTGCATTGAAGGAGAAGGCTGGTATCAAGAAGAAGGAAAAGAGGCAATCTCCCTTAAACCTGGAATGGTAATCACAATTCCTGCTAATGTAAAGCATTGGCATGGTGCTAAAAAAGACTCTTGGTTTAGTCATATAGCAGTAGAAGTTCCAGGAGAAAATACCGAGAATATTTGGTTAGAACCTGTAACAAATGAAGAATATAATAAATTATAATGTATAAAGATTCTAAATTAAACTCTTAGTAGAACGCCTTAGCAAACAGACAAAAATGAACGTTCGTCAAAGGACGTTGACAATCGATCTTCTTTTCTATACAATTTAGTTGTAAGAGTTAAGAAAGGAGTCTGCCCATGCCCCAGCAAAATGAAATAATTCTATTTGAAAATCAAAATGTAAAACTAGAAGTTAATATGAAAGATGAGACTGTGTGGTTAAATCGCGAACAATTATCAAAATTATTTAATAGAGATATCAAGACTATAGGCAAGCATATTAATAATGCTTTAAATGAAGAACTTGATGATTCAACTGTCGCAAAATTTGCGACAGTTCAAAAAGAAGGTAATAGAAAAGTAACTCGGGATATTGAATTTTACAATTTAGATATGATTATCAGCATTGGTTATCGTGTTAAATCACAAAATGGTGTCATTTTTAGAAAATGGGCAACAAAAGTTTTAAAAGACTATATGATAAAAGGCTATACTATTAACCAAAAAAGATTAGAGTATTTAGAAAAGACCGTTAAGTTAATAGATATTGCCAATAGAATTGATGAAAAACTAGAAGGCAAGGATGCTCAAGATATTTTAAAAGTAATTGGAAGCTATTCAAAAGCGCTAAATTTATTAGATGATTATGATCATAAAGCTTTATTAAAACCTAAGGGAACCAATAGCCAAAAACGAATAGCCTATGAAGACTGTTTGGAAATAATTAATAAATTAAGATTACATGAAGAAAGTGCTATTTTTGCTATTGAAAGAAATAACGGCTTAGCAGCAATAATAGGAAATGTTTATCAAACATTCGATAATAATGAAGTTTACCAAAGTATAGAAGAAAAAGCCGCAAATTTTTTATATATGATTGTTAAGGACCATGTATTTATAGATGGCAATAAAAGGATTGCTGCTACATTATTCATCTATTTCTTAAATTATTATGATATCTTATACAAGGATAGTAAGCAGGTTATTGACAACAATACATTGACGGCCTTGACATTACTCATTGCAGAATCAAATCCCAAAGAAAAAGAAGTTATAATTGATTTAATTATGAATTTTTTAAGTTAAATATGATAAGTTAGGAGAAGAATTATGTTATATTTAAAAGAAGCAAATTTAGAAGATTGGCAAAAAGAATATGAAGCGATAAAACAAATGCCACCAAATGAGAATGGTTTTGAAAACAAATATTACGATAAAACAGAAGAAGAATTTAAAGAGCAAATAATACCTGAATTGATAAATCATTCCAAAGGAATTGGACTTCCAAAAGGATATGTTCCAGATACATATTATTTTTTATGGGATGATGACAAAATCGTAGGATTATTTAAAATAAGACACTATCTAAATGATTTTTTAGCAAAAGGGCCGGGGCATATTGGTTATAGTATTCTTCTTAAGTTTAGAGGAAAGGGATATGCCACTAAAGGCTTAAAACTTGCTATTAATAAATGTAAAGAGATAATTTCTGAAGATGAAATCTATTTATCCGTACATAAAGATAACCCAAGTTCTCTAAAGGTCCAACAAAACAACGGGGCTTACATAGTAGGAGAAACAGAGGAAGAATATTTAACAAGAATAAAAATTAGATAAGATTACCAAAAATTAACATTGCTTAAGATGATGAATTAAATTTCAAAGAAAAAGAAGTTATTATAAATTTCTTAAACTAAAAAACGGTACTTTATTAATAATAATATTAAACAATTTTAAGTAATTTGGTTTGGTTTAAATATAATAAAAAATATAAAGGAGAGTAAAATGTCTAAATTAATAGTTTATTTTTCCTATACGGGAAATACAAGAATGATAGCAAACAAGATTAGAGATAAATTAAATTGTGATATTTTAGAGATAAAAACAGTTATTCCTTATTCTAGCGATTATGAAACAGTAGTTAATGATGAACAAAATAGTGAGTCTAGCACCAAGTTGCCTGACATTTTAGACATAGAACTAGATTTAAATAAATACGATGAAATTATACTAGGTACTCCAGTCTGGTGGTATCGATCAGCTCCAGCAATTAGAACTTTTCTAACAAAGAATAATCTGTCTAATAAAGTTATTAAGCCCTTCGCAACCGATGCTGGTTGGCTAGGAAGAACTTTCAAAGAAATTACTAATTTATGTCCTAACTCCCAAGTGGAACCCGGCATGAATATTGTTTTTGAAAGTTATAGTAATAATTTAGTTACTAGTGAACAAGAAATCGACAGTTGGCTTGCTACCTTATAATTTTAAAAGAACACCATTTCTTATATTTTATTATTAAAAAATAAAAATATTTACCATTACTCATGATATAATTAAATAAACTGGAAAGTGAAGTGAGAGAATGAGTGATACTGATAAAAAAACTGTTAGAGTCATGATTGGTAGTGGCAGTCACGCCACTTTTATAAAAGTGCGAAAAGGTCAAAAAGTCATGATAAATAACGGAACTATAATAGAAGCAGGACTCACCCCAGAAGAACAGCAAAGACGTCTTGATGATAAATTTGATGACTTGATTTATCCTAAACCTATTGCTAACGTAAAAAAATTAGTTAGAAGACTAAAAAAATAATTTGTAAATAAAACTAAAGATTAATTTATATGTTAACGAAGATAACTTTTAAAGAGTTATCTTTTTATATTAAAATTAGTGCTTAATTTAGCAGTTTATGTTATCATTAAGATAGGTGTGATAGGAGGATATATATGAAGATTAAAGAAAATATAAATACTAATATTTTTCGTGGCTATGATATTAGAGGTAAAGTGCCTACTGAAATAGATGTTGACACAGCCTATACAATTGGTTTAGGCTTTGGTAGTCATATTAAAAACCTAGGAAAAACTATTTGTGTTATTGGTCATGACAATCGAACTAGTAGTGAAGAGTTATATGAAGCTTTACTAACGGGTATTAGAGAGACTGGTATTGACATAATATCTTTGGGTTTATGCACAACACCAATGTATTACTATGCTTGTATTAAACTCAAAGTATATAGTGGTGTTATGGTAACGGCTTCTCACAATCCTAAGGACGACAATGGCTTTAAATTTGCCTTTGACGAAAATGGTAACTGTAAAGGTCAGGAAATCCAAGATTTTCTACACTTTATCCAAAAAGGAGTCTTTAGAAGAGATACTGGTATGGGACAAGTAATGAAGTACTATATTAAAGATGAGTATTTTGAACTTTTCAAAAGGAGTCTTAACTTTGGTCCAAAACGAATAAAAGCAGTAATAGATCCTGGCAACGGTACCACAAGTATTATTGCCAAAGAATTATATGAACTTTTCCCAATTGATGTAATAAGTATTTACGATGAAAGTGATGGTACATTTCCAAACCATCATCCAGATCCTTGTGTTGAAGAAAATTTAGTTGGTTTAAAGAAAAAAGTACTTGAAACTAAAGCTGATATTGGTCTTGGCTTTGATGGTGATGGAGATCGTATGGGATTAATTACTAATTCTGGAAAGTTTATCCCAACGGATCAATATATGATCATTATTATTAGAGATTTAATTAATAAAGTAACCAAAAAAGAATTCTTATATGATGTAAAATGTTCTAAATGTGTAAGTGATGAGATAGAACGTTTGGGTGGTAAGGGAATTTGTTATCGCACTGGTAATTCTTACACCAAAGCTGCCGTTAGGGATTTTGATTTACCATTTGGTGGCGAACTATCTGGTCATGTATATTTTAGAGATCGTTTTCCTGGCTTCGATTCTGGCTTATATGCCGGGCTTCGTATTCTAGAAATACTATCAAAAACTGATAAAACAGTTGATGAATTATTGGAAGGAATACCTCACTATTATTCGACCGAGGAATTAAAATTTGCCACCCCAGATGATGTTAAATTTCAAGTTGTTGCTAAGGTCGGAGACTACGCCAAAGAAAAGGGGTATGAATTTTTAGATATAGATGGTGTAAAAGTCCTATTTGCTGATGGGTGGGCTCTAGTCCGCGCGTCAAATACAGGACCAAATATTACCGCAAGATTTGAAGCTAAAACAAAAGAGCGATTAGAAGAAATAGAACAAGAGTTTACCTCATTATTAAAGAAACTTAAGTAATTTTAACTCTTAACAATTTCTAAAAACACTCTTGCACAAGAAGAAATAATATGCTATATTCATATAGACGTTTGCAAAAAAACTACATATTTCTAAGTACTACTACATGGAAAAAATGTGGTTTTTTCTGTTTTAGTTTTCAAACAAGTTAAATATAAGGAGGGAAGCATGGCAATTAGTGAAGAAGAATTTCAAAAAGAAAAAAAGATCTTAAAAAAAGTACAAAAACTTCTAGGTGAGACACTTTCAAATTTAGGAGAAGATGTCTATGACGATGAAGAAAACTTGCTTGAATTCAAAAAGATGATGTGGGAGAATTCTAGCAGTTTTGATGAAGCTGAAATGCAGCAAGTTATGGCAGCCACATCCCACGAAGCAGAGCGAGCTTTGCAAAAACAACGCTATTTTAAAAAACTATGTCAAATCAAAAATAAACCCTATTTTGCCTCAATAGTTTTTAAAGATGATGAAAAAAACAAATTATATAATATTTATATTTCACTAACTTATTTAAAAGATGAAAACCTAAATAACATTCTTTATGACTGGCGAAGTCCAATCTGTAGTCTGTTCTATGATTATGAGACTGGGCCTTGTGAATATACGGCTCCAGGCGGCATTTATACTGGAGAATTAAAAAGAAAGAGACAATATAAAATCGAAAATAATCAATTAGTTGGAGTTTTTGATAATTCCTTAAATATTAATGATGAGGTTCTTCAAGAAGTACTGGCCACAGAGTCTAGTGAAAAAATGAAAAATGTTGTTAACACCATCCAGCAAGAACAAAATAAAGTAATTCGTAATTTAGAAGATAATAATTTAATAGTGCAAGGAATTGCTGGTTCTGGGAAAACTACAGTGGCTCTACATAGAATAGCTTTTTTGCTTTATCGTTTAGAGCGTTTGACCAGTAACAACATTTTAATATTTTCTCCCAATAATATTTTTACTGAATATATATCTGATGTATTACCTTCTCTTGGAGAAGCCAATACTCTTCAAACAACTTTTGCCGACTATTTGTCAGCCTTTATTACAGAATATAAGGAAGTCGAAACTTTTACTGACTTTGTCTCAAGATATTACACTTACAAAGAAACCTATCCTGAACTTGTAAAATATAAACAAAGTGATGAAATAATTAAAGATTTAGATGCATACCTTACAGATTATGTTCAAAATGCTAAATTCATTAATTCGTTTACTGAAAACGAAATAAATACTGTCGATAAAGATGAATTAAACGATCTTCTTCATCATAAATATGATCGTCTTCCACTTTTTGAACGAGTAGAGGAAATTGCTAAAAAACTATCATCTAATTTTTATAATGGAAGTGGGAAAAAAAATCGAACTTTTGCTAAACTGCTAAAAGAAAATGCTAATTTCAAAAAAGACTACCAAACTATCTATAAAAATTTCTGGAAGAGCACTTTTACTAAAATGCCTCTTCCCGATGCCGTGATAAATTCATTTGTCAATCCAAAGACAATTAATTATGAAGATGCCTTGTTATTTACTTATATTAAAGGTAGTCTAGAAGGGTTCTTATATGAAGCTAATATTAAACAAGTAATTATTGATGAAGCCCAAGATTATAATCGTCTTCAATATATAATCATTTCTAAAATATTTCAACGTGCTGATTTTACCATTCTAGGTGATATAAATCAAAATATTAATCCTTACTATGCCTATGAGTCCCTAGAAGAGTTGAGTAATTTATTTAAAGGTGATACAAAATATTTAGAATTATTAAAAACTTATCGTTCATCACCAGAAATAATTGCCTATACTAATAAAATCTTAAATCTAAATCATGTTAATGCCATACGTAAAGATAACAATAAGCCGGTTTTAATTAGAAAGGGCGTTAAAACATTAAAAGAGTCCCTTCTAAAAGATATTGCTTACCTAAAGGAAAATTATAAATCAACAGCCATTATCACAAAAGATAATCTGGAAGCTGATAAACTCTATAATCTTTTAAAAGATGAAATTGAAATTTCTTTAGTTGAAGCCTCCTCAAAGAAGTTTCATAAAGAATTAATTATAATACCAGCTTATACCGCTAAAGGTTTAGAGTTTGATAGTGTAATTATTTATAATGATCGAAATAATTCTTACAAGCAAAATGAAAAAAATCTTCTATATGTTGCTTGTACTAGATGTCAGCATGAACTTATCATTTATAATTAAAAAATCTTTAGACTAATCATCTAAAGATTTTTCTTTATTACTAATAATGAAATAAAAAATAGTTCCTTTTCCAACACTTGATTTAACTCCATGTTCAAATCCATGCAATTCTAAAATATTTTTGACTATTGATAATCCCAAGCCCGTACCTACTAAATTACGTTTATGTTTTTTATTGTTCTTATAATACTTATCCCAGATATAAGGTAGGTCTTCTTCTTTAATTCCTTTCCCAGTATCAATGATTTCTACTACATAATCATTTTCCCCAGTAATATTAATTGTAACGGAATTATCCTCTCCTGCATAATTAATTGCATTATTAACTAAGTTATAAATAACTTGCTCTAGTTTCTTTCTATCAGCTTTAATCATAATCTTCTTTTTCTTATGATTAAAATTAAAAGTATAAGACTCTGTTTCTTTTAACACCTTGTATCGCTCTAATATGTCATCAATCAAATTAATTAAATCAAATTCTTCAATATCTAAGCTCTCAATATTTGACTGCATCTTTGATAAGGTTAGAATATCGTTGACCAAGATTGTTAAACGATCAACTTCGTTAGCGATAATATTCATATCTTCTTTTTGTTTGGCTTTATTATTAGCATGTAAATCAGTACTCATTTCAGCATACGCTTTAATCATTGTAAGCGGTGTTTTTAAATCATGTGAAACGTTAGCCATCAAATCCCGTCGCAACTCATCCGTTTTACTTAATTCACTGCTGGCATAATTTAGTGTTTCCGCTAACTCATTTATTTCTAAGATATTTGAATCATTTTCAAATTTTACATTAAAATTTCTTTTTGCCAACTGTTTAGCAGCAGTATTCATTTTAACAATAGGCAATGATATATAATTAGACATAAAATAAGAAATTGCAAATGACAAAATCAAGACTACCACCAAGACAATTACCAATTGTTCTTGAATAATATCAACCGTAGAATCAACCGGATCAAGAGAAGTATTAACAAAGGCATATTTATTATTTTTAAGTTTTACAGCATAAACAAGCGTATCATTATTATACATTGGATTAATTAATTCATACGTCTTATTTTTTTCTCCGCTAGTCATAAAATTATATTTATAGTTCATACTAGTTTCTTTTCCTGTAAAACAACCCCTTCCATAGCTAGAAGAAGAGTAGAGTGTAACAAAATTACTATTTATTACCTCTACACATACCTCACTATCATAGGCCGCTTTGTCAACTATATCACTAAATTTACTAGATGACTGCCTAAGAGCAATTAATTTTGCTACGGACTTAATATCATTTATTTTTACATATCTATAATACTGATCTAAAAATAATACTTGAAATATCCATAAGACACCAAGTATTACTATTGAAAAAATTAAAAAGTACTTCCATATCTCTCTATTTAAACTATTATTCTTCTTCATTTTCAATAAACTTATATCCAACCCCACGTACAGTTACGATGTGGTCACGATATTTACCTAAATTATTTCTTAGCATCTTGATATGGGTATCAACAGTTCGATCATCACCGAAATAGTCATATCCCCATAAACTAGAAAGTAATTGTTCTCGAGAAATAGCAATACCTTTATTTTTAATTAAATAGGAAAGGATTTCAAACTCTTTTGGAGTAACATTTATTTGTTTTTTATCTATTTTTATATAATGGGCAGAAAAGTTAACTTCTAAAGAGTCGAGTTTATATATATTAAGCAAAGTATTACTATATCGATTCATTATGGCTTTGATTCTAGCTATTAACTCATTTGGTGAGAATGGCTTAGTTAAATAGTCATCAATGCCTAAATCAAATCCCGCTAATTTATCGTATTCTTCACCCCTAGCGGACAACACGATCACTGGAATTCTTTTATCGCGCGGTAATTCTTTCAACATAGTAAATCCATCCATCTGTGGCATCATTATATCTAATACCATTAAATCGTAAGTATTTGTAAGTAGTTTGTTCAAAGCAACTTTTCCATTGTCAGCTTCATCTACCAAAAAATTTTGGGCTAGACAATATTCTTTAATTACGTCTCGAATCATTTTTTCATCATCGACGATTAATATTTTCATGTTCAAAATCCCTCCTAACTAAGAATATTATACAATAAATGTGTCGATTTAGTGAAAAAACAATGTATAAATCGTAAAAATTATTTTAAAAATTTTCTAATCATTATCAATTCATATATCGTAACTACAATAACATTCAAACTAATAGAAAGAATTAATCCCCATAAGCCGATTTTAAGTAATGACAAAACTACTAATAAAATACATCGTGTTGCTACACCTAACAAACTAGATTTAAGGACAGTTTTACTTTTTCCCATTGCTTCTAAACTGCTGGAAAGCGGAGCTTGGATATATTGCAAAAGGCAGATTGGTGCTAAGAAACGCATATATGAGCTACCTTGTTCGGTATGATAGATAAGTGATAAAAAGACTTCCGGTATTAAAACAAAAAAACTCATTAAAAAGATTCCAATCGCCAGAGAAATAGCAATACCTAACTTTAATTTTTTCTTTACCTGTTCATATCGCTTTAGAGAATATTCTTTTGATATAATAGGTAATAACGCATTAGATATTGCCCCTGTAAAAAAGGAGGGTAGGAGTAAAATAGGCATAACATAACCCGATAAGATACCATATTGATTAGTAATGAAACTAGAAGAATAGCCAACATGATGCAAAACAGCAGTAAGTAGAATAGGTTCTAAAAAGTATCCAACACTTCCTACCAATCTCCCACACGTATTTGGAATTCCAATCGATAAACTCTCTCGCATATAACTTTTACTAGGTCGCAAGTCCCTAGCTTTAATTGAAAATTTTTTTGGCAAAAACAACAATAAAACAATAATAGATGCTGATTCACTAATAATATTTGATAAGATTAAAAAACAAACAGCATAATTAATTCCCTTTTTAAGAAAAAAAGGAATACCAACTATCATAATAATCAATCTAACAACATCTTCAACAACATTAGAAATAACATGTGGAACCATTCTTTCTTTTCCAAAAAAGTAACTTCGACAGATACTCGATAAACTAATAAAAGGAATTACTACACTTATAGCCAAAATACCATAATAAGTATCACTGTTTTTTAATAAATCGTTTGCTAATGTTGAAGCCATCAGCCAAATAAATAAAATTAAAAAAACATTAATCACCATTGAAATTGGAATTACTGATGCAAAAAGACGTCGGTTATTTTTTGTATCTTCCGCCACTAATTTAGACAAAGCAATTGGCAATCCAAATTGACTAATGCCTATAAACAAAGAAAAGGTTGGCAAAATCATCATATAAAGACCTAGACCCTCAGAACCAATTAATCTTCCCATTACCATTTTGATGACGAGTCCGAGTACTTTTGTAATACCTCCACCAATAAGTAAAATAAGCGTTGATTTTATAAATTTCTCTTTCATATTAAAAATATATGAAAAAACGCTAGCATTATTTAAAAAATATGGTATCATTGATATGTAAGGTATATAATCGAAGTTGTAAATGTAAATTTTTGTAAATCGAACATATATCAAATTTTGTAAAAGTAAATGTAAAATGTGGTAAGTTAGTTACACTAGCTCTTTAATAAAAAAATTAGCTATGGTATTCTAATAATATAGAGGTGAACAAGATGAATGAATTAATAGAATTTTTAACATCAAAGGAGATTATAGTTGTTTACATAGTAGCAGTTGTTGCTTGTCTACTATGCTTTATAATATATTTAGTAGACAAAAATTATTACAAACGCAAACAAAGACATAATACTAAAGAGTTAAATAAATTAGTAGAAGAGGTAACTGAAATTGTTGAAGATAAAAAAACAGATATTTCTATTGAGACTTATGAGACACCAGTATTATCGCCAGTAGTAGAAGAATATGTAACTCAAAAAGAAACAAATGTCGATTCAGCAGTATTAACATCAAAGGAGATAAATAATTTGCCAGAAGAAGCAGAAATTGCTAACGACGGCAAAGAAGACAAAGAGATTGTATATACAGAATTACTTGAAGAGCCAGCTCCAGAAATTAATGTTGAGGATTTGGTTTTATCAACTATGACTGATACCACGGCATCAGCAGAATATAATGAAGAACCAGAAATTTTATCTGTAGAGGAAGTTATTTCTGATACAACTACTCCGGAAGTAACCTCAATTCAAGAAGAATTAGAATACACATCAATTGAACCAGATAGACAGCAAGCTCAAGAAGAATTAATGCGTTTAACTGAGGAATTAGAAAAAGCTGAGCAAGAAGCTAAAACGATAGATTTGACATCATATGAAGAAGAGCAAGAAGAAAATGCTATTATTAGTCTAGACGAATTAATGAAAAAAAGTAAGGAAATGTATGCATCTAATGAAATAACACAATATGCTGATGAAGGTAATGAACCTATAAGTATAGAAGATTTAGAAAGACGAATGCAAGCTGTAAAGGAAGACATTACCACTATTACTACGCCAGTTGAGAATCATGAGCAATCAGCTTCATCTATAGTTGAAGAATTAGAGCCAGTCAAAGTAACTTTAGCAGATTTTAATACTATAAAAGTTACAGAGCCAGTTGAGCAAACTATAGATGAGCAACCAACTAGTATTACAGTCGAATCGGTTAAACCATTAAGCGAGTCCTATCAAAACACTCGTAAATTTGAACGAACACCTGTTATTTCACCAATTTATGGTATTGAAAAGACAGAAACTGCAGAAAATATTGCTTTAGAAAATACTGCTAACTATGATAAGTTAGATGAAGAAATTAAAAAGACGAACGAATTTTTAATGACTCTTCGTGAATTACAAAAAAATTTAGATTAACGCTTACGTTAATCTTTTTTTATCTGCAAATAGACCCTTTTATCGTATAATATATATGATTGATAAAAATGTCGAAATATGCTATACTGTAACCAATTTAGGGAGGAATATTATGAAAAAAATTGCTTTACTAATCTTTGGGGGTATATTATTATTTACATCATATGGAATTTTCACGACTGTAAACTCAGAAAACCAAACCAAGAATACAAAAAACCAAGAGTCAATTGATTATCGCATAGAGGAAGAAAATAACTTAATCTCCAGCACCAAAACCACGCAAGAATCTAATGACTTAACTGACCAAGAATTTACTACATATATTGAAAAGATTGATTATGAAGTAGGAACAATTACTACAAAATCAAATCCGACTCCCGAAGAAGAAAAAACTTTGACTAATACATTTATAACATTAACTGATTTTATTTTTTATGGCGGAGAAATCAAAGGAAAGACCTTTGCTACTTTAACTGCGAGTGCTAAAAGCCAAGTCATTGCTTTATACGAAAAGATAGATACTAAAATAGAAGCATCATTCCCTGGTTATAAGGAAAAAATCAAACAAACCTCTACTAAAACTTATAATGATATAAAAGATAAACTGGTTAATTTAAAAGCGTCTTTGGCAAATAAATATAAAGAAGAAATTGGTGAAGAAAACTATAATGATCAAGTAGATACTTTTAACGAGAGTAAAGAAACTATGAAAGAGTCTTTTACTCCAGTTATTGATAAAATAGTTGATGAGACAAAAGAATTATATGAAACAACGAAAAATAAGTTAGATAGTTGGTATCAATCATGGAAAGAAGAGAATAATTAATGAGAACAGTAGGAATATTAACATTAGGTTGTAAAGTAAATACTTATGAAAGTGAATTTATAATAAGTAAATTAAAAGAAAATAATTACATAATCCAGGACTTTAGCGATATTTGTGATGTTTATATCATAAATACCTGTACTGTAACTAATACTTCAGATATCAAATCCAAAAAGATGATTCGGGCTGCTATTAAGCGCAATCCCGATGCCTGCATTGTTGCCATGGGTTGCTTTATTGAAGCTAACAAAGATTATTATATTGAAGGCTTAGATATCGTTTTAGGAACTAAAGACAAATCAAAAATTGTTGAATTATTAGATGAATATTTTGCAAAGAAAACTTTAATTAAAAGATTATACGCCAGTGAGAAAACTACCTTTGAAGATATGTATATCACTGATTTCCCAGGTCGTACTAGAGCTTTTGTCAAAATTCAAGATGGCTGTGAGAATTTTTGCAGCTATTGTATAATTCCGTTTGTGCGTGGAAAATGTCGTTCAAAAGCAAAAGAACAAGTTATAAAGGAGATAACTGACCTAGTAGCCAATGGTTATAAAGAGGTCGTTTTAACAGGAATTCATACCGGTAATTACGGAGTAGATTTAGGTACGAATTTTGCCACTCTTTTAAAAGATCTAGTTACTATTCCCGGGCTTAAACGTCTAAGAATTTCTTCAATTGAAATAACTGAATTAACCAGTGACGTCTTAGCCGTTATTAAAGATAATCAAATTATTGTTGATCATCTGCATATTCCATTGCAAGCCGGTAGTAACGAAGTTTTAAAACTAATGAATCGAAAATATGATTTAGCTTTTTTCTACCACAAAATTGAAGAAATTAGAGCCATAAGACCAAATATTTCTATTACCACCGATGTTTTAGTAGGCTTTCCAGGTGAAACCACAGAAATGTTTAACAGGACTATCCAAACATGTCGTGAGTTAGAACTTACTAAAATTCACGTATTTCCATTTAGTTTGCGCCAAGGTACCAAAGCCGAAGAATTACCAAATCATATTGATAACGAAGAAAAAAAGCGTCGAGCACGTTCCTTACTTGCTGTATCTAAAGAATTAGAATTAGCTTATTTCAACAAATATTTAAATCAAGAAGTTGAGGTTTTAATCGAAGAGACTAAAGATGGAGTTAGTTTTGGTCATACAGGAAATTATTTATATGTTAAAATTAACAAAGAATTAGAACACAATACATTTGTAACTGTCAAAATAACATCTATTGCTTATCCATACTGTATAGGTGAATAGCTTAAGGAGGAATAATGTCAACATATATAAAAGGAAATTACAAGCGAAGTATTTATCAAAATGCCAGTGGTTATAACATTGGCCTTTTTAAGGTACAAGATACAAATGACAGTCGGCTAGCTGATTTTTTAGATCGGACAATAACTTTTACTGGCTATTTCCACGAATTAAATGAAATGGATACTTATCTATTTTATGGTAAACTTATCACTCATGAAAAATATGGTGAGCAATTTCAGGTTGATAGTTATGAGCGTTGTAAACCAGAAGAAAAAGATTCAATTATTGAATTTTTAACCAGTGGTTTATTTAAAGGTATAGGTGAGAAAAAAGCCAAAAATATCGTTGAAGTTCTAGGAAAAGATACTTTGAAAATAATTCTTGAAACACCAGATAATTTACTATTAATTCCCACAATAACCAAAGCCAATGTTGATACACTTCACAACAAACTAAAAGAATATGAATCCAGCTATGAAACTATACTTTATCTAGGCGAATTAGGTTTCTCTACTAAAGACTCAATGTTAGTATATAACTATTATAAGGAGCGTACCAAATCGGTAATAGAAAATGACATCTATCAAATACTTTATGACATCTATGATATAAACTTTAAAAAAATAGATCAAATAGCTTTAAAAGTAGGTATTGAGAAAGACTCTCTAATTCGTATCAAGGCAGCGCTTATTTATATTATGAATGAAGTTAGCAACACATATGGTCATAGTTATTATTATCAAGAGGAACTTTTAAGTTTACTACCACGTGTACTTCAAACAAATCCCCATCAGGCCATTTATGACCAAGCTATAATAGAATTAGTTAATGATTGTCGAATTGTCCAAAAAGAAAAAAGATTATACTTAAAAGAAATGTATGAGGCTGAGACTCTAATTGTTAAACGTCTGCGCTTATTAGAAAGCAATCCTAAAACTACTTCTAATCTATTAGAGTCAACTATTAAAGACTTAGAAGACTTCTATGAAATAACTTATAATGATGAGCAAAAAAAAGCTATTATTGAAAGTTATGAGCGGGACTTTTTAATTATAACTGGTGGACCAGGAACAGGGAAGACTACTATTATGCAAGGAATTGTTGAACTATATCGTCATCTAGAAAAATTATCCTATGATAAACTTCAAGAAAAAGTGGCTCTTCTAGCTCCAACCGGGCGAGCAGCAAAACGGATGACTGAGACTACTAACCTCCGAGCTTCAACGATTCATCGCTTTTTAAAATGGCAAAAGGAAACTAATAAATTTCAAGTAAATGAGTATAATAAAAGTAAAGTAGAATTCGTTATTTTAGACGAGGCAAGTATGATTGACACTTATCTTCTGGCCAGTCTTCTAAAAGGAATATCAGCTAATTGTAAAATCATTATGGTTGGCGACGATCATCAGTTGCCGTCAGTTGGACCTGGTCAAATCCTCCACGATCTAATCGAAAGTAATATGCTTGAAGTAGTTAAACTAAAAGAACTTTATCGTCAGGGAAAAGATTCTAACATTATATCCCTTGCTTACGATGTTAGAAATGGAGAAGTTATTAATCAAGTTTTTAATAAAGATGAAGATTTAACTTTTATCAGTTGTCCTAGTGAAACTGTACTTAATCACATTAAAGAAATTGCCACCACGTATCGGGATATATCATATAAAAATTTTCAAATTCTTGCGCCAATGTATAAGTCATATACAGGAATTGATGCTATTAACGCCAGTATTCAAGAAATCTTCAATCCCGGTGATAAGATAAAAAAAGAGCTGCGTATCGGAGAGACAATTTTCCGCGAAGGAGATAAAGTTATTCAATTAACTAATATGCCCGATGATAATGTTTACAATGGTGATATTGGCCTTATTAAAAAGATTCAAACTACCCCCAAAAAAGAAGTTCATATTGACTTTGACGGTAACCTAGTTAAATACACCCCAACCAATTTTAATTGTTTTCGTTTAGCCTATGCAATTTCTATTCATAAAGCTCAAGGAAGCGAATTTGATATTGTTATCATGCCTGTTGTTAAAAACTATGGCAAAATGTTATATCGTAAATTAATTTACACAGGAATTACTAGAATTAAAAGCAAATTATTCTTAATTGGCAGTTTAGGTGCTTTAGAAATTGCTGTTGCTAATACTTCAACTGACGTCCGTCGTACGACAATAAAAGAATTTTTAATTAATGGTATAAAATAAAAAATAACCTCTCATAATAAGAGTAGAGGTGATATCATGAGAAAAAATAATACAATGCGAAATATGACTATCGCAGCAATCTTAGGAGGAATGGGAGTTGCTGGATATATGTATATGAAAAACAATCCACAAGTAATACATAACGTAAAAGTTATGATGAAAGAGATGGAACAAAAAAAGTTAGAAAAATTAAATGAATTATCTTAAATTAGAGAAAAATCTCTAATTTTTCTTTTGCTTTTCTTCTGGTTATGGTAGAATAAAAGCCACATAAAGGAATGTGATAATATGTCGAGGGGCAATAACCATAAAGAAGAATTAACAGAACTGGAGAAAATGTTTACTAATATTTCCCAAGAAGAAGAGCGGATGGCTAAGAGTCTCAATCTCATTTCCAGCGTCTCTATATCCTTAGGACTTTCTTCACTACTATCAGGAATAATTGGCTTTAATGGGATAAGAGAGACGATTTCATTTTTAACTGCTTCAACTGTCTTAATGTCGCCAATTATATATTATGGAGCTGATAAGTTAAAAAAAAGGTTAGATAAAAAAACAGAAAGTGATATTCATCATGCAGCTCAACTAGGAATTATGTTACGTGAAAGTTTTGAAAAGGATCGTATTATTAATAGAATGACTTCTTGTTTTTTCAATGAGATAGAAGCGGAACTCATAGCTAAAAACATTCCCATAACTGAAAATCTAATTTACTCAATTAACCAGTTTCTATATTTAATTAATTGTAACTATTATGAAAAAATAACGCCCAATAAGGAGAATTTTGATCGAGAAGACTTAATGAACCATGTACTATCACAAATTTCTTTCTATTTAGTTGAGAATAATTTAACGTCATTTAATCCAGAAATAGCTCAAAAGGTTTTAGAAACCGATTTTTTAGTAAAGCCAGAACTAAAAAAAGAAATTTATGAAGAATTTACTTCATCGCGAGTAACATCCAAAGATTACGATGGTTATCACATCAAAAGAAATGATACTGTCGCTGATATATATTGCTACCAAATTTTAAAGAATCAAGAAGTAGGTGATAAATATATGGGATTTGATATTGATGACGGAAACGATTATTATAACATTATTAAATCTTTAGAACAAAGCAAATATTTTCTCGAAAATGATTTAGGAGACCCACGAAATTTAGATTGGGATATTGATTTTCTTCGAACCATTATTAAGACAATTATAAGAGATCATCGTCAAGAACTAAAAAAAACAATTCCAGATTTTCAAGCAATTTCTCTTGCGAGCTCTTTTATTTATAATGCCATGGTCTATGCAACAGTAAATAATAGGGAGCAGGTTCATCAAGAAGAACTGATAAATACATTTAAAAATTGGACGTATCTTCCATTCTTTACTAGAAAGGAAATAGTAGATACACTTTTTGAAGAACAAGAACTAAGTTCCATAGAACATCCTTTCAAAACAACTGCTCAACAAAAAACTAAAACTATTCAGAAAATAATTCCTTTTCCAAGTAAGTAAAAATAAGTCAAAATAACTTGACTTATTTTTTTATTATGGCTTAATTTGTTGCTATATAACAAAATTTGTCAAAAAAAGTAAACTATCATTGAAAAGAATCTTAATTTTCGTTATAATAACTAGTAGTTAGATATTAGGAGGGAAGAAAAATGGCATTAAAGTACGATGACTCATCAATTAAAATCTTAGAAGGATTAGATGCAGTTAGAAAAAGACCAGGAATGTATATTGGTTCAACAGATAAAAGAGGATTACACCACCTAGTATGGGAAATCGTCGACAATGCAATAGATGAGGCCATCAATGGCTTTGGTGATTCTATTAAAATAACCATTCACAAAGACAAATCCGTTAGTATCGAAGATCACGGCCGTGGGCTCCCTACCGGAATGCATGCCTCTGGTATGTCAACACCAGAGGTAATTTTTACGGTTTTACATGCCGGTGGAAAGTTTGAAAGTGAAGGTTATAAGGTATCCGGTGGTTTACACGGAGTTGGTGCGAGTGTAGTAAATGCCTTATCTAAATGGTGTGAAGTAACAATCAAGAGAGATAAAAAGGAACATTACATTCGTTTTGAAAATGGTGGCCACGTTGCAGTTCCTTTAAAAGAAGTTGGTTCGACCACCAAAACAGGAACTACAGTTAGATTTCTCCCAGATGATGAAGTTTTTTCATCAACTAATTTTTCATATACGACAATTTGTGAAAGAATGCAAGAAAGTGCCTTCCTACTAAAAGGTATTACTATTGAAGTAATTGATGAAGAAGATGAACGCGCGGCAAAATTCTATTATGAACGTGGTATTGAGGAGTTTGTTGAAGATTTAAATAAAAATAAAACAGTTTTACATAAAGTTTTAACTATGACCGGTACCAAAGATAAAATGGATATTGAAGTATCAATGCAATACACTGACACCTACAACGAAAATATTGTCAGCTTTGTTAATAATGTTAAAACTATCGATGGTGGAACACATGAAGTTGGGTTTAAGACTGCCTTAACCAAAGTGTTTAATGATTATGCTAAGAGTAATGGTTTTATCAAAGGAAAAGACAAGGCCTTAGAAGGTGGGGACGTTAGAGAAGGGCTAACTGCTATTATCAGTTTGCGCATTCCAGAAGGAATTCTCCAATTCGAAGGACAGACCAAAGGAAAACTTGGAACACCACAAGCTAGAGTTGCAGTGGAGGCCTTAGTCACAGAGCAAATGCGTGTTTTCCTAGAAGAAAATAAAGCGATAGCTACAGATATTATTAATAAAAGTCTTCGCAGCAAAATTGCTCGTGAAGCTGCTCGCAAAGCAAGAGAAGAAGCTCGCAAAGGAACAAGCAAGAAAAAAGAGGAAAGGTCGCTTTCTGGTAAATTAGCCCCTGCCCAAAGTAAAGATAAGGATAAAAAAGAGTTATTCTTAGTCGAGGGAGATTCGGCTGGAGGTTCAGCTAAGCAAGGAAGGGATCGTAAATATCAGGCTATACTTCCACTTCGTGGTAAAGTGCTAAATACAGAAAAAACCAAAGAAGAAGAAATTCTTCGCAATGAAGAAATTAATACAATGATTTATACAATCGGAGCAGGTTATGGCTCAAATTTTGATATTAAAGACTGTGAATACTCAAAAGTAATTATTATGTCTGATGCCGATGAAGATGGAGGCCATATCCAGTGTTTATTACTTACGTTCTTCTATCGCTATATGAAACCACTAATTGAAGATGGCCGCTTATTCGTTGCACTACCACCACTATTTAAAATTCAAAGTGGTAAAACAGTAGAGTATGCTTATACAGTAGAAGAAATGAAAGAAAAGTCAAAAGGTAAAAAATGCGAAATTCAACGTTACAAAGGACTTGGTGAAATGAATGCCGATCAGCTATGTGAAACCACTATGAAACCAGGCAGTAGAACATTAATCCGTGTTAATATTGAAGACGCTCAATTAGCAGAAAAACGTGTTTCAGTTCTAATGGGCGATGATGTTTCTCCAAGAAAAGAGTGGATTGATGAAAATGTTGAATTTACCTTAGAAGATAACTATGAAATTTAAAAATCAAAAAAAGACTAAATGTCAAAATCAAAATAGAAAGTAGTGATAATAATGGCTAGAAAAAAGTCGGAAACAGAAGAAATTATTGAAAAGATTTTTGACTATACCTTAGAGGATATAATGGGGGAGCGTTTTGGAAGTTACTCAAAGTACATCATCCAAGATCGTGCAATACCTGATGCCAGAGATGGTCTAAAACCAGTTCAACGACGTATTTTATATTCTATGCATAAAGAGAAGAATACTTATGATAAGGGATATCGCAAGAGTGCTAAAACTGTCGGAGACGTTATTGGTAATTACCATCCACATGGTGATACATCTATCTATGATGCTATGGTTAGAATGAGCCAACCTTGGAAAACTAGACTACCTTATATTGATATGCATGGTAATAACGGTTCCATAGATGGAGATTCTCCAGCGGCATATCGTTATACAGAAGCCCGTCTTTCAAAAATTTCTAATGAAATGATTCGAGATATTGATAAAGATACAGTAGAGTTTGCTCCCAACTTTGATGATACAACCATCGAGCCAACAGTACTTCCGGCTAGATTTCCAGCCCTACTTGTCTACGGAGCAATGGGAATATCAGCTGGTTATGCCACTAATATTCCTCCTCATAATTTAACAGAAATAATTGATGCTACCATTCATCGTATTGACAATCCTAATTGTAGTTTAGATACTTTAATGAAATATGTAAAAGGTCCAGATTTTCCAACCGGTGGAATCGTTGAAGGCTTAGAGGGAATAAAGCAAGCATATGCCACTGGCCGCGGAAAGATAGTTGTTAAAAGTCGATATGAGATCGAAGAAACCAAATCTGGTTGCTCAATAATTATCACTGAAATACCATTCGAAGTAAATAAAGCTCTAATGGTAAAGAAAATCGACGATATTAGAATTGACAAAAAAATTGATGGTATAGTTGAAGTTAGAGATGAGTCTGCTGCCGATGTTCGTATTGTTATTGACCTTAAGAAAAATGCTAACAAAGAATTAGTTATTAATTATTTGTTAAAAAATACAGATATGCAAATAAGCTACAATTTCAATATGGTTTCAATAGTTAATCGTCGTCCTAAACTATTAGGGCTTTCAGCGGCTTTAGATGCATTTATAGCACATCAAAAAGAAGTTGTTAAACGAAGAACAGAATTCGATTTAAAGCACGCTAAAGCTAGATACCATATTGTTGAAGGATTAATTAAATGTATTTCTATTTTAGACGAAGTAATAAAAACAATCCGTGCTTCTAAAAATAAGTCCGATGCTAAAGATAATTTAGTAAAAGAATATGACTTTACAGAAGCCCAAGCAGAAGCAATCGTAACCTTGCAACTATATCGTTTAACAAATACAGACGTTGTTGCTTTAGAAAATGAAAAAGAATCTTTAGAAAAGATCATTAATGGTTTAACTGCCATTCTAGGAAGCGAAGAAGTATTAAAATCTGTTATGAAAAAGGATTTACGAGATGTTAAAAATGATTATCCAACTCCACGCTTAACAGATATCAAGGAAGAAATAACAGAAATTAAGATTGACACCGCTGCCATGATACCAAAAGAAGACGTCGTTGTCATGGTAACAAAAGACGGTTATATCAAACGTACCTCATTTAGAAGTTACTCTGCTTCCAATCCTGATGACTTAACAATTAAAGAAAACGATTATATCCTTGGCATTTATGAGATGAACACAACCGATACAATTCTTTTATTTACAACTGCTGGTAACTACCTTCATATTCCTGTTCATATTATTCCGGATTTAAAATGGAAGGATATGCCGAAACATGTCAACAATATTATTGAAATTTCACCAGAAGAAAGCATTATTACCGCACTTCCTGCTTATGATTTCCAAACAGATAGTAATGTAGTTATTGCCACTAAAAATGGTATGGTTAAGCGCTCCAAACTTAAAGAATTTAAACTTCAAAGGTATTCAAAACCAACTAGCTGCATGAAACTAAAAGACGATGACCAAGTAATTGCTGCCTTTATTGAAACAAAGCCAAACTTATTCCTAGTTACTGATTCCGGTTATGCTTTAAGTTTTAAAGCTGAAGAAGTACCATTAGTAGGTGTAAAGGCTGCTGGTGTAAAAGGAATTAAGTTAAAAGACGATTACTTAGTTTCCATAAACAATTTTGATTTTACCCAAGATGAATATATAACAGTTATTACAGACAAAGGAACTGCTAAACGTGTTCGTTTAAATGAATTTGAATTATCAACAAGAGCTCGTCGAGGCTTATTAATTATAAGAGAAGTTAAAACTAATCCTTATCAAGTTCTAAAAACATTTGTTGCTGATGTTAAAGAATTTATTGGAATCAAAAATGAGGACATCAAGACCTTAAAGTTAACAGAATTACCAATTGCCGATCGTCACTCAATAGGAAGCTTAATTAGCAAAAAATCTTTGCAAGATGCTTTTCTAGTTGCAACATTGACACCAGCTTCATTAGAAGAGACTGCATCAAGAGAAGAAACAGTAGGCAATATAGAAGAAGAGAAAGTAACTGAACCGGCAAAAAAAGACCGCATTTCTCTAAAAGAAATAGATGATCGATTAATGACCATTGATGATTTTCTAAATTAAAGATACTGTAATTAGTGTCTTTTTTCTGTAATTAGTGTCTTTTTTCTTCGCTTGAAAAATATAATAACTTATGATATGATATACAATAACTTCTTAGGGGGATATTATGACAGAAAATAAAGAAAAACTAAAAGAAAATTATAAAGAACAATTTAAAGAAGCTTTAACCGATTTAAAAACACCAGGTAAAAGAAAAAAACAGATTCCTAATCTATTAACAGCCTCTCGTTTATTATCACCAGTTATAATTATTCCAGCTGCCTTAGTTGGGAATGTAGCTTTTGCTGCCGGCGCAGCTGCCTTATTTGGATTAACAGACTTTTTCGATGGGAAATTAGCTCGAAAATGGGATGCCAAAAGCCAGTTTGGTGCAGATTTAGATGCTGTTACTGATAAACTTTTTGCTGGGACTTTATTACTTGCAGGCGCTATTTTCAACCCATTGCTACTAGCAAATGTTGCTTTAGAAGGTTTAATTGCGGGTATCAATGTCAAAGAAAAGTTAGATGGTAAAAAACCAGCTTCTACTAAAACAGGAAAGGTAAAAACCGGCTTTCTATTCGGCCTTGGAGCTTTAGGTTTAATAGCTCCAGCCTTATCATTGCCAACTGCATTATTGCCCGGACTTGCTTTAACTACTGCTGCTCTTCAAGGTGCGACTGCTTTATCATATTTAAAAAAGTATGACCATAATTCTGATGAAGAAAGCGTCCCAACGCCCAGTTACTACAGCAGCGATGCTTTTCATGAAGCAGAACAAAAAGCCATTGAAGAATCATTATCAAAAACCTATCAAACCCAAAAAGCGGACTCAGCACCTATGAAAAGAACAGATAGTGAACTAGATCGCATCATTGATCAAATGCTTTTAGAAGAAGAACAAGCCACCTTAACAAGTGATCGTCCCAAAGAATTTACTAAAACCAGAAACCAATAAAAGAAGAAAAAATATTCTTCTTTTTTTCTTTTTATCATAAAATATAGTGGTGATAATATGTCTAAAGATACATTTAAAATCTTTGCCGGAAAACACCCTGAATTAGCAGCATCTGTTCTAAAAAGTAAAACTACTTGGCAAAAATTATATGAACTATATGACATCTATGGTGAAAATTCTACTGTTTGGGACAATTTCTTTACTTCCCAACCTGCCAAAGAACCATTAAAAGAACTATTTCAAACCTTCAAGAACCTCGATATGGAACAAGTTCAAAAAGGAGTTACGTCACTCCAAAAAACAATTGGTCTTCTTCAGGATATTGGCTTAAATAATAATGACCTTGTTAGACCACAATATGAACCAAAACCACTTTATACCTATTTTGATGATTAATGGATCAATACACAATAAACCAAATTAAAAATAATCCTTTAGTCTATAATTATTTAAGGGAAGACTCAAGCTGGTACAAAGAACTGACTCGTAATGGCGCAGTAATTAGAGAAATTGAAGAGCATGCTAAACATTTTTATAAGTTAACGAGAGAAGATAAACTCAAAAAACTATCTAAAAATATTGAATTGATCTCAACGTTTATGGATGTATTAAAATAAAAAAATATGTTAAAATAAACATATGGAAAATTTATATGAAAAACTGGATATATTAAAACGTCAACTTGACGACACAACTTGCGTAAAAGAACTCAAACGTTTATATAAAGAAATAATTAAAGATAAAGATTTAATAGAATTAATTAAAAAGTATAATTGTACTAAGGATGAAAGGATTAAAGAGAATATCTTGGCTAATCCTATTATTAGAGAATATAAACATCAAGAAGCCCAACTAAATTTTCTAATATTGGAAATTAACCAAGAACTAAAACAAATTACTAAAAGGGATAAGTGTGGTTTATGAAAGTAATAAGTGGTCTATATAAAGGAAGAAAAATTGAAGGATATGATATTAATGGGACTAGGCCAACGATGGATCGAGTAAAAGAGTCCCTTTTTGCGATGATTCAAAACTACTTACCTAATAGTTATATTTTGGATCTTTTTTCTGGTAGTGGTAACCTAGGCATAGAAGCCCTTTCAGAAGGAGCAGACTCAGCTTATTTAGTTGATAGTAATAATAAGGCAATACGAACAATTAATAATAATCTAAAAAATTTGGGTATTAAATCCTGTGAAGTTCTAAATATGGATTATCAGAAAGCATTAAAATATTTAAATACGAAATCACTCAGTTTTGATGTTATTTTCCTTGATCCTCCATATGATACCGATTATATCGAGAAGAGTATTACTCTAATAAATAATTTGCACCTTTTAAAAGAGACGGGAATTATTGTCTGTGAAAGTGATAGTCTAAAGCGAATTGTATTTCCTAATACATATAAGATTATAAAAGAAAAAAAATATGGAGATAAATTGGTAGTCATTATCAAACAAGTATGATACAATAAAACATAGAATAGATGGTGATTAGATGAAAAGAATAAATAACAAGGGATTTGCAATATCGTCTTTATTATACGGCCTACTTTTAGTCGCGTTCTTAGTTGTTACGGTGTTAATGAGTATTATGGCTTCTAATAGAAAAAATACTACTAATTTGATTGAGAAAATAGATGAAGAACTTAGCCGTCATAGTAACACTGTCACAGAATTTAACTATACTGGAGACGTTCAAGAATTTATTGTTCCTTATGGAATGGCTGGTTGGTATAAAATTGAATTATGGGGAGCGGCCGCAGCAGGAACGATAGGAGATGCCACTACAAATCGTGGTTCTTATACTGCTGGAACTATTTATTTAGAAGAAAACGAGCATCTATACTTCTATATTGGAGGAACCGGTCTATCTAGTGGTAAGGCTTTTAACCAGATTAATTCCACAACAGCTAAAGGTGGAGGTGCCTCAGATGTTCGTCTAGTAAGTGGTGGGTCCAATTATGCTGACGTTACCTCTGCCAATAGCATTATCATGTTGGCTGGTGGTGGCGGAAACGGTGGAACTTATTCAACTTCTAATTATAAAGGAAGTGATACCGGGGCTTCCTACATTTCTGGCTACGGTGGTCAAAAAACGTATGCATCCGGAGGTCAAAAGTATTCTTTCATCGGGGGAACGATGTTTCATGCCGTTAATGGTTTAACCGGAAAGGCCAAGATTGAGTTGATTTCTCGAAATCCAAAAGCTTCTCCGCCACCAAAGAAAAGTAATCTTCTCCAAAATGTAACCAAAATAAAAGACTGTGTTACGGTTGATTTAGGTAGTGATTTGAACAACTCTAAAGAATTGTGGACAGAGGTCCAGGCCTTAGATATTGATGGCAATAACGTTATTGCTCAAGCGACATCTAAATCTCCAGCATCTACCGGGTTATATGACGGCGACACCGCAACTAAACTGAGCAAGACACTAACTATGACTGCGGGTAACGGGAAAACTATCTGTGCAGAATACACTTTAAATAGAGCTTATAATCTACAAGAAGTTGCTTTTTTCCATTTTTATCATTCAACAACTATTTTCAAAAAGGAAGAAATAACAATTACTTCTTCTGCCGGTACTTACACTAAAACATACGATTCTACTACTACCTATATTCCAGCAGAAAATGCCATGGGAATCAGAGTTAGTGATGTTCACTTAGATAATCTGAACACAATTCCCGCCGGAAATTACTATATCACTTTAGCTTCGGATCAAGGTCGTGTCTTAACGGCTACAAATTCAACAGTTGAATCGAAATTAGTTTTCTATGAAGGCAGTAAAAGACAAAAGTGGACTATTAACTCTGTAGGAACAAATCTTTATAAAATAACTGAAACTGAAGACAACTTGGCACTTCAACCAAAAGAAACTGATAACAATGGTTATTTTGAAGAATATACACCGGTAGCGACTTTAGCTACCTATGCTGGTAACACTTGGGAACAATGGGAAATCTATCACCCCAGCACTTCAGCTAAAAATGATTATTATATGATTCAATCAAAATCAAGGTCAGGATACTGCTTAGCTGCCACCGCTACCACTCAAAACGCTCCATTTAGAATGGTTAGATGTAACCCCAATGATAAATTACAGACATTTAAATTTTACAATGCTGATTATTAAAAGAAGAATTGTAACCTAACAATTTTTCTTTTTTTTGTTTTTTAGCACAAAATGTTGACAAGTGCTAAAAAAAGGCATACAATATCATTAGCACTCATAAAATAGTAGTGCTAGGAGGTTGATGTTATGTTGACTGAAAGACAAAATAAAATGTTAAAACTAATAGTAGAAAGATATATCAAAGATCCAACTCCAGTTGGTTCCAAAGTTATATCTAAAGCTCTAGCGTGTTCAAGCGCTACTATTCGTAATGAAATGGCGACTTTAGAAGATTTAGGGCTATTAGAAAAAACGCACACCTCCTCAGGAAGAATTCCTAGCGAAAAAGGTTATCGTTACTATGTTGATAATCTAATGGAATTAAAGAAAATGAATGCTGAGGATATGCTAAAACTACAAATTGTCTTCCGTAATCAGCAACTTGCACTATCTGATGTAATTACTAAAAGTTTACAAGTTATATCGGATATGATGAATTATACAACAATAGTGCTTGGTAGCAACTCTCATGAGAATCTTCTAAAACAAATTGAAGTAGTTCCGATTGATGATGTTAGTATGATCGTAATTATAGTTACTGATAAGGGCCATGTAGAACATAAAAGTATCAAACTTCAAGATGTCTCACTAGATGAAGTTAAAAAAACAGTTGGCCTAATAAACAACTTAATCTCTGGTACTCCAATTGATGAAGTAAGTACAAAATTGGAGTTTGAAATAAAGCCAATTATAGGTAATTATGTTAAACAACATGAACAACTATATAATGCTTTCTATCACGTATTCAACGATTTCACAAATCCAACAGATGTAAATATTGTTGGCAGAAACAAATTCCTAGAACAACCGGAATTTAGTAGCAATATAGACAAAATTAAAAATGTCTTCAATAAGCTAGAGGATCGAGAAACTCTCCGTAGCATTGAAGAGGATAATGATAATAATATTAAAGTCTATATTGGAAATGAAAATAATATCGATAGTGATGTTACCGTCATTAAAACCAAATTTAAAAGTGGTGATGAAGAAGGAACCATTGCTATTATTGGACCAAAAAGAATGGAATACGATCGCGTCGTTGGTCTATTAGAATACATGAAAGAAAATATAGAAAGGTAGAATAAAATGACACAAGAAGAAAATAAAGTTGAAGAACTAAAAACCGAAGAATGCACTTGTTGCCATGAATCAGATGATACACCACATTGCTGTGGCGGTGGTTGTCACCATGAGCAAGAACCTAATCCAAAGGAAGAAGAATTAACAGCTGAAGTTAATAAACTACAATTAGAAAATCAAGATCTAATTGAAAAAGTAAAATTAGCTCAGGCTGAATTAGTAAATTATCGAAAAAGAAAAGATGAAGAAACTCAAAGTATGCTAAAGTTTGCTAATCAAGACTTGATATTAGAAATCATTCAAGTGGTAGACAACTTTGAACGTGCCATCAAATTAGATGACAACAATTTAACAGACGAAATTTCCAAATTTTTAAGTGGTTTCAAAATGATGTATGCTTCATTAACTGAAACCTTAAAAAGATTTGGTGTCGAAGAAATAAACCGAGTAGGGCAAATATTTGACCCCGCTCAAGAACAAGCTTTATTAACTGATACTGTCGAAGAATTAGAAGACGAAGTAGTAATAGAAGTTTTGCTAAAAGGGTACAAATTACATGGACGTGTAATTAGACCAGCATCAGTTAAAATTAATCAAAAATAAAAATAAAGGAGAGATATAAATTATGGGTAAAATTATTGGTATCGATTTAGGTACAACAAATTCATGTGCTGCCGTACTAGAAGCTGGAGCACCAAAAGTAATTCCAAATCCAGAAGGAGGAAGAACAACTCCATCTGTAGTAGCTTTCAAAAAGGGTGAAAGAATAGTAGGAGATGCCGCTAAGCGTCAAGCTCTAACAAATCCTAATACTTGTTCATCAATTAAAAGAATGATGGGTACAAGCAAAAAAGTTGAATTAGATGGTAAAAAATATACACCAGAGGAAATTTCAGCAATGATTCTTTCTTATATTAAAGACTATGCTGAAAGTTATCTTGGTGAAAAAGTAGACAAAGCTGTAATTACGGTTCCAGCATACTTCAACGATGCTGAACGTCAAGCAACTAAGAATGCTGGTAAAATTGCCGGACTAGAAGTAGAAAGAATCATCAATGAGCCAACTGCTGCTGCTTTATCATATGGACTAGAAAAAGAAGAAGGCCAAACAATTCTTGTTTACGACTTAGGTGGTGGAACATTCGACGTATCAATTCTTGAATTAGGAGACGGTGTTTTTGAAGTTAAGTCTACAAATGGAAATAACCATTTAGGTGGTGACGATTTTGATCAAGCAATCATTGATTATATCATTGAAGAATTTGAAAAAGAAAACGGTATAGATTTATCAGACGATAAAATGGCAATGCAACGTCTTAAAGAAGCTGCTGAACAAGCAAAGAAAAACCTTTCAGGAACTTTATCAACTACTATTTCTGCGCCATTTATCGCTAAAAATGAAGATGATGAGCCATTACATATTGATATGACTTTAACAAGAGCTAAATTTGAAGACTTAATAGGTGATTTAGTTAAATCAACTCTAGAACCAGTTAAGAAGGCATTAAAAGATGCTAAAATGACTAAGAAAGACATTGATAAGGTAATCTTAGTAGGTGGATCTACTCGTGTTCCACTAGTATATGAAACAATTACTAAGGAATTAGGTAAAGAACCATCACGTGAGGTTAACCCAGATGAAGTAGTAGCTATGGGTGCTGCTATTCAAGGTGGAGTTATTGCTGGTGATGTAACAGATATTGTATTACTAGATGTAACGCCATTATCACTAGGAATTGAAACTCTAGGTGGAGTAATGACAACATTAATACCAAGAAACACAACCATTCCAACTTCAAGATCAGAAATCTTCTCAACCGCCGCTGATAATCAGCCAGGTGTAGACGTTCATGTCCTACAAGGTGAAAGATCAATGGCTAGTGATAACAAAACTTTAGGAAGATTCCAATTAACAAACATCCCACCAGCACCACGTGGAGTACCACAAATTGAAGTAAAATTTGATATTGATGCTAATGGTATTGTTAATGTTACCGCTAAAGACTTAGGAACAAATAAAGAACAATCAATTACAATTACTTCTAATACAAATCTATCAGATGAAGAAGTAGAAAGAATGCGTAAAGAAGCAGAAGAAAATAAAGAGGCAGACGAAAAGCGTAAAGAAGCCGTTGAAACAAAAAATGAAGCCGAACAAATGATTTTCCAAACAGAAAAGGCTATTAAAGACCTTGGTGATAAAATCGACAAAAAAGAAAAAGAAGAAGCCGAAGATCTAATTGAAGAATTACGTGATGCAATTAAAGATGATGATTTAGATGAAATCAAAGAAAAGAAAGATAAACTTCAAGAAAAAACTATGTCTCTAGCAACAAAAGTTTACGAACAAGCTGCTAAAGAACGTCAAACTGAAGAAGAAACCGAAAATGCCGACGAAGATCAACCAGCTAAGAAGTCAAAGAAAAAGGCAAAATCTAAAGATGACGATGATGATGTACAAGAAGCTGACATCGAAGAAGAATAATTTGTAAAGTAGTCCTAGTTTTATAGGACTACTTCTTTGAATATATAATGTGAGGATGTGAACGAATGGCAAATAAGAGAGATTACTATGAGGTTTTAGGAATTTCTAAAAACGCTACTGAAGCAGAAATTAAAAGTGCTTTTCGAAAAAAGGCCAAAGAATTTCACCCGGACTTAAATAAAGATAACCCAGATGCAGCGGAAAAATTTAAAGAAGCCCAAGAGGCGTATTCTGTATTATCTGATCCATCAAAAAAACAAATGTATGATCAATATGGACATGCTGGTGTAGGTTCTGGCGGAGCTGGCGGTTCATCTTATGGAAATTACACTGGTGGCGGTTTCGGAGGAAGCGGTTTTGGCTTCGAAGATATTTTTGATTCTATCTTTGGTGGAGCTGGCGGATTTTCTGGCTTTGGTGGCAGTGGCTTTGGAGAAGAACAAACCCATGCCCGTCGTGGTAGCGATACCTTAATGCGAATGTCCGTTGACTTTGATGAGGCTGTATATGGTACCGAAAAGAAATTCACTCTAGACGTAGTTGAAGAATGTGAAGAGTGTGATGGACATGGTGGATTTAATCCTGAAAAATGTTCCACCTGTGGTGGTACTGGAACGATTACCACCCAACAAAGAACAATATTAGGAGCATTTATGTCCAAATCTCCTTGCCCTGACTGTAATGGTCAAGGGAAGACCTACAAAAGGAAATGTAGTGCTTGCAATGGCAAAGGTCGTATTAAGAAAAATAAAAAAATTACCGTTAATATTCCGGCCGGTATTAATACAGGGGATCGCTTACGTGTAAGTGGCAAGGGAAATCCTGGACAGAATGGTGGAGATAATGGTGATTTATACCTAGAGTTTGTTGTTGGACGCCATGATTTCTTTGTTCGAGATGAAGATGACATATATTTAGAGGTACCACTATCAATAACTGAAGCAGCATTGGGCTGTAAGAAAACAATCCCAACCCTTTATGGAAATGTCAAGTTGAATGTTTCTGCTGGTACAGATAGTGGCGATAAACAACGTATTAAAGGCAAGGGTATCAACAATGATTATCACAATACCAGAGGTGATATGTTTGTAATCTTCAAAGTTATAACTCCAAAAAAATTATCAAAAACTGAAAAAGCCCTTTTTGAAAAATTAGAGAAATCACTAGAAGATGATACCATTATTAAAAAATTTAATAAATTTGTTTCAAAGAACGATTAATTCGTTCTTTTTATATTAAGTAAATCAACCGTTAAAAGCTAGCATTCAAAAATAGCTAATTTATTGTTGCTTTTGCAACACTATATTTTTCACGGTAGTTGTTATAATGTACTAGACTGGTCAATATAAAAATTGGATGATAAAATATGCAAGTAAAATTACTAGGTGCATTAGATTATAAAAAAGTAGAAAAAGTCTTATCAGAAAATGTTCCTGACGAGAAACAACGCAAAAAATTATTAGAAGAATTAAAAAAAATAGAAATTGCCAGAAAGGGCGAAATAGTAGCAACCGCAGGGCGTTTGTCCCGAGCTCCCGGAACCATCTTAGATATAGTTGGCTTATCCGAGGAGAAAACCTTTGAACAAAATATAAATTTTGCTAGTCGTGTTATAGGAATGGGTCACGATTCAATAAGCGATCATGACTATTGTGTTTTTGCTCTCCAAGATGTTTCGCCATTAGTCGAGCAAACCATCATTGAAGAAAGATTTTCTTCCTTTACTATTAAATCCCGTCGTGAAGTTGACTTTTCCAAGGTAGGGTTTGTTATTCCTGACTTTCACGATTGTAATGGTAATCTTCTTCCTAACAATACTGCCTTAAAAGAAGAGTATAAAGAGCATATGCAAATGTTATTTGACAGCTATTCAGCATTGAAAGATATGAATATTCCCATTGAAGATGCTCGCTTTGTTTTGCCTTATTCATATCATTCAAATATTATTATGGGAATGGATGCTCACACATTAAAGGATTTAATTATCCGCTTAACAAAAACTAAAGATGCAAATATTCCAGAATTAAAGGAATTAGGAGAAAAACTATATCATATTGCTGAAGAATCTATTCCATACATAATTCCTCAAATAGACAAATACCAATCTCAGCGGCAAGATGCCGTAGAAACGTATTTAAACCAAAATACTAATAAAAATTCATACACAATATTATCAAAGCCTCAATTATTAAATCATAGTCAAGATAATATAGATGACTCAATTATTATCTCTGCAATAATGCGCAGATATCAATACACTAGAGAAGAAGCTACTCAGGTATATGAAGAAGCTGTTAAGAATAATCCAGCTTTTAAAGAAGAATTAATGAAGAAAATCGCCTTTGCTTCGGATGGAAAAGAATTATCTCAAATTAATTTTCAATTTCAAATACCGCTTTCACTAGCCATTCTAACTCACCTTACAAGGCACAGAACGCATTATATTATGCCACCTGATTTTGTTCCAAATATTGATCTTGAACAATACAAAGTTCCCCCAACTATAAGTAGGAACGAAGCAGCCAAAGAAATGTATGACTCTTTATTTGCTCTAAACCAAGAAATGTATAATCGTTTTAAAAATGAGTATGGTGTTCGAGAAGAGGATTTAGTTTATTTTACCTTATCCGGGAATCTCGTTAATACAGTTACAAATATTGATGGAAAGACCTTAAAACACATTTTGGGACTTCGTGAATGTAGTAAATCTCAATGGGAAACACGAGCTATGGCAAATGGTCTCCATGAAGAAATAAAAAAATTATCTGGTGCTGAGTGTTATGAAAAAATTCTTGGACCAACCTGTGTTACACAAGGCTTTTGCAATGAAGGAAAAGAATGCTGCGGTAAAATATATACTTTAAAAAAATCATCAAAAAAAGATAGTTAATTTAAACTGGTGATAAAAAGAAGATTATTAATTGTCAAAAACTTTTATATTATTTAATTGTATGATAAAATAAAACCATAAGGAGTTTATGTTAATTGTGTGAATGGGAGGAAATATTATGAATAAACAAATTAAATTATTTATAATTATAGCATTTGTTAGTGCTTTTACAATTTTATTATCTCCATATGAAGCGCAAGCAGCAAGTTATGGCATATGTATGACAGGTGTTAAATATCAGCAAGACTCGAAGACAGGTACAATAAGTAAAACACAAGGAGGAAGTCACTTTGTTCAAATAAACAAAGCATCTACTTCGCTTACTAATCCATGCCCCGATTGTGAAATCAGAGTTAGGCCGCATAAAGTAAATGTTGGTACATTGGGTGGAAGAGTTATAAAGATGAGTAAAAAACCATACGAAATAAGTCCTAGCGATGGTTCTGGAGAGGCAGGATATAATTACTACCTAAAAGTTGCGAGATACAATTATACACTTCTAGATACAACGGTTGATTTGACCTGGTATTATCAGGGATATACCGGAGACAGTATATAACAAAAAAACTATTTAAATAACTATCACAAACATAAACTCTTTATTATTTTAGTTGAGGTGAGACAATGAGGTTTCTCAAGAAAAATTTTTTAGTTATAGCAACTATTGTAATATCTTTTTTAGTTATTGGAGTTCTGGCGGCAGAAGAAAAGAAGACAGTTGAATTTACTAATAATAATATAAAATCAACCGTTGAGAAATGTGAGAAAATTCTAAAAGCATCGAACGGTGACACGGAAAGTATAAAAATGTGCCAAAGAATAGTAAAAAATAAAAATATGCAAGTAGATTTTTATACTGCATATATCGATTTGTTAGTATTTAGAATTCATCATTTGAATGTAATAGCATTTTTACTGTTAATAATTCCATCGATGTATGGAATCTGTAAGAAGCTAAAATATAAATATATAAAGAATGCTCTTACAAGACAAAGTTATACTAATTTTATGAAGGAACTGTTAAAAGAATCTTACAAGTATATTTGGCTTTTACCATTAATAACACTGTATATGATGCTTATTGTTTCGACATATACAACATTTGATTTAACATATGCTATGACAAGCTATAGTGTTTCATGGCCTTACACCTTACTTTCTAAGCCATTTTTATTCATTGTTCTTTATATGGCAAATATACTATTTCATTCGTTCTTTTTCATCAATATATCATTAATTGTCGCAAAGAAAATTAATAAATATATCCCATGCGTTATAGTATCATTTATATTATATATCGCAATAGAATTATTTTTAGAAGTAGGTGTATCAATGCTAATCTTTAATATTATTTTTAAAAATGATTTTGGTATTATATTTAATGTTATGAACTTATTCATGTTTAATACTGTCTTTGGAATAGCCCCTGTATTAATATTTAGTTTTTCTGCTATGTTATTATCATTTCTTGCACTTTACTTCACGTACCGTGACAAAGAACAATTAGTAATTAATTGTGAAAAAAATATTTAATTTAAAATATGGAGGTCAAAATGGAAATAAAAGTATGCAATTTGAGCAAAAAAATAAAGAAAAATACAATATTAGATAGTATTAATTTACGGTTTAATGAAGGTAATATCTATGGACTTGTTGGCAGAAATGGTTCAGGGAAAAGTGTTCTATTAAAAATTATATGTGGTTTATATAAACCAACAACTGGAGAAGTGTTGTTTGATGACAAAAACTACTCAAAATCAAACTTATATTGTCCAAATCTAAGAGCATTAATAGAATCTCCAGCATTTTTTCCAGAATTAACTGGTTTTGAAAATTTAAAATTACTAGCTAAAATACAAAATAAAATAGGAAACCAGGAAATTATTGATACATTAAGAAAAGTTAATTTATATGAAGAGAAAGATAAGAAATTTGCAGAATATTCATTAGGTATGAAACAGAAATTAGGTATTGCCCAAGTATTAATGGAAGATCCTAAAATTTTAATTTTAGATGAACCCTTTAATGGAATTGAAGAAGAAAGTGTCAAAAAAATCATTGACATTCTAAAAAAAGAAGTCAAAAAAGGAAAAATAATAATATTATCAACCCACATAAAAGAAGATTTAAATAAACTAGCAGATAAAATATATGTATTAGATAATGGTAAGATAAATGACAAATAATAATTATTTATTTTTTAAAAAGCAATTAATTTATACTTTATTAGTGACCTTTATAGGAATAGCAATTCCATTATTATCATATGGTATTAGTCATAATTTTCCGACAAAGTTTATTGAGATATACCAAAATAAATGGTTTATTCTGTGTAATTTTATTTCTATAATACTATTAAATACAAAATATCAGGAACTCTACAATAATTACAATTATAGAATTAGAATGACAAGCAATTCTGCTGCCTATTCCAAAATCATCAAAGAATGCAATATAGATATAGTTATTTATTGGCTTATGAATTCTATTTTTATCTTTTTTTTACTTATCGTTTTTAATTATAAAATTTATAACCCATCTGAATTAATTGAAGTAGTATATGTTCTGATATATACCTTGCTCTTGTTAATATTTACAAATGTATTTTTCTTGGTAATAAAAAAATTTGTAAAAAATAATCGATATTATTTATTCTTTATATTAACATCGATAGTATTAATAATAACAAATGGGCATTTATTATATATGAATTTACATTCGAGTTATCCTATAAATTATGTAATTAAATATACCTTTATATTAATTGCACTTTTTACCACAAAACAAGTTCTAAAAAAAGAAAGTAGAGATATTTAATATGATATATCAAACATTATGTTTAATTGAATTATTTAAAAAAAAGTATTACAAATTTTTTCTTCTTTTTATTATTTTATTTGTAATGATTGTTACAGTGTCCTATCTTTCAAATTATGAATTTGACATAATATTATTTGAATCAATTCTTGGGACTTCTGCCAATTATTCTATGTTTGGAATTTTATGGCTATTATTCCAATTATTGTTTCATTGTTATATAGCATTTTTATTTTTTGATTATGAAAAAAACAATTCCTTTGAATTTACAATATTGCGAGCAAGTTACTTTAAAATAATAATCAAAAAAATGTTAGTACTAATTATATTTGTCTTATTTTTTAGAATTCTTTTCTTTCTATTAGTTTTTTTAATATTTAGAAAAACAATTTCTTTTTCATTTTACATTTTTCTTAAAAATATCATCATATTTATCATAGCAAGCATTGCATCAGGTGCTTTATGCACGATACATAATAATATATTATAATCAAACTTATAACAAAACAAAGTTATTAAAAAAGATATTTTAGTAAAAGTGATACAGTAAAAGTAGATATATCAAAAAAAGTAAAGTGAACCATATTTTGGACACTTTAAAAAGTAGATGTAAAATAATATCTCGTGAAAGGAGGTATTATTTTATTTATGGGAAAGCATTTTAATCCAAGTATAAAACTAGAAATAATTACAAAATACTTTAATAATGAAGCTTCTTTAGATATGTTATCTAAGAAATATAACATTTCTAGATCAACCATTTTCAAGTGGATAAAACAATCTAGAGAAGGAAAAGACATAACGATAAGACAAAAAGGTTCTGGTAGACCTAAAGAAGAAAATGTTGATTATAAAGAAAGATATGAAATATTAAAAAAATACCAAGCCTTCCTCGATACACAACGAGAGAGAAAATAACATTTATAAATTTGTATATAAGTAATTATAAACTTTCTAATATGTGTACTGTTTTAGAATACGTAAAAGAACTTATTATAAATATAGGAACAGGGAAGATAAAGATTATTGTGATTATTTAATAATAAAAGAAATATTTGATGATTCTAAAGGTACATATGGATATCGTAGGATAACTGAAGGCATAAAGATTAAATACGGTGTAATATTTAATCACAAAAAAAGTACGAAGAATAATGAATAAATACCATTTGAAACCAGAATATATAAAAAGAATTCGCCCCAATAACAATAAAAAAATGTATTTATCTACAATATTAGATTTATATGATAGAAAAGTAATAGCATATAAAATTTCTAAATTTAACAATAACCGATTGGTTATTGTTACTTTAAATGAGGCAATATCAAAAAGAAAAAATGTATATAGATTAATCCTACATAGTGATAAAGGATTCCAATATACATCTTATCAATACAAAGCTATTTGTAATTCTAATAATATTCAAATTTCCATGTCAAGAAAAGGAACACCTATTGATGATTCACCGATGGAATCATTTCCTGAATATTAAAAAAAGAAACCTTGTATAACAATAATATAACATCTTTACAAGAATACCAAAAACTTGTAGAAGATTGGATAGTATTTTACAACCCTTCACGATTAAAATCAAAAAGACATTAGATTTTTGCCTAATGTCTATTTTTTATTGTGAACCATTTGGGGTTCACTTCATTTTTGATATGTCTACTTTTACTGTATCACTTTAACTAAACTATCTTTTTTAGAAAATTAACGTATGCAAAATACGATCAGTATTTTTAAAGTTAAACTTGGCAATTTCTTTTAACTTTTCTTTACCATATTTAGCAACGACTTCTTCTCCAATTTTGTCTACGTCTTTGCCTGCTCCTTTAGGAAGGGGAATATGGATACTATCACAAAGTTTGTCAAATTCTTTTAAAAATAAATACCTACTAATAATCGAACCACAAGCAACAGCCAGATTTTTGTCTTCAGCCTTTGTCATAAAAGTAATATTCTTTTGAATTGCTGTAACCCCGTTTAAATATTCATAATATCTAGCTTCTCTAGCAAATTCATCTACTATAATATAATCAATAGAAGGCTTTTCTTCTTGCATTAATTGATATAAAACCTTGTTATGCATAATAGCCTTAATCTTATTCATGTTAATATCTTTAGTATATTTTTCATTATATTCTTTATTGCTCAAAATAACACTACGATACTTAATCTTTTTGGCTATCTCCGGAGCGATTTTTTTGATTTTTGTATCGTCAATTTTTTTAGAATCACCAACACCTAATTTTTCAAGAAAAGCAATGTCTTCCTTTTTTACATAACAAGCCGTAACAACAATTGGTCCAAAATAGTCACCCGTACCTACCTCGTCACTACCTACAGCGTTACAGTTATAATACTTTGCTTCAGCTAATTTTTTTTCAGCTTTCTTTTCTTTAGTATTATCGAGAATAGTTCCCCACATTGCCGCATCAACATCAGCGCTTACACCTTGAAACATCGCTTTTCCAGACTCATACAGAGTAATTACTGTATCTTCCTCTTGTGCCTGAAAGACTACATAGGGAATAACCTTATCTCGTCGTTTATCTTTGTAGTATTCTATCATCTTTTCTTTTACTTCATCATTTACTTTAATAACAACGTTCAAAACTAATCACCTCAATTTATTCATTATAAGATATTATAGCATAAAATCAAAAAATAGTTTATAATTATAATTAGGAGGTACATAATATGAATATAATCGACATAGGAATTATTCTTGTCTTGGTGATGTTTGCTTTAGCCGGCTGGAAAAATGGTGTTATTAAGGAAACTGTTTCCCTGGTAGGGCTTATTTTAATCTTCGTAATAGCTTATACTTTTAAAGAACAGTTAGGAAATGTTTTATGTAAATATCTGCCGTTTTTTAACTTTAGTGGATCGATAGAAGGGCTAGTTTCATTAAATATTTTGATTTATCAACTAATTGCTTTTTTAATTATTCTTAGTGTTCTATATGCTATATATCAAATAGTTCTAAAATTATCTGGTGTATTGCAAAAACTTGTTAACCTAACTATTATTTTAGCTCTTCCATCAAAATTAGGTGGGTTAGTAGTAGGATTATTAGAAGGATACTTACTAATATTTGCTATTCTTATGCTAGTAGTTGTACCATTTAAGAATAATCCCATAATAGCAGAAAGTAAAATGATAACGCCGATTGTTCACAAAACTCCATTGTTATCACTATATACAAAAGATATTTCTCAAACAATAACTGATGTATATGATTTGGCAGACAGGGTATCTGGCGAAGAAATTACAATTAATGAAGCAAATCTAGAACTAATTGATACAATGCTTGAATACGATGTTGTCAGTAAGAAAACAGTAGAGCAATTACGTGTATTAGACAAACTAAAAAAAGTGAAAGGATTAGACTCTGTTCTAAAAAAATATTAATATATGAAACATATCAAAACAAAAGAAGAATTAAGTGAAGAAATAAAAAAAGATTTAGTCTTAGTGGATTTTTATGCAACGTGGTGCGGTCCATGTCAAATGTTAGCTCCAATTTTAGAAGAGTTAGAAAGTGAAGTAGACAATCTAACCATCGTAAAAATAGATGTTGATAAAGCACCACTTCTCGCAAAAGAACACGGAATTTTATCAATTCCAGTTTTAGAGATTTACAAAAAAAATAAGCTAGTAGATAAAGCTTTAGGTTATATGTCAAAAGAAGATTTAAAAGACTTACTAAAATAGTCTTTTTTTTTACTCGGAAAGTACTTTAAGAGTAAAAAATTAAATTTATTGTATGCCAAAATTACATCATATTTTGCACAATACAGTTATAGAACAGTCTTTAAAATAATAAAAAATATGATAAAATAAAAATGTCAGTAAAAAGAGGGAAAACTATGGAAAATAAAAGTTTAACATTAACAGAAAAAGAAATCATGATGGAATTAATAAAAAAGGGGGAGTTTGCAAAACTTGAAAGCCTGCCATATTTTTCTTCTGCTAAAATAAAAGCCAAAACAGCAGCTAGATTAGCAGAAATTTTAAGTTACCGCTTCGACGAAGACAATAATAATAATCAAGAAAGACTATACCATCGTTTAGATGAAATGATGAACGGAGTAGCAAAGCAAAGGTTCATTAGAGATAAAAGGAATTTCCGTTTTAAAAGTTTAAATCAAATAAATGACTATTTATTAAAAGAATTTGAAAAAATCGATGAATATAACCAAGAATATTATTTTAAGAAAATATCTAGTGTGCTTAGCCAAATGATAAGCGATAAAAGCCATTACGACATATGTTTAGAAAAAATAAAGAGTTTCTATAACTATTACCGTGATCAAAGGGTTCTTCCTAGAGAATTAACTACTAACTTTTATAATCAAATACTGAATAAACAAGAAGAAACCTATATCAAGAAGACAAAAGCAGAGATGATTAAGAAACTAACAGAGAAGTTGCCATATACAGTTAAAAAGGAAAGAGGAAGAATAATAGGGGCTAAACTAAAGAAGATAGACTCTTTATTAGCCACTAAAAATTATCAAGAATTAGGAATAACAGAAGCTGAATTAAAACAATCATTAGAAAATTATGATGACGACATTAATAAAGTAAGAAAAATAGTAAAAGAACATTTTCATTTAACAAAAGAACAATTAGGTAGAATAAATGAACAATTTATTGTTGGTAGATTAACAAAAGACATCTTAGCAACAATCTTACCTAACGCTAGTGATGAAGTAAGAACAATAATTTTAAATAAATATACTTTAATAAAAGCACAGTTTTTAAATAATGTTTCAGTAACAGAACAAGAACTTCCTAAGCTGGATTTGGGTTATCATTATAACAATTTTAAAATAGGAACAATGAAAGATACTTATAAAACTATAATAAATATCCTAGCAACGATATCCGAAGAAGAAGCCCAAGATATTTTATCAAATAAAGAAGTTCCAGAAGAAATATTGGAACTGTTACCTCTAGTAGGTCATTTAAATGATTTTAATACAGAAGAGATGATAGTTTTATTAAGAAACTATACAATGGTATTAAACCACATAAGAAAAGAATCATCAGACAAAAATATTACATTAAACTCCGCACTGTCACATTTCTATGACTTTTTAACAACCGCCGAAGCATATGACAGTGCAGATGATCTAACTATAAGTGTCTTAGGGAAAAATATAGTGGAACAAATCAGCTTTTCGGATAAACAAACAAGTAGGAATCCATTAGATTATCTAACAGTTTATGAAGGAATGTTAGCAAGAGAGTACACATTTATTCCAAGAGTAGAAGGAGAGTACGGAGATTATCATTACGAATCTGCCAATGATGCTGACAGGGAAAGATTATTAATAGGAAAAAAATGTAATTTTAGTTGTATAGGTCCCCAAGGCGCAGGAGAAAAAGCCTACTATCAAGCATTAACTGGTCATAATGCAGATGTAATTATAATAACAGATAAAAATACAAATGAATTTGTTGCCCGTAGTATTTGTTTTAGAAAGGGAAATTATGTAGTATTAGCACCGTTTCAAGGAATAAGAGGAATTGCCGAATCTTTATATCAGCCTAAGTTTTTGTTAGACATAAGTAATCAAATAATAAAACAAGCTTTAGAAAACAAAGATACGTTAGAATATGTCTTTCTTAGCCCAGATGGCAGATTTTTAGATGACTGTTTTCCAATTATAGAAGATAGTTATTTAATGGACCCTTTTCCTCATGCAGATTTAGATGAAATAGCCTATCTATTAGCAAGTACAAAAGAACCAGAAAATGTAGAAATAGATTCGACTCTACCTATGCCAATAATATATAAAACCAAAAGAGAAAAAGTTAAGGGAAAAAAAGAAGCCTCTAACGAAAGTCTAACTAAAATAAAAGCACTAGATATTTTATTAACAGAAGAAACGACAGAAAGAGAAGAAAAAGAGAGAAATTTCGAGCCAATAAATAAAGAAAGCTATGATGATATATATATGGGGCAAGACTGGTATGTAGCAATAAAAGATGGAAAAATAGTTGAAGAAGTAATCTTACCGACAGGACAAGAGTCACAAACAGCAGAATTAGCCTTGTTAAGAAAAAAATTAACTATACTAAATATGTTAGAAGAAAGTGAAAATAATACTTTAATAAGCAGTAATAAAGGTGGTAAAAAATGAAAAAAATAGGTGAAATAGTAGTGTTTGACGGTCGTCACGGTCTAATCAATGACGAATTAGAAGAATTTGGTTTTCATGTTGCCGATTTTAGTACTCCAGAGCCGGTTGAATGTATTCAAGTAGTAGATTTTGTAGAGTTTAGAGCAGAATATCGTGACCTTAATGTAAAAAGAGCCAAAAATATAAAAATATTACAAAAAAAGTCTAACACGCCAAATTATCCTCCCCACGAATGATAAGAAAAACAGATAAATATAAATAGATTGTTAAATAAGATAAAATAGTTATGAAATATAGGGCGTTAATTATCGTGAATAAAACTCAAATTAAATAGATGCAAATAGATATCACATTTAACACTAATGTGATACTTTTATATAGTTTAATTTTTTGTAAAAATAAGTAAAAAAACAGATATTCTTCTTTGTAAAATAAAGTTTTCGTAGTATACTTAAATTGTCTACTGACAATTAAGGAGGATTATATAAAATGAAATATGTTTACCTATTCAAAGAAGGTAATGCCGACATGCGAAACCTTCTAGGTGGTAAAGGTGCTAACTTAGCTGAAATGACAAATATTGGTTTACCAGTACCACAAGGTTTCACAATTACAACCGAAGCATGTACTCAATATTATGAAGATGGTCGTGAAATAAACGATGAAATTCAAAGCCAAATTAATGAGTACGTTGAAAAAATGGAGGAAATAACTGGAAAGAAGTTTGGAGACAAAGAAAATCCATTATTAGTTTCAGTTAGATCTGGAGCAAGAGCATCTATGCCAGGTATGATGGATACCATTTTAAACTTAGGGTTAAATGAAGAAGTAGTTGAAACTCTAGCAGAGAAGTCAGGTAATCCAAGATGGGCATGGGATTGCTACAGAAGATTTATTCAAATGTATTCAGATGTTGTTATGGAAGTAGGTAAGAAATACTTTGAAGAACTAATCGATAAAATGAAAGAAAAAAAGGGTATTACTCTAGATGTTGAATTAGATGCTGATGACTTAAAAGAATTAGCTAATCAATTCAAGAAAGAGTATAAAGAGAAGATTGGTAGTGAATTCCCAACTGATCCAAAAGAACAACTAATGGGTGCTATCAAAGCTGTATTCCGTTCATGGGATAATCCTCGTGCTAACGTATATAGAAGAGATAATGATATTCCATACTCATGGGGAACTGCTGTAAATGTTCAATCAATGGCATTTGGTAATATGGGTGATGATTGTGGAACAGGAGTTGCCTTTACCCGTGATCCAGCAACTGGTGAAAAAGGTTTATTTGGTGAGTTCTTGACAAACGCTCAAGGTGAAGACGTTGTTGCGGGTGTTCGTACACCAATGCATATTTCCGAAATGGAAGAAAAATTCCCAGAAGCATTTGCTGAATTCCAGAAAGTATGCCAAACTCTAGAAGAACATTATCGTGATATGCAAGATATGGAATTTACAGTAGAACACGGTAAATTATATATGCTTCAGACTCGAAGTGGTAAAAGAACTGCTCAAGCTGCTTTAAAAATAGCTTGCGATTTAGTTGATGAAGGAATGCGTACTGAACAAGAAGCTGTTTTAATGATTGATCCTCGTAATCTTGATACATTATTACATCCTCAATTTGATACTAAAAAATTAAAAGAGGCTACCCCAATTGGTAAAGGTTTAGGTGCATCTCCAGGTGCTGCTTGCGGTAAAGTAGTATTCACGGCTGAGGATGCTGAAAAACAAGGAATTGGTGGAAAAGGTGAAAAAATTATCCTAGTAAGACTTGAAACATCTCCAGAAGATATCTCTGGTATGAAGGCAGCTCAAGGTATTCTAACTGTTCGTGGTGGTATGACATCACACGCTGCTGTTGTTGCACGTGGTATGGGTTCTTGCTGCGTATCAGGTTGTGGTGACATTCAAATGAATGAAGCTAAAAAGGAATTTAAATTAGCTGGTAAAACATTCCATGAGGGAGATGTAATTTCTATCGATGGTTCAACAGGTAACATCTACGATGGTGAAATTCCTACAGTAGATGCAACAATAGTCGGAGAATTTGGTCGTGTTATGGAGTGGGCCGATAAATATAGAAAATTAGGTGTTAGAACAAATGCTGATAACCCAACAGACACTAAAAAGGCAATTGAATTAGGTGCTGAAGGTATTGGTCTATGTCGTACAGAACACATGTTCTTTGATGAAGAAAGAATTCCTGCAATTAGAAAAATGATTCTATCAGAAACAGTAGAAGCTAGAGAAAAAGCTTTAGAAGCCTTAATACCTTTCCAAAAAGGTGATTTTAAAGCAATGTATAAAGAGTTAAAAGGTCTACCAATGACAGTTCGTTATTTAGATCCTCCTCTACATGAATTCTTACCAACAGAGGAAAAAGATATTAAGACATTAGCAAAAGATATGGGTGTGACAGTAGAACATTTAAAAGCAAAATGTGCAGAGTTACATGAATTTAACCCAATGATGGGGCATAGAGGTTGCCGTCTAGCTGTTACATATCCAGAAATAGCAAAGATGCAAACTCGTGCTTTGATGGAAGCTGCTATAGAAGTAAAGGAAGAAGATGGCTACGATATTATTCCTGAAATTATGATTCCTCTAGTAGGTGAAGTTAAAGAATTAAAATTTGTTAAGGATGTTGTTGTAGAGACAGCTGAACAAGTTAAAAAAGAAAAGAAATCAGATATGGAATATCATATTGGTACAATGATTGAAATTCCAAGGGCTGCTCTTACGGCTGACGAAATTGCAAAAGAAGCAGAGTTCTTCTCATTTGGAACTAATGACTTAACACAAATGACATTTGGTTTTTCTAGAGATGATGCTGGAAAATTCTTAAGCTCATATTATGAAAATAAAATATATGAACAAGATCCTTTCGCAAGAATTGATCAAACTGGAGTTGGACAACTTGTTGAATTAGCTGCCGAAAAAGGTAAAGCGACAAGACCAAACATCAAATTAGGTATTTGTGGAGAACATGGTGGGGATCCATCAAGTGTTGAATTCTGTCATAATATAGGTCTAACTTATGTATCTTGTTCACCATTTAGAGTGCCTATTGCTCGTTTAGCTGCTGCCCAAGCTGCTATTAAAGAAAAACAAGGTCAATAATTAGAAATTAAATAAATTAAAATTCCTAGATTTTTCTAGGAATTTCTTTTATACAGATAAAATAATATTAAACTCAACTAGTAAAATCATAAAAATATAAATAACTGATCCTGTCTCTTGGTGACTGCTGGCCGAAAAAACCATTAAACTATATGGTAATTAGTTTAAAAACTAAATCCTATTTAAGAGTAAAAATCACTTTTATAATTAAGAAAAATATGATATTATTTAAATAGAGAGTAGACAAAATAAAGACGATATGCTACAATAGGCGAATCGAAAAAAGTATATTGTAGGAGGTTTTATGGAAGCAAAAACAAAATTTGAAAAACTTAAAGACATTACAAAAACTGCATTAAGTGCTTATCAAAATTATGAATTAACAAACTACTTAAAAACTTTAACAAGTGAAGAGTTAGAATACTTAGAACACAGAATTGTTGCTAATGACATTACTGGTCCTTGGATAGATATTTTTAATAGTCTTCACCAAGAAAAGGAATACAGAGTTTTAAGTGCTACTTTAAGTCTCGATACAAGTCGTTTTTTAACAGACAGTTATTCTGATTTGTTGAAGAATGTTTCAAAGAAAGACCTTTTTGACTCTTTGCTAGTGTATTCAGAACTAGGGGTAGACTATGATTATTTATTAAAGTGGTTACCAGTATTTGTTTCAGTAAAAGATAGTAATACCCTTTATCATTTTCTCAAAAAACAAGGTTTAGATGATGATAAGATAATTGAAGTATTTGGGCATAATTTTAGTGAGTCTAAAGACCTTATTCAAAGAATTCATCAATTAGATTCCAGCCAACCGGTCAATCCAGACCCTAAGCCACAAGATTATTTAAGCGATACAGAATACACGGGGTTCATTAAAAAAGCTGTTACGGCAATTGAAAGAAAAAAAGCTGGTACTGAAAGCTATGATTTATATATTAAACATATGATGTCTGAAGATAAAGAAATAATGAAGAGGTTAATGTAATGAAAAGAGAAGGATACGAAGGTGAATTTTTATCTAGAGAAGATATCTTAAGAACTCATGATATAATCCTAGAAAATAGCGAAGTGGCAGATGAGGCTGGTTTTATAGATGAAACTGGTGCCTTATTCGAATCCGCCCATAATGCAATTTTTGCAAGTTTCTTTGGCATAGATTTCTATCCAACAATAATCGAAAAGGCATCTAGATTGTGTTTTGGCATTATCAGCAACCATTGTTTTAGAAATGCTAATAAAAGAACAGCCTATCAATGTCTAAGACAGACACTAGATTTAAATGGTTATAATTCGACATTTCCAACCGACGATATGTTTGATATATTAACAGAAATTGGTGATAATAAAGCGGCTCAAACTTCAGATGAACGCGAAGAAAGTTATTTAAAACTAGTTAATTTTGTTAGGCGACACAACAGAGATAAACTAACTCCAAATGAAAAACAGTCTCTAGATGAATATGATAGTCAAGCAACCAAGTCTAGTGGTAGTGCTAAATAAAACAATTTAAGTTATCTTAAAATTTCATAATGACAGACAAAAAGGTATAATAGCAACTATTATACCTTTTTTTTATAAACTAATACAGCATCTTTAGATTTATCTTTTGTCACTAAATCATAATTAACATCATAAAAATCTCTTCTAATACAATCCTCCAACTTACTTGACAGATTAAATAAATAAGTAATAGCAATTCCGTCATCTGCCAAGGGCAGAGTTCTTAATAAATTTAGATATTTTTGCAGTGATGCAGTCCCGGTACCATCAAGCGAATAGCTTATTATATTTGAGAGATTTATTATATCATATTGTTCTGAATTATCTTTTGCGATTTCTATAATGTTTCCTACTTTGTGAGTTAATTTAAGTTCTGCTATTCGTTTTTTTATCTGTTTATAAGTATTAGAGTCTAAAAAAAGATTTCTCTCTTTAATAGTCGTTAAGGAATAGGGTTCACTAGAAAATAACCGTGAATTGTAAATATCAAATCCTTCAAAAAAACAAAATAGCGAATTCCAAAAAATTAAAGATTTCTCCGGATTCCACCCAGAAAAAGAATGCTGTTGCATTGCTTCAACTATATTATCAAAAGTATCGCTGTCAAAATCCTTATCATAAGTAGATAACTGATAAAAGAATTGTTCAAACTCATTTTTGGGGCGGGTTAATAAGGTACTAAGTTTTAAATCTGTAAAGTATCTCGGATAAACACTAATATCAAAAGCAGTAATATCTATTATTCCTTTAGCTAGAGCATTTAAAATTTGATCTCCAGAACCTTCAACTGTTAAAATTTTCTGTTTCCCATTATATAAATAATCATATAAACTGAAGTCTTCGTTAGATGTTTTATAAATGAAAGACGTCTGATGAAAAGGCACATCCGCAGTAATAACTTGTTGTCCACCAACTAATCTTTGCGCATTTTGAATAATTTCATTATCAGTCATAATTATCACCTGTAGCTAATTATTATACTTAAAAAATAATAAATGTAAATACAAACAAATTCCAACAAAATTAAAGTTAATATCAATTTTTTATTTATTAGTCTTTAATACCTTATAAACATTTGACAAATCATTTGAATCATGAGACAATATGCGAACACACATGTATAGGGAGAGAATAAAATGAATACTATTACAAAAGAAGAAGAACTAGAATTAATAAAAATGTACCAACAGGTTGAAGAAGATTTTGCAGCTTTTCCTGAAATACAAACTACAGAAGATTTCTTTCGCTGGAGAGAAAGATTAAAAAGAGAGAATGGGGAAGACGGTGATTTAAGAACTCAGATTATTGAAGAGAAAATTCGTGGAAATAAATCTTTAGAACTACTATATGCATGGTCAAAATTTACTCGTATGATCGATAAAAGCAAAGCAAAACTTTATCTTACTAAATCAGAAAATGCTATGGAAGACGATCCTCGTTGTATTAAAGCCGCTGGTATGCTACATAGAGAATTAACAAGTCAAGCAAAACTAAGATCAGATAGATTATTTGGAATATATAAAATAAAAGAAATTAATCTAGGTGTTAAATATCCTACTGGAAGAAGTTTTAATACACCCTATGAATATGAAAAAGCGCTAGTAAAAGAAGACGTGCAACAAGCCTGGCCTGCTGTTTTATTTGTTGCTCTTATGAACGCATATGGGATTGAAGCAAACGATTTAATAACAGTTGGTAGAAAAGTAGAAAGTCAGGCCAATCAATATATCGCTGAACTAGCCGTTGAAAGTGCCGCAAAATCTCAAACAAATCAAGCATCTTCTCCAAAGATTTTATTAAAAAAATAGATTGAATTAAAAGAAACAGTATAATGATCTAAAATATTTATGTAAAACTGTTTTCTTTTTTTTTGAAAAATTTTATAATAATTAAAGAAATATATAATCAGAGGTTTATCTTATGAAAAGAATTAAAGAAATACTAAATACCAAGGAAAGAAAAATGTTAAAGATAGATTATTTAATAATTGGAATAATAATTATTCTATATACAATTCTTTCTTTTATAAATCTAGGTAGTATGACCAATCCCCAAACGTTTAAATATCTTAGCAAGCAGGAAGCCTTAATTATAGAATTGAGAAATCAAGAGGCCGTTTTAAAGACAAAGTTTTATAATGGTGATGTAACTGGTCCAATTTCTATTTACTCTTCACAAAATCGTAAGCAGTATGACTATTTAACAACTATTTCAGAAGCGTCAGCTTTCTCCTGGGTTGAATTTAGTATTCCAACAACTGCCAAATACTTAAAAATAGTTGCAGAAGAAAAAACTTCTTTAGGTGAAATCTCTTTTTACAATAATTATCGTAAAAAGATAGAAATAAAATCTGTCACTAGTAACAACAAACGGGTAAATACAGTAACAGATGAACCTCAAACTGTTCCAACTGAAATAAGTTATCTAAATTCTACTTACTTTGACGAAATATATTTTGCTAGAACAGCTTATGATTACAAAGTAGGGATAGAAGCTTATGAATGGGTTCATCCACCTCTTGGAAAAATGCTTCAAGCAATTCCGGTTCTCCTTTTTAACAATTTTTCTCCTTTTTTTTATCGTCTAATGGGTAATATTGCCGGCATAATTATGATTTATGTAATGTATTTATTTGGCAAACTTCTTTTTCAAACGAGGAAATGGTCCATAGTTGCTGCACTCCTAATGTTCCTTGATACATTCCATTTTACTCAAACAAGAATTGGTACTGTCGATAGTTTCTTAGTTTTGTTTATTATGCTAGCATTATATTCCATGTATCGCTATGTGTTAATAGCTGATAACAAAAAAACTTTATTTTTATCAGGCTTGTTTTTTTCTTTATCAATAATGGTAAAGTGGACAGGTTTTTTAGCTGGTCTTGCCTTAGCAATAATTTATTTTTCTTCTCAAATTCAAAAAAGAAAGCCTCTAAAAGAAACTTTTCTTTATGGAACCTGCTTTTTTGTTATTATCCCACTGATTCTTTATTTTGGAATATATCTAATCTATCCAAACAATCAAGTAACATACACAAATAGCCCTAAAGCGGTTATTACTCAAACTAGTAAAATGTATGAATATCATTCTACTTTAGAAGCCGAGCATGCTTTTTCTTCTCCTTGGTACAGTTGGCCTATATCTTATAGACCTGTTTGGTATTATACTAAAAATTATTCCAATATAACTAAAGGAACAATAATTGCTGTGGGAAATGTTGTTATTTGGTGGATGGGAATTTTGTCATTTTTTATTGGTATTTATTTACTTATCAAAAAAAAGGATAAAAGTGTTTTCTTACTACTTACAACAATTCTTTCCTTGTGGCTACCATATATTTTCATAGGTCGCGTAATGTTCCTATATCACTTTTTTCCAGTCTTACCATTTTTAATGCTTTTGATTATTGTTAGTCTTAAAAAATTTGAAGAAAAGACTTCTATAACTTATATAACGCCAGTATATCTTTTAGCAGTCTTAGCCTTTTTCTTAATTTATTATCCAGTAATTTCTGGTCTACCGATGTCTAAACATTATGTTGACACTTTAAAATTATTTAGCTCCTGGTATTTTTAAAAAATAAAAGATAATGACTAGTATCTATTATCTTTTTTTGCTATAATATATTAAGAATAAGAGGGTGAATTTTTATGAAGAAGAAAAATTACGTTTGTATTGGACATTCAACATATGATATTACTTTACCAGTTACTGAATATCCAATTGAAAATCTTAAATATCGCTTAGATGGTCATATAGAATGTGGTGGTGGACCAGCTTCAAATGGCGCTTATCTTTTAGCAAAATGGGGAGCCAAGACAACGTTAATATCTGTTGTTGGTGATGATCACTATGGTAGATTAGTCTATGAGGATTTTAGAAAAATAGGTGCCAACACTAAATACATAGAAATTAGAAAGGGTCACCAAACATCTAGTAGTTATATTATTGCTAATATGAGTAATGGTTCAAGAACGATTTTAACATCAAAAAAGCCAGCAATTAGACATCTAGAGCAAGACGTTACCGTTGATGCTGATGTTGTCTTGTTAGATGGTGAGCATCCAGAGACAGCCTTAAAAGTTTTAGTTGATAATGACGATGATGAAACAATTAGTGTTTTAGATGCTGGACGTCTAAACAAAGATACAAAATTATTAGGAAAACTTGTTACATATTTAATTTGTTCAAGAGATTTTGCCGAAGAATTTGCTGGAATCAAAATAAATTATAATGACATGAAAACAGTAATAAAATGTTATGATAAATTAAAAAAATATTTTGATACTAACGTTATTATCACTTTAGAATCTCACGGTAGTTTTACAGAGATTGACGGAAAATATAAGCAAATCCCAAGTGTTAAAGTAAAAGCAGTTGATTCAACTGGTGCTGGTGATATATTTCATGGAGCTTTTACATATTTCATCGGTAATGGTTATTCTCTAGAGGATGCAATCCATTATTCTTCAATAACAGCGGCCATATCCGTTACAAGAATTGGTTCAAGATTCTCAATCCCAACGCTTGAAGAAGTGCTAGATTATGGTAAAGAAGAAAATGATGTTATATAGTAATACTCCTCAATTAGACTTGCATGGATGTGACCGAGATTATGCTAGAATACTTATTAACGAATTCCTTGAAGACAATTATAAAATTGGTAATAAAACTATAATCATAGTTCATGGAATAGGAACGGGCATTATTCGCAAAACAACTCAAGAAACATTAAAAAGAAATAAATTAGTTGAAGACTATAAAATTGATAATTTCAATGTTGGTTCAACAATAGTCACTCTAAAAAAGAAATAGCACATAATTTGATGTGTTATTTTTATTATTAATAGAAAAAATGAAAATATAGTGTTATAATGAAAAAAAGAGTTATTCATAAAATTGTCTAAAATATAATAGTAATATCATAGAATTATTCCACTTTTTTGTAGCAAACAGACTTATGAATAACTTGACAAAATCGACCTTTAGTGTTAAAATATAAGGCACTATGTGAGGAAGGGGAGTTCGAGCATGTACACAGAAGACTATGAAAATAGAGGTTTTCCTTTTAGAGACTTTCTATTAAAACTAATTTTAATTATCATCTTTGTTTTTCTACTTGTCTGGTTATTACCAAAATTCATCGCACCAGCAGTAGTTAAAAATCTAGATACAGAGACAACTATTGACAGTAAGCAGCTTGATGCGTTGGGAGAGCAAATTTTTAATGATAATCTAGATACTATGAAAGAAGCAGCAATCGCTTATTATACAGACGAACGCTTACCTAAAGAAGTAGGGGAATCAGACAAGATGACCTTAAGCGATATGATTGGCAAGAAACTAGTCGTTGCCTTAATTGATAAAAATAACAAGGCATGTGATGTCGAAGCTAGTTATGTTCAAATTACAAAAGCCGATGAAGAATACATTTTAAAAGTCAACCTAAAAGATAGTGAGAAAGAAGATTATATTTTAGTTCATCTAGGTTGCTACACATATTGTGACTCATACATATGTGAAAAACAAGAAACTCAAATTATTGTAAAAGGAGACAAGCCAAGCAGCAACAATTCTAGCGGTGGTGGAAATAACTCAGGTGGGAATACCCCAAGTGATCCTAGTGATCCAACCGTTCCAACGCCAACTGACGAACCAGTTGAGCCAGAAGATCCAATTACTCCGCCAGCAGATCCAAAATACATTTATGAATATGAAAGAACAACCGGAGTAGAATTCTCAGCTTGGACGAAATGGTCTGCATGGCAAGAAACTAGTTGCCAAACTCAAGCTATAAATTGTAGCGATTCGAGTACAAGTTGTTTACTAAAGCAACAACTATATTCAAGAAAAGAAAAAATCGGAACATATCAAAAGAAATATACAACAACATATGACGATATCGTACAAACTGGTTCATATACTCAAAAAGCATGTTCTAAATATAATTACATTATAATAAATAACATAACCTATGCGACAACTAAAACATATACCACAGTTAATACTATTACAAGTTCAACAGCCGGTTCTACTGGAAGTTGGTCATATAATGGACGCGCAACTTATTCTAATCCACCACGATCAACCTCAACAACTAAATATGTATGGGTAGGAGCAGATTATAGTTATTGTGAGGAAACCTGTGAATCATTACCAAAACATGTATATGACAAATATACATATACCGGTTCAATGAGCAGTGTGTCATCAACAACATCTACACCATCAGGTTCATCAACAGGTTCTTCATCATCAACTTCAGTATCAGCAGAATGTGGTTCATATGTAACTAAAGAAGTACCTATTTATGGAACTATACGTAAGACTAAAATAGCAACTCGTACTGAGCCACTATATGGAACAGTATGTTATAAGAGTACCAAGACAAGAAAATTAACAGACCCAGGAAAAACTCAATATAAATGGAGCCATTATAATGATACTAGCTTATTAAATAATGGTTGGAAATATACCGGAGAGAAAAAATTAGCTAACTAATTAAGAGGGGGATAAGGATATGAATAAAAAAATAGTAAATGTAGTATTCTACAAATTTTGGGATCCAACTCGTGAAGATGCCATGCAACAAGCATGTATATTCTATGAGGATGGAAGTGTAAAAAATACAACACATGAAGAAGGTCTAGAAGCAGCATATACAATTGCTAATGCCGAAAAATTAACTGGTCAACAATTCCGTGCAATGTTGAACAAGGACAAAGTCTATACAATGTCAGGAACAGATTTTGAAAGAAGATTTCAAGAGTTTATTAGAGTATCACCTGAAAATGTAGCGGCAGCAGTAAATGCCGAGATGGTTAAAATTGCTCCATCAAGAATGAATGGAGCTGTAAAACAAAAGGTGTACCAATCACAACAACCTACTAATAACAGTAAATTAGAAGGTTATTTAAGAGACCAACAAGAGGCCGCAGATAGAATTTATAGTGTTCAAGCAGAAAGATTAAGAAGACTAAGAGAAGAAGCTGCCAGCCAAAATAGTTCGCCAAGAGTTTTACAAGAACTAGATGAAGCAGAAGCTGAAATGCAAAAAACTCAAGCTGAAATAGCTATGAAAGTTCAACAAATTTTAAGAGAAGAGCAGGCTCGTAATGCCGCTAAAAATACTCAAACGCCTTCTCAACAACCAGTAAACAATGGTGCTAGCGCTATACCAACACCTATTGTTATTCCAACTACTCAACAACAGTCACAACAATCACAGAACAACGGATACACTAGCCAACAACAACCTGCAAACAACCAGACTAGACATTCAAATATTCCGGTAGTACCAATCGTTATTCCAGCTGCTGGTAGTCAAACAACTAGCGCCACTCCAATCCAAAATCCAACGAGAGGTCAAACTAGTTCTCAACAAAGACCAGCTCAGGGAACACAACCAACGCCAACAACTCCCACTTCTGCTACAGCAACCCCTGCTCAGCCTCCTAAAAAGCAAAGTTTATGGCAAAGATTCAAAAAGTCAAAAGTTGGTAAAAAAGTAGTTGCCTTAGCCGTTGCCGCTTCACTATTAGTTGGTGGAACAGCTGCTGGATATCATTTAGGAAAAAATAGTAAATCAGGGCAAATTCTTAACAATAATATAGCGTTACAACAAATTGACGAAAATACAGTTGAGGCTCAAGATGCAGCATATATCAACCTATTAAATGAGACAAAAAATGAAGATTTAAAAGCTATCATGACAAAACAAGGACAAAACCTAGACATGTATAATAGAGATTTTGCCGCAGCATATGTTGAAACCGGCAAAGACGTAAAAGCTGCATTATCATGGGATGAAGTCATAGCATTAAATTTAGCTTACAACGACTATAGTAAAGAACAAATTGAATTAATGTTTAATGGTTCAGAAGTTGATTCTTTAGCTCTATCTCATGCCTATAAGAATGCACAATTACAATTAATGGGAGCATATGTAATTTCAGACAGAGAAACACCTGTTAATATGGCAGCATTTATCAATTCTGACGAAGGTAAAGCCTTTGTTCAAAAATATGAAGACTTATTCTATGCTTGCAAAGAAGCAACAGGTGATGAAAGAGTAGCAGCAGTTAATACTTTCTATCAAGAATTATTTAAGGACTTTCCAATTTCTAACGAAGTAAGAGAAGAAGGGTTATCACATGCTGACTCAAGAAAATCAGTTAAAAACTATATGGCCGCAGTAGCACCAATGGTAGCTGCCTCAGAAATTATGTGGCAAAATCTATCTATCGACCACACTTTATCAGATAAAGCCACTGCTTACTTTAACGATATTGGTTTATGCAACATCGCTGAAGATGCATTTGAAAGAGCTGAAACAATAACTCTTATGGCAGAAACAAATGATGATGTTCCAACTTACCAAGAGTTTATGAATGCTAAAATAACAGAATTAATGATCGAAGGAAATTATGTAATTGACGATGCTCACAGAGATTTAAGTCAATTAGATGAATTCCAAAAGTGGGTTAATGGACATTTCGTATTTGATGCTAATGGCTATAACACAGGTGTCATTACGAGAACCACAACGTCAACTCATACAGAGACAACTTATAGTACTGAAACTAAAACACACACAACTAGTGATCGAGATGAAGCGGTAAGAGCTGCTGGTGAACAAGCCGTAAAAGATGCTGAAAATAAAGTTAATCAGCAAATTGATAAAGAAAACGCAGCCGCAAAAGCGGAAGCTGAAAAAGAGGCCGAAAAGAATCGCCAGGAAATGCAAGAACAAGCTGATAAGGAAAGCGAAAGATTAGAAGAGGAAGTAAAACAAGATGATCAAGACTTCCAAGATAATATAGATGATGCCAATAACAATATAAATAATGGTGGAACAGTAAATGAGGACGACTTAGGTCATGGTACAGACTTTGATGATGATCATTCAAATGGTAACGGTGACTTAAACGATTCTGTTGGTGATATTACAACAGATGGCTCTGGTGCAGTAGATCACGATGATCCATTACCAGATCCTAATGAAACAGGTCAATCATTTGATAATTCCTCTCAAAGTTCTGGTACAAGTGAAGAATATTTTGATGAAGGATTGGATTCATATGAAGAGCCATATACAGTCTCATCAAATGCTGAAATTGTTAATCAAATGCTTCAAGAAATGGAAACTCAAAGTACAGCAAGCACGTCAGCTAAAGTTTATACATACACTGCTTAATAGAAAAAATGCCAAAAAATGGCATTTTTTCTTTGCCTATCAACAAATAATTTGACAAAACTATTATTATGTGTTATAATATGTGTACTTTGAAGGTACAGAGGGGTTACTTCAAGACAATTAGACTTTCATAGTTATTGAGGGGGTTGAATATATGCAAAACACTTATATATTTGAATATTTGGACGAAAATGATTTTAGAAAGAAAGAAAGATCTGTAAGAAAGTATAATATGTTAGCTTACAAAAAATTAACTTTTAGCTATTATCCAGAATTGCGAAGAGGGACTTTTCTAGGTAAAGAAGTAAGTAGAAATGATAAAGATAAAACAGTTTCTTATGAATTAAAATTACCAACTGATGAATTATTCGCTAAAGTACATGGAGAAATAATTCTTCATTACACAGTCTACACTGAAAAAGGAATTATTCTACTTACAAATATTACACCAGAAGGAATTCTTGATGAGGGACACAGAGCAGAGTTAGCCACATATAAAGGTGTCATGATTTCTAAAACAAATCCTGAAAAAGATATGTTCAAAATTAATTTATTAAATATGTTAGGAAAGTAGAGAAATTTTCTCTACTTTTTTTATATTTTTACTTGCAACCGGTAAAAATATGTGCTATTATTAAATAGCAACGGACCCTTAGCTCAGTTGGTTAGAGCATCCGGCTCATAACCGGGCGGTCACTGGTTCGAGTCCAGTAGGGTCCACCAATCATAATATGCGGGTATGGCGGAATTGGCAGACGCGCTAGACTTAGGATCTAGTGCCGCAAGGCTTGCAGGTTCAACTCCTGTTACCCGCACCACATGAAATACGCGGACAGATTGTTCGTTTAAATACTTGACCACACTAATTCAATAAGTGTGGTTTTTCTATACAGGGGGGAATTAATATGAAATTGCAAACATCATTTGACCTATCGGATAAAATTATTGAGGCAGAAAAAGGTTATTCATTAAAAAAATGTATTAAAAAAGGATTGTGTTATACCGGTATAAACGCTTTCATTGGTACCGCTATCAACCTCTCATTAAGCGCTCCACCTGATAAATATCTTCGCGATTTAGCAATATATATTACATGGCATGCTACATCAATTGGACTAGCAACCACATTATGTAAAGATACATCTAAAGTATTGTCTCAATATCAAATAGCCAACCTTTCTTCCCAACTAAGAGATATTAATGTTAATGCAAGTTTTGACGAATTAATGGCTTCTTACACATACAAAACAGAATATGAAACAAATTTAAAAAATCCCTTTATTGAACAAAAAAAATATATTAATGTTCCTGTCAATGACGTTTGGGGAGAAAGAGAAGTATCTCTTTGTCAAGAACATATACTTGGGACTAATGAGTGGGCATTGTCAATAGGAACTCCTAGAGAAGAAAAAGTCTACACCCTAGGTCTTAGTAGAGCCCCAAATAAATAAAAAGAAAGGTGAGAAGATGAAATTGAATATTACCTATGACTTGCCAGATAAAGTCAAAGAAGCTGAAACTGGTTTTTCATTAAAAAGAACATTAACCAAAACGGCTAAATTATCCACTATGAGTACAGCCATATATTATAGTATTAATCTCCTTACTGATGGGGAACCACTATCATATCTAACGACACCGTTGCTCTTTCTAACAATTCACGGTGGAAATCGTCTACTAGAACAAAAACTTTTGGGACCAATATATAAATCTAATGCTCAATGTGAAATAAAAGATTTGGCCAACAAACTAACAGCAAATAATGTCCCAATAAGATATGATAACCTAATACGCTGTTATTCATCTAACACACAATATCAAATTCATCCAACTACCGGTAAATTAGAAGAACGTAAATACATTAATGTTCCTGTTGACGACGAATGGGGTAAGAGAGAGATTTTCCTTTGTCAAGAACATTTAATTGGTAGCAATGAATGGGTTTTGTCCTTAGGAACCCCTAAAAAGGAAAAAATTTATTCTTTAGGAACGTTACGAGCCTTCAATAGATAATTATTTGAAGCTCTTTTTCTTTTTATAAATTATGTATAAAATACACAACACTCATTGACAAACGTACAATATACACATATAATAAAATTGTCAGAAAGATATGAGGTGTTATATGAAAGTACTAAAGGTTGTGCTAACAGGAGGTCCATGTGGAGGAAAAACCACATCAATTTCAGCAATTGAAGAGAATTTCCAAGAAAAAGGATACCATGTAATAATAGTTCCAGAAGCCGCAACAATACTAATCAATAGCGGTCTAAGACCATTTGGAACCAATTCTTTATCAATGTACGAGTTTCAAAAATACGTTATGAAACTTCAACTTGAGTTAGAAGACATGGCTACTAAAGCTGCTGCGGCAATAGATGCTAAAACTATAATAGTTTGTGATAGAGGCTTATTAGATGATAAAGCTTATGTTAGTGAAGAAGAATATCAGCAATTAATAAAAGATTTTGGGACAACCCAATTCGATCTACTAAATCGTTATGATTTAGTCCTTCACTTAAAAACAGCCGCCGATGGCAAAGCTGAATTCTATACTACATCAAATAATGGCGCTAGAACTGAAACCCTTGCGGAGGCCAAAGAAAAAGACCAACGCACCTTAAATTCTTGGTTAGGGCATGACAATTTAAAAATCATCGGTAATGATGTCGATTTTCAAACCAAGATAGCTAATGTCAACAAAGCAATTCACGAATACTTAAAAACCCCATATCCACTTCAGCAACAAGAAAAGTACTTGGTAGATTATGTTGATATGAAGAAACTATTAGGAATGAAGCCGGTTAAAATCGATATAGTGCAATATATAAGGCCAACAGAATATGGCGAAGTATTATACCGTAAAAGCACCAAAGAAGGAGAAACAAAGTATACAAAAATCACCAAAATTGACATCCCAAACTCAGCAGATCGGATTGTTAAAAGAAAAAACATTACAGAGAATGAATTTTTTGATAGCATTCCTCAATGTGAACAACCACTATTAAAAACTAGATACTGCTTTTCATACAAAAATCAATACTTTAGATTAGATTGCTTTGATGATGGATTAAAACTACTAGAAATAGAAGACACTAATAAGACACAAAAGAGATGTCTACCTAATTATTTGGAAGTGACAGAAGATGTTAGTCATCTTAGAGAATATCGCAATTCAGAGTTGTATTCGCAAAAAAATCACAAAGCCAAAACCAAAGTTAAATAGAAAGAAGTTAACACTTCTTTTTCTTATCATTGAAAAAGATCTTTAAATTTGTTATAATGACTACTAGAGTAGGATAGAAACTCAAGACAAAATAAAAAGAGGGAGAAAAACATGGAAAAGAAATGGTATTCACAAACTAAAAGCCAACTTCTTGACAACTTAGATACAACAGAGACTGGACTGACATCAAAAGAATGTCAAAAAAGAATAGCTAAATATGGTAAAAACATCTTACCAAAAAAGAAAAAAGAAAGTATTTTTAAAATTTTCTTAAGAGAAATAATGAATCCTATTGAATTACTACTTTTAGTAGCAGTAATTGCATCGTTTATTGCTGGCGAGCCAATTGAGGCTTACGCAATAATTTTTATTGTATTAATTGATGTAATAATGGGGACTTATCAAGAAAATAAAGCAAATAACACAGCCGAAGCTTTATCTAAATTAGTAACAGTTAAAAATAAAGTCTTACGAGATGGGGAAGAAAAAGTAGTCGACTCTTCAGAGTTGGTTCCAGGGGACTTTGTTTTCTTGGAATCTGGAGATAAAATATCAGCTGATTTACGTATTATAGAAGCCCATAACTTTACTGTTGATGAATCTATTTTAACTGGAGAATCACTTGCTGTCACAAAAACAGCGGCCGCTCTAGCTGATAAAAAAATGCCAATTCAGGAACAATCTAATATGCTGTTTTCTGGTACGTCAGTTGTAACTGGTCGAGCTAAGGCAATTGTTGTTGCAACAGCCTTAAAAACAGAATTGGGTCAAATTGCTGATACAATTAACAACACTAAAGAGACAAAATCACCTTTGACTATAAGGGTTGAAGAATTATCAAAACAAATAACTATGTTAATTATTGTTGTTGCAATAATTATTACTGTACTATTAGTAAGTAAAGGGCTACCAGCTCAAGAGATTTTTTTATCTGTTGTCGCTTTAGCTGTCTCTGCAATGCCTGAGGGCTTACCGCTAGCATTAACAATGGCATTAACAATTGCTTCAAATCATATGGCGAAACATAAAGTTGTTGCAAAGACGCTACACTCAGTTGAATCACTTGGAAGTTGTACCGTAATTGCCTCTGATAAGACGGGAACTTTAACAGTAAATCAACAAACCGCTAAAAAAATATTACTTCCAAATGGTACAGCCTATGACATTACCGGTGTTGGTTACGAGGAAACAGGCCAAATAATTGGTGAAAATCTTTCTAATGCTAAAGAAATAGCCTTTTTAGGAGCCATCAACAATGAAGCTAACATTACTGAACATGAACGCTTTGGTGATTCAATTGATATTGCGTTCCTTGTTCTCGGCAAAAAGTTAAAAGTAAAAAAAGATTCTGTCAAAATACTCGATAGTATTCCTTATGAATCAGAAAACAAATATTCAGCTGTTTTTTACGAAAAAAATGGTGAAACATATTGTACTATTAAAGGATCTTTAGAAAAAGTATCTTCATTCTGTTCAAGCAGTAATTTTATGAAGAAATTTGACTTAAAGAAACTAGAAGAGCAAAATGAAACCATGGCTAGTGAAGGACTACGAGTTATTGCTTTAGCTAATGGAAAAGTACCTAAAAAAGAATCTTATACTGAAAAAGATATTGATAAATTAACATTTATGGGAATGGTTGGTTTTATTGATCCAATTAGAAAAGAGGTAATACCAGCTATAAAAAAATGTCGCACTGCAGGTATTAAGGTATTAATGATTACAGGAGATCACCCATTAACAGCATTCACAATTGCCAAAGAATTAAAACTTACAGCATCCTATGATGAAGTAGCAACCGGCGCTGAGGTTGATGAGTATCTTGCCAAAGGACCAGAAGCTTTTGATAAATTTGTTAAAACAAAGGTCGTTTATACCAGGGTTACACCACTTCAAAAATTAGAAATTGTTGAATCTTTAAAAAGACAAGGTGAATTTGTTGCTGTAACCGGTGATGGTGTCAACGATGCCCCAGCGCTAAGAAGTGCCAATATTGGTATTGCGATGGGAAGTGGTACTGATATAGCCCGAGAAACATCAAGAATGATTGTTTTAGATGACAACTTTAAATCAATTGTCAGTGGTGTTTTAGAAGGTCGTGTAGCATATGCCAACGTTAGAAAAATAATTTATTTCTTAATTTCTTGTGGTATTTCTGAAGTATTATGTTTTGTCTTAGCTACCTTATGCAACTTAGATATGCCATTAGTAGCAATCCAAATATTATGGCTAAATGTCGTTACTGACGGTATTCAAGATTTATCATTATCATTTGAACGTGCCGAACGTGATATTATGAAGGAACCGCCTAGAAATCCAAAAGAATCATTATTTGATAAGACTTTATTATCCCAAACAATATTTGCCGGACTATTTATTGGACTACTACTATTCGGTTTATGGTATTATTTAATTAATATTGCCAAAATGGATGTTCCAATCGCTCGAGGTTATGTTATGACTTTAATGGTTTTCATTCAAAATATTCATGTTTTTAACTGTCGAAGTGAGAAAAATTCCGCTTTTACTATTCCACTTAAAAATAATAAATTAGTTGTTTGGGGTGTAATCGTCTCAATAGTTCTACAAATCATTGTTATGGAAGTTGATATTCTAGCTAAACTACTTCAGACTGTTTCTATTCCGATAATGCATCTAATAGGTTTATTTGCTTTAGCACTTACCGTTTTAATAGTTGTAGAGGTATATAAAAAAATAAAATATCGCCATAATCAATAATATGGTATAATATCCTATACAAAGGAGTGACAATAAATGTTAACAGAAAGAACTGATGGAAGTGAAATAATTCAATCAAGAATAGTTGATCAATTACGCTGCCTAGGAATTGATATGATAGATGCAGCTCAAAGTGGCCACCCAGGCATTGTCCTTGGAGCAGCCCCAATAATTTATACATTATATGCGCATCATCTAAGATTTGATCCTGAAAACCCCAACTTTTTTAATAGGGATAGATTTGTAATGTCAGCTGGTCATGGCTCAGCCTTGTTATATGCGACACTTTATATGGCCGGTTTTGATCTTACTTTAGATGACTTGAAGTCCTTCCGCAAAATAGGCTCAAAAACACCAGGACACCCAGAATATAAAGTAACTCCGGGTGTTGATACTACCACCGGACCGCTTGGACAAGGAGTGGCAACTGCAGTTGGAATGGCTATGGCCGAGGCATCATTAAATGCTCGCTATAAAATAGTCGATCATTATACATATTGCTTATGCAGTGATGGCGACTTAATGGAAGGGGTTAGTTATGAAGCTCTATCTTTAGCCGGAACTTTAAAACTAAATAAATTAATACTATTATATGATTCCAACGATATTTCTCTAGATGGGAAAACCTCACTTTCTTTTACCGAAAATATTGCAATGCGGTTTGTTTCGATGGGTTGGAATGTTATTACAGTAACTGATGGTGACAACATTGAGGCAATTTCTAAAGCAATAGAGGAAGCTCATGCTAGTACTGATAAGCCAACACTAATTGAAATAAAAACAACAATCGGAAAGCACTCTTTACTCCAAGGAACAGCATTAGTTCACGGAACTCCATTAGCCAAAGAGGATATCACCAATATAAAAGAAAAATTAAAGGTTCGTGATATTCCATTTGCTATTTCCCAAAATGTTAGTGATGATTTTCGTTATATAATCAATGCTCGTTGTAAAAATGTAGTTAAAGAGTTTGAAACAAAATTAAAGAACTTAAAAGATGAACAAAAGGCAGAACTGGCTTATTTCATGGGGGATGATAAATCCATATCTTTAAAAGAATTATTTTATGAGCCGCCAACCGATAAAAATGAAGAAGCCCCTCGTGTAACTTCATCAAAATTGTTAAATACAATTGTTCCAGAATTTCCATATATTATTGGTGGAAGTGCTGATCTATTTGCCGCCAATAAAACTTATATTAAAGATGGGGGTGCCTTTTCTTGTGATGATTATCTAGGCAAGAATATTTACTTTGGTGTTAGAGAGCATGCTATGGGAGCGATTGCAAACGGTTTAGCTCTACATGGTTTTAGACCTTATGTTTCTACTTTCTTAAGTTTTTCAGATTATCTAAAGCCGGCAATGCGTCTTGCTTGTATGATGGATTTACCTGTAACATATATCTTTACACATGATTCAATTAGCGTTGGTGAAGACGGCCCAACTCACCAGCCTGTCGAACAACTTCTAGCTCTTCGTACTATGCCTAATATGGATGTTTTCAGACCTGCAGACACTAATGAAGTAATAGGTGCGTATAAAGCTATATTAGAAAAAAAATCCGGTCCAGCAGCCATTTGCTTATCAAGAAACTCACTACCAATTTTAGAAACAGCGAAGGCCAATGATACATCTAAGGGTGGTTATATCATCTATGATACACCAAACAAACCACGCGGAATTGTTATCGCTACTGGTGAAGAAGTATCAATATCAATTGAGGTCGCTAAGCGTTTAAAAACAAAAGGCATCGACATTCGTGTTGTCTCAATGCCAAATCTTCATCGCTTTTTGAGCCAAACAGAAGAATATATTGAAGAAGTAATTCCTGTTGAAGTTAGAAAAATTGTTGTTGAAGCCGCCTCTTCCTTCTCATGGCATGGACTAATATTCAACAGCAAGTATTTAATAACTTTAGATGAATATGGTTCAAGTGGTAAAAAAACAGATGTTTATAAAAAATATGGATTTGATGTAGATACCCTAGAAGAAAAAATTGAGAATTTACTTAAATAAGACATAAATAGACTCTTTGTAATGTTACACTGACTATGGTGATATTATGAAAGTCTATTTTATTTTTGATATTAAAGATGAATTTATAAAACTATATACCGGTAACGAAAGAGTTCTTTACGGAATTTTAAAACAAATATACTATTTAGACAAAGAAGAAGCTTCGTTTGGTTATAATCTTTTTGCTCAATTAACTAACCAAATTAATAAGACAGAAATAGATCGTCAACTATTTCTCCAATTTCATCAAGATGTTCCATATTCTAAGAAGGGTAACATTCACTACATCAACAACCTCTATAAAGATGAGGTTAGTCGTCTCATAATAAAAAGAAGTTATATTAGATTAGAATCAGAACAAAATTTTTCTACTTTTTTCTCGATTTTAAAAAACTTTTCTTCTAACTATTTCGTATGTAATTTCTCCTCATGCGATTATTTCTTTTTAACAACCGATGACAAAAATCCCAAAATAACTCTTCAAACCTATACTATTTAGTAATAAAACCTTGTTTTAAACATATAATTCCTGTACAATATAACTAAGGAGATGAATATAATGTTACATGATATATTATTAGTTGTTGTAGGTCTTCTTGTTGGTGCAGTAGCAGGGTTCTTTATTGCTAGAACAGTAATGCAAAAGTACTTAAAAAAGAATCCACCTATCAATGAAGATATGATTAAAGCTCTAATGATGCAAATGGGAAGAAAACCAAATCAAAAGCAGATTAATCAAATGATGAAGGCAATGGAAAAATATCAATAAAGACTAAAAAGGAAATAGTAACTTTTCCTTTTTTTTGATATAATAAACATGTTGGTGATATTATGAAAAACTTTAGAGAGAAACTTGCTTTAGTACCAACTAAACCAGGTAGTTATCAAATGAAAAATAAAGATGGGGTAATTATTTATGTTGGTAAGGCAAAAAATCTCAAAAATAGATTAAAAAGTTATTTTACTGGTACTGTAACCGGTAAAACTAAAATGTTAGTTGAAGACATTGATGACTTTGAATATATTGTTACATCATCAGAATTAGAGTCATTAATTCTTGAAATAACACTAATCAAAAAATATGATCCAAAATATAATATCCTTTTAAAGGATGATAAGACATATCCCTATATTGAACTTACTAATGAGAAATATCCAACTCTTAAAATAGTGCGAAACACTAAGCGTAAAAAAAGTAAAAACCATTTATATGGACCATACCCAAATACGAAAGCCGCTCGGAAAACAGTAGAGATTATTAACCGAATATACCCTTTAAGAAAATGTGATAAATTAAAGAAAGAAGTTTGTCTATATTATCATATTCATGAATGCTTAGGATATTGCGTCAAAGAAATCCCTGCAGAAGAAATATCCAAAATGACTAAAGAAATAACGTCATTTTTGAATGGTGATCCAACAATCATTTCTGAAAAGATAAAAGAGGAAATGCAACGAGCCAGTGAAAACCTAAATTTTGAACGGGCCTTAGAACTAAAAAATATGTTAGAGGATATTGAGACAACCTTACGTAAACAAAAGATTGATCTAAACAAAAACTATAACTTCGATTTGGTAAACTTTTACCATGATAATAATTATCTTTCAATAGAGATCTTTTTTATTAGAGATGGGCTTTTATTTGGCCGACACAATGAAATTATTCAAACAATAGCTCTTGCCGAAGAAGAGGTTCTAGAATATTTAATCAAATTTTATGATAAAGGTGCACTACCACCAAAAGAACTATATGTTCCGTTAGAATTAGACGAAAACTTATTAGCTGACTATTTCAACATTAAAGTAACAAAACCTCAAAAAGGGAAACTAAAAAAATTGTTAGATTTAGCTAAAGAAAATGCCAAAGAACAAATGGAACTTCAAGAAGAAACCTTAAAAAAGGATGATGAAATAAGACTAGCAGCCATCAATGAACTAAAATCACTTTTGCACATTGATAAAGCTTCTCGAATGGAATCCTTTGATAACTCCCACCTTTTTGGAACCTTTTATGTCGGAGGAATGGTTGTTTTTAATGATTTTATTCCCCAAAAGGATGATTACCGTAAATATAAAATTAGTGCTGATGTTAAAGATGACTTATCAGCTATGAAAGAGGTTCTCTATCGTAGATATTATAAAGTATTAATGGAAAACCTAGAAAAACCCGACTTAATAGTTATGGATGGTGGAGCGACCCAAATAAGTGTCGCTAAAGAAATACTTTCTTCTCTTGGACTAACTATTCCAATTATTGGTTTAGTTAAAGACAAAAATCATCGAACGAGTAGTATTATGAATGATTCTTATGAAATCTTAGATGTAAAAAAAGATAGTAATTTATTCCTGTTTTTAACAAAAATTCAAGATGAAGTTCACAGATATGCCATCAGTTATCATCGCAATATAAAAGCCAAAGGTGCTCTTGCCAGTGTTTTAGATGTTGTTCCAGGAGTAGGAGAGGTGCGACGTAAAGAACTCCTTAAACACTTTGGTTCTCTAAAGAGAATGAAAGAAGCCTCATTAGCTGCCTTAAAAGAAGTTTTACCAGATGATGTTGCAGAGAATTTATTTTCATATTTAAAAGAAATATAGTATAATAAGAGAGAATAAGGAGGAATGAAAATGAAATTAAATAATAAGGGTTTTACCTTAGTCGAAGTAATTGCTGCAGTAGCGATATTGTCAATACTTATGGGAGTGGCCATTGGTGGAGTTTCCTCTTCTCAAAGAAAGGCTCGTCAAGAGTCATATGAAGCTATGGAAACAAGTACTTATAGTGCTGCTCAAAACTACATTCAAAAACATTCGTCAGTAATCCCCACAACTACAGGGTTTGATGAATATACAAGCACCTCTGCGCTAAATAGTTTTTTGAGTAATAGTGCTAATTATAAACAGATTAGTGTTCAGACATTAGTTGACGAAGGTCTATTGCCAGAACTAAAAGATCCAACCTCTAAAACAGCCAATTGTAGTGGCCAGGTTTATATTACCAAAGTCAAAGGTACTGGCTCTAAGTTGGATACTTATTCTTATTTAGTAGATATAAGATGTCATGATTATCAATCAAAACATAAAGTGAAAAGTGTTGGCGCCGACGGTATAAAAGGTACTAATGATGACAGTGAAACAACAACTGAAGCCAAAGGGGTAATTTTTCTAAGTTAGGATGATGTAATTTGAGTAAAATACAAGTAATGGATGAAATTCTTGCTAATAAAATAGCCGCCGGAGAAGTGGTTGAAAAGACAATGAACGTCGTTAAAGAATTAGTAGAAAATTCTATTGACGCTGAAAGCGATGAAATAGAGATATCTCTTATTGACTCAGGAGTTAAAGAAATAACCGTTTCTGATAATGGAATTGGCATGGAAGAAGCTGACGCTAGGTTAGCTTTTTCGCGCCATGCTACTTCAAAACTAAAAAATCTCGATGACTTGTTTTATATAGAGTCGCTTGGGTTTAGAGGAGAGGCTCTGCCATCGATCGCTTCGGTTTCTAATATCCGTTTAAAAACCTCAGACGGAAGTGTTGGAACGTTAGTCACCCTTTCTGGTGGTAAGGACATGAAAATTGAACGTTGTGATCTTCAGAAAGGTACAACTATAACTGTTTCAGATTTGTTTTATAATACTCCTGTTCGACTAAAATATTTAAAGAATTTATATATTGAGTTAGCTAATATCGTTGATTATGTTAATAAGATGGCATTGTCTTATCCTAACATAAAATTCACTTTAAAAAACAATGACAAGATTTTACTCCAAACCGATGGTAGTGGAGATTTATTAAAAGTAATTTACGAAATATATGGAATTGATATAACTAAAAAAATGATTCCTCTAGAAGGGGAGAATGATGATTATTATATTAGTGGTTATATGTCTTACCCTGAGGTTACTAAAAGTAATCGTAATTCAATTACTACACTAGTTAATGGTCGAATCATTAGAAATAATGAATTAAATAAAATTATTACCGAGTGTTATCACACATATATTCCCAAGGATAAATTTCCAATTATTATTTTAAATATTGACGTTGATCCAATTTTAATTGATATTAATATTCATCCAACGAAAATGGATATTAAATTTTCTAAAATGGATACCCTAAAAGAATTAATAACGACACTTATCGAAAAAAACTTAAAACAGTTAACTTTAATTCCAACTATCTCAGTTCGAGATAATTCTTCCGTTTCTGAAGTAAGACAGCAGATAATTCAAGCAGAAAACAAGCAGAATATTACCGTTGAAGAACCAACCCAATATGAAAATATAACACTAGATTTTAGCATTGCAGAGGCAGAGCCTCATTATAATCAAGAGCTCCAGTCCGAGGAAACATCAGGAGAAGTTGTGCTTCCGCACTACCGAATTAAAGAAATGATTCCACGTGGAATAGTTTATTTGACTTATATAATTGCTGAAAATGAAGATGGCATGTATATAATTGATCAACACGCAGCCGCTGAACGAATCAATTATGAAAAAGTCTTAGCTGCCCTAGAGAATAACAAAACAGTTATAGACTTACTTATTCCAGTCAAAATAGAATTATCAACCCCAGAATTTTTGAATCTCCGTCAAAATTTTGATTTAATTAATGAATATGGTTTCTCTATTGAAGAATTTGGTATGAATACCATTATTATAAGAACGCATCCAGGTTGGATTCCAGTTGATATAGCTGAAGAATGTATTCGTAAAGTAATAGATATTGTTATCGAAAAAGGAAGATTTGACTTTGATTTATTTGTTTGGCGAATGGCTGCAACCATGGCTTGCCGCATGTCTGTCAAAGCTAATGACTATATATCTTATGATGATCAGGTATGGCTATTAAATGAACTTCGTAAATGTGAGAATCCATTTACTTGCCCTCATGGTCGCCCAACTATTATTACTTATACTAAACTAGATCTAGAAAAACTCTTTAAACGCTCTTTAGATTAGGAGGGTAAAAATGAAAGATATTATTGTAATAATTGGTCCAACTGGTGTTGGAAAAACAAAACTTAGTATAGAGTTAGCTAAAAAACTAGATGCTGAAATAATTAATGGTGACTCCGTAGCAATCTATAAAGAACTAAATATCGGTAGTGCCAAGCCAACCGTAGAAGAACGTGAAAATATTGTCCATCACTTACTGGATATTCGTCACGTTTTAGAACAATATTCGGTTTATGACTACCAACAAGATGTTCGTCAACTGATAGCTACTATTACTAAGCGTCACAAAAGAATAATTATTGTCGGTGGAACAGGACTATACATAAAAGCCGCTCTTTATAATTATAACTTTACCGCTAGAACTACAACGAATGATTATACAAACTTGTCAAATGAAGAAATTCTAAAGAGATTATCTACGTATACAACTGATGAATTACCTCACAAAAACAATCGTAAACGTTTAATAGCACTTTTGAATAAGTATGAAAATAATGAAGTAATTACACATGATAAAGATGAGTTATTATATCCTGTAAAAATAATTGGCTTAACCACCGATCGAGCTATTCTTTATAATAGAATTAATCAACGAGTAGATCACATGATGGCAAATGGACTTTTAAAGGAGGTTGAATCCTTAAAACCTTATTACAAAGCATCACGTATCTTAAATACCGGTATTGGTTATAAAGAATTTGTTCCGTATTTTTTAGGTGAAAAGACTAAAGAGGCAGTAGTAGAGCAAATTAAGTTAGATTCAAGACGCTATGCCAAAAGACAATATACCTTTTTCAAACATCAATTTAATGTTAATTGGTTCAGCGTTGACTTTGTTGATTTTACAAATACGATTAATGCCGTAACAGACTTTATAAACAAATAGCCAAAATCAAAAAAACTCTAAATAAAGCAGTCAACTAAAAATAGACAGTTTATAAAAAACACATTAAAACCTCGATTCAATTTTATATTGAATTGGGGTTTTATAATTTAATGCATAACTAGGCCTTTCATTATTGTAATAATCAATATATAATTTAATTAGATTTGGTACATTTTAGCATGTCCAAAATCGAAATCTATAAACGATTCTTCTTTAATCCAACCATTTAGCGATTCATTTACTGGATTATCCGTTGGAGTACCAGTTTGGCTCATTGATCTTTGGATATTAAAATCATTAAGGAGATTATTATAGTTTTATATTTGAATAAACAGAACCTTGGTCGATATGCAAAATAATTTGATTCTCAATTTGTTCTTCTTTTATTTATAGCATTTTCTTTAACTATTTTTGTGGCTGATTCACCAGATTTATATCTATTAATCATTTCTAATTTTTCTTCAATGGTTTTCATATTATTTTTTCTCATAGCTACCTTCCTTTTTTATTGTAACAAAAAATGTAGACTGTGTCTTTTTTATACTGTCTACATTCATTGTACTACTTTAAAAAGAGCTTTTATATTGCCTCAGAATAAATACTCTTATCATATATATGTTCTGTTGTATCTAAACTATGCAAAGTAGTCGTATTTATTAGAAAATATTTATTATCTAGAATCTGTGTTCCATCAGTCGTAATTGGATCGTCCCAAGTTAAATCTAAATGATACCAATTTCCATTTACATATACAACGTTCCAAATATGTGCAGCACTTGCAATTCGATAACTTTTAATACCCAATCTTTCTAAAAAGATTTGCATTGCATCACTATAGCCTCCACATATTGCAAAGCCTTGAAGTAGGGGACCATAAGCAATATCTGACTTATAATTGATAATATTCCTATCACTTCTATCCACATCATACCTTGTGTTATTAATAATATAATCATGAATAATCTTTATTTTTTCAACATCTGTTGCGGTTGCTGGAATGTTCGATGCAATCACAGAGTCAACTTTATTCTCAATGGCTTCTATCATACTTTTATCATAACTTTTAAATATTGTAATAGTAACTTCGCCCAAAGAATTATACTGTGTTTCAATATGCTTAAAGCCATTAAAGGGATGTACAAAATTGTTGATATGTGACAACTCTTCTTGATCATTTGCCAATCTTTTTACATCTTCAGTACAAGTAGTATACTCATCAGGACAGTAAAATGAAAATGTTTCTTGACCAGAATTTATAACAGTATAAAATATATTCCGAATATCATTTATATTCTCTGGCTCAAAATCCGCTGTATTTTGTACATAATTAAAATCATAATCACGGTAATACTCATTTTTTTCTAACTTTATATCAATTGGTGAAAAATATTTCACTGCATCATAATATATTTCAGTAATATAATCTCTAAAAATAAAAATTAAACTAGTAATCATTGCTAATCCCACTAAAAAACAAATAAATTTCTTCATCATCAAGCCTCTTTTCTTACTCTAATTCAATTTTAAACTAGTTTTTATAAGAAGTAAAGCAAATAAAAAACCAATTAATAATAATTGGTTTATTCCATTGTATTTCTCATTTTAGTAAGTCTTGATTTTAAACGAGCAGCTTTGTTTTTATGTACTAATCCGCTTGACATAGCCTTGTCAATTCTTTGTACAGCGATATTTAAATTATTGCTTGCTGCTTCTTTGTTTCCTGCATTAACTTCTTTTTCGAATTTTTTAATAGCAGTTCTCATACTAGAAGTTACTAAAGTATTAACATCTGTTTTCTTAGCATTTGAACGCATACGTTTCTTAGCACTTTTAATATTTGGCATTTTTTTCACCTCACTTTTGTAAACAAATCAATTTTACCAAAAAAAAGGAAAAAAAGCAAATAAATTTTATGATTTTAGTAAATATTATTATTAGGTGATATAATGCATACAATCGATTTATCAAAATATTCTCTCAGGACAGATTTAATTGTCGAGAGCAATGATCAAACAAATTATAAAACAACAACCCGAGAAATAGATCAAATAAAAATAGATACAACCATTTCAAATGACTCTAACGAAAGATATACTACTGTTTCGTTCCAAGATATTTCTGATAAAGATAATCATAAAAAAGTTGAAGCTATTTTAATTGAAGAATTAAAACCCTATATTAATAACCTAAAGTTAAAAGAAACAGATCCGGTTTTAATTATAGGATTAGGAAATTCTGCATCTACACCTGATTCATTAGGACCTGAAGCAATAAAACAAATTCTTGTTACACGTTATCTTTTTGCTTTGGGTGAAGTAGAAGAGGGATATCAAAACGTTGCAGCCCTAGCTCCAGAAGTAACTGCTACAACTGGCATTGAAACCAGCGAATTAATTACTAGTCTGGTTAAAGATATTAATGCCAAACTTTTAATCGTAATAGATGCCTTAGCAGCCTCTTCTTTAACTAGAGTCAATAAAACCATTCAAATAACAAATACAGGCATTCATCCTGGTAGCGGAGTTGGAAATAATAGAAAAGAAATTAGCACTAAAACCTTAAAAATTCCCGTAATTGCCATTGGTGTTCCAACTGTTGTTGACGCTACTACAATAGTGAGTGATACTTTTAAATATCTAGAAAAACAATTTAGCTATAAATTAAATAATTTCAATAAAGCTTCTTTAAAATTAATTCCTGCAGAAAAGCAAGATTATTCTCAAGAAAATAAACCCCTGTCAAAAGAACTTAAAAAAGAAATACTAGGGGAGATAGGTACTCTAACTGATAAGGAATTTAAACAATTAATTTATGAGGTCCTATCACCAATAAATTACAATTTAATGGTTACCCCAACCGAAATAGATTTTCTTATAAGCAAATTATCCATCTTAATTTCAACAGCTCTTAATAAAACCCTTCATCAACACTTTAATCCGACAAATATCAAGTAAAAATTATATTATATTTATCTTGGTGATAATATGAAAAAACGCTTTATAGTAAAAAGACCTAAAAGAAAAATAATTCCCTATTTTTCTTTTTTTGCTTGTATATTATGTCTTCTTGTAATTTATCATTGTTTAAATATTTCTCCAATAAAATTAACCGATAAAGAATTAGTAACCTATCTTTTAAAAAAGTCTTCTTTTTTAGAAGATGATAATTTCTATTCTTATATAAAAAGTAAGTTAGTAAACATTTATAATGAACCAATAAATTACCTATTGATTGATAAGAATATTAATCTGAAAGATCCAAAAAACAATTCGCCACCTAAGCCAGTAGTAAAAGAAGAAACAGAGGAAAATCCCATCATTTACATATACAACTCTCATCAAACTGAAGAATATGCTGCCTCCTCATTTGTCGAATTTTCCGTTAACCCAACCGTGATGATAGCCAATTATATTTTAGAAGAACAATTCAATAAGGCATCTTATAAAACCCTTGTCGAAGAAAGAAATATCAAAGAGGTTTTAAATAAAAATTCCTGGAACTATGCATATAGTTATAGAGCCAGTCGTGTTTTCCTAGAAGATGTAAAAAAGACTACACCTAGTCTAAAATATTTTATTGATGTTCATAGAGATAGTCTACCTAAAAATAAAACCACAGTTGAAATCAATGGAAAGAAATATGCTAAATTACTTTTTTTAATAGGTTTAGAGAACCCAACATATCAAGAAAATCTTAAGTTTACAGAGGAGATAAATGCTAAAATTAATGAAAAATATCCAAACCTTTCTAAAGGTATATATAAAAAGAGTGGTCCTGGTGTCAATGGTGTCTATAATCAAGATTTTTCTCCTCGCAGTATTTTAATTGAAATGGGTGGTTATCAAAACACCCCAACGGAAGTAATGAATTCGACATTGGCTTTTGCCGAATGTTATTTGGAGGTGATAAAATCCTATGAAACTAACATCCCTTCTTAAATTTATTGTTATTATGCTCATTCTTTCTTTCATCTCACTCTACCTAACTACAGCGGGAGGTTATTATGAACAAACATTAAGCAATAAAAACATTCTAACAGAGGAGGCAATTAAACGCTTTGAAAGCGATGTTGCTGCCGGTAAAGAGATTGTGGCCTCTAACTACATCGTTAAGCAAAAAGATTATTCCAATGCCGCCAATAAATTTGCCAACAAATTATCTAATATAATTGCCAACACATATGATAAAATGATGCGTTTTATATTTAAACAAATAGAAAGTACAATGTCTAACTAAAAATAAATTGACAAATAAACTTCAATATACTATAATAGCAAACGTTGGTAAAAGAGGGAGGAGAATAATTAATGGGCTACTTTTCAGAATTAGATATTGAAATAAGACCTGGCAAAGATTATTTACGATTATTAAACACTTATGAAAGAGATCGTGAATTATCCCCAGCAGAAATTAATCTTGCAAAACAAGATGCCTGGGAAGCTTACGGATGCCCAGTTCCATTGACTGATGCTGAGGTATCAGCCGTGCTAACTGATGATATTAAATCACCAGATTGGGAAATAGCTATAAAAAAATTAACAGCTAAATCAACTGTTTCTCCAGTAACCTATGCAAAAAGAAACAATCACTAACTAAGTGATTGTTTTTTATTTAATATATTTCCTTTTTAATTAATTCTAAATTATTTTCCATAATACTAATATAATCAGCTTTATCGTTTCTTTCATCGTCTGAAATATTATCCAGTCTATGCATTTCTAATACCGAAACCGAAGCATTATCTTCAACCAATTTTTTTACCTTAGCATTTAATTCTTCTTCTTTAAACGAATAAATATATGCTACCTTTTTTTCATTAATTAAAGATTGCACCTCACTAATAGTTTTATCTGTAGCATCACTGTCAATGCAATAAACATTTAAACCGAATTTTTCTAAATACTTTAATGCCGAATTAGCAACAACAATGGTCTTATCATTAGTGTTTTCAACATCAATTCTATAATTTGCATCAAGTTCAGATAACAAGACTTTTAATTCATCGTATGCAACATCTATTTCTTCTTTCAATACATTACTGCTAATATACTCTTCCAAGCCTAGTCTTACATTTTGTGCCATCATTAGTAGTGAGGAGGGATTTAGCCATAACTCCTCAGGTGAATAATCTGTCTCTAAAACATACGCTGTATCAATAATCATCAAATTAGGATTCATTGCTAATAAATCAACCGCCAAATTTCTTTCTTTTTCAATCAAACCATTGTATATAAATAAATCATATTTACTAAAATCTTTTTTCTGTTTATCGCTGATATTATAATTACTTATATCAACACCATCAGGATATATTGAAGTAATAGTTGAATGTTCCCCATACAATTTTTCAGTAACATACTCATTTGGGTAGTTTGTCACTAAAACGTCAATTCCTTCCATATTATCACTAGTACAACCTGTTGCCCCAAAACAAACAGTTACTAGTAACACTAATAACCCTAAAATTTTAACTTTCTTCATGCCTTTTCTCCTTCTTATATTTCATTGGTACAGGATCATAACCACTTCCACCGAAGGGATTACATCTTCCAATTCGCTTTAAAGCCATTAAACCACCTTTAATCGAACCATAATTATTAATTGCCTCAATTGCATAATTAGAACAGGTTGGTACAAATCTACACTCCCTGTGCCAAGGACCAGGAACTTTTTGATAACATCTAATCAAAAAAATTAATATTTTTTTCATCTTCATCACCATAGTCCTTATCATAATAGAAATGTTTTTCTCCTGTAAACCATACTATATATACATATTTGATTTTACTATAATTTATTAAAAATAGCAATTATAAGTATACTAAATTAAACTATTTTGGTATAATGTTAATGGTGAAGAAAGATGGAAGAATTATTTACAAAACTAAATATTAAACCTAAAAATCTAGAACTTTATAAAACTGCTTTTTCTCACAGTTCTTATGCGAACGAACATCGTGCAAAGGCCGATTATGAACGTTTAGAATTTCTAGGTGATGCAGTTGTAGATTTGGTGCTAGCTGATTACCTTTATAACAATAAGCAGGAAAAAGAGGGGAAAATGACAAAAGTTCGTGCTAGTTATGTCTGTGAAAATGCTTTAAGTGAATACTCTGCTAGTCTCGGCTTGAGCAAGTATATTAAAGTTGGTCATGGTGAAGAAAAAGAAGGTGGAAAATATAAAAAAGCAATAGTTGCTGATATTTTCGAAGCTTTTATTGGTGCTATATATGTTGATTTAGGTTATGCAACAGCAAGAAATGTCGCTTTAAAAATAATCGTTCCATTCATTGAAGATCCAAACATTATTTTCTTCAGTGACTATAAAAGCTCTCTTCAAGAGTATGTCCAAACTACACAAAAAAGTTTAACTTATGAATTATTAAAGGAAGAAGGACCCGCTCATGACAAAACCTTTACAGTCGAAGTGAAAATAGACAATATTGTCTATGGAATAGGAGTTGGGACCTCAAAAAAGGAAGCTGAACAAGAAGCAGCCAAAAATGCCCTAAAAAAACTAGCTAAGTAATTACTAATTGCTATTTTTACCAATTAATGTTATAATTACTATGGTATTTTAACCCTTAGTATTAATTAAAGAATTATCAAAATTCTTTTTCTTTTAAAAATAAATATATAGGGATATTAAATAAAATGAAAGGAGAAAAAAATGAGTAAAATAAAAATTTTTAGTTTAGGCGGACTTAATGAGAACGGAAAAAATATGTATGTAGTAAACGTTGATAAAGATATTTTTGTATTTGATGCCGGACTAAAATATGATAACGATCAAAATCTAGGAATTGATTACATAATTCCCAATTTTGATTACTTAGTAAAAAATAAAAAAAATGTTAAAGGAATCTTTTTGACTCATGGTCACGAAGGTAATATGGGTGCTATTCCTGATATTCTAGATGTTTTACCTAATGTACCCATCTATGGAACAAAATTAACATTAGAAATTGTTAAAAGTGATTTGACCCAGGAGCAATTGAATAAGGCTGTTATCAAGGAGATAAGACCTCATTCGAAGTTGGAATTTGGAAAAAATTCATTATTTCCAATTAGTGTAACCCATTCGATACCAGATGCAGTATGCTATGTATTATATACTGAAGATGGCGCAATAGTTTATACAGGAGACTTCGTTTTTGATTCCACTATGATGGGCTCTTATAAAACTGATATTGGCAAATTAGCATATGTTGGAAAACAAGGTGTATTGTGCCTACTAGCTGAATCTATGTATGCAGCTAAGAAGGGGCATACTTCTCCTAATAATAGAGTTTCAGATTTTATTAAAGAAGTTCTTAATAAAAATGAGAATAGAATTATCGCCACGATTCTTCCGGCTCATTTTTATAGAATTCAAGAAATATTTAACGAAGTTTCCAAAACTCATCGTAAAATTGTCATCATGGGAAAAAGCCTTCAAGACTTAATAAATAAGGCCTTGGAAGAAGGTTACCTACACATTGATACTAACAGGATCGGAACTTTAGCAGACTTAGAACTGAAAGACACAGTGGTTTTAATCTCTGACGAGAAGGAAAAACCATTTGCCAATCTTGAAAGAATTATTAAAGGCTATGACAAATTCATCAAAATTAAAGAAACAGACACAATTTTTATAACTGAGCCAAGCTATGAAGGAATTGAAAAAAGAACAGCTGTAATTATGGATGAAATTGCAATGTTAGGAGCCAATGCAGTAAGCCTTTCTGCTAAAAAGCATCTTCTTCATCACGCATCAAGCGAGGATTTAATGTTAATGATCAATTTAATGAATCCAAAATATTATTTTCCAGTAAAGGGCGAATACAGAAATCAATATGCTAATGCCGAAATAGCCGAAGAGTTAGGAATACCAAAAGAAAACATTATTTTAAAGCAAAATGGAGATGTTTTAGAATTAGTTAAAGGAAAGAACACCAACTCTGTTGAGCACATTGAAGTTGACGAAATACTAATCGACGGTAAAAGTCAAGGCGATATCGGCGATTTAGTTTTAAAAGATCGCGAAATGTTAGGTGAAAATGGAATAGTTATAATTAGTTGCACTCTTGACCGTGAAACTAAACAGATTTTAGGAGGTCCGGAGATTTTAACCCGTGGTTTTATTTATGTAAAAGAAAGCCAAGATTTACTTGAAGAAACTAAACAAATTTCACGTGAAGTAATAGAAAAAACTGTAGGAAATAACACAAAACGTGTAGATTATGCTAAAATAAAAAATGATGTTCGCGATGTTTTAGGAAAATTTTTCTATCGAGAAACAGAATCAAAACCAATGATTATTACAGTTATTCAAGAGATTTAAAAGAGTTAATTAACTCTTTCATCTGTCTCTGTAACTCAGTTGTATAGAGTAACCCTCTCCTAAAGGGTAAGTCGCCAGTTAGAGTCTGGCCAGGGACACCATTTGATAATAAAGGATTATGAACATCATAATCTTTTTTATGTGCCTAAAATAATAATTAGAATAATAAAAATATTGTAAATATCTTAAACCCATGATAAACTACAATCAAATAAATAAAAAGTAAAGGAGAATTAAACTTATGGATTTATTAAAAAAATCACTATTAATACTTTTAGTCGCTATAATTCTAGATATCACTATTACATCTGCAGCAACATACACAACTAGGGTAGTTGCTGTAAATATCGCTCCTGGAGGGAAGGTTACTACAAGTGATAGAGAAAAAACGACGTATGCTACCCAAACATATGAAAATACATATACAAACACAACGTTAACCAGTCCATGTCCAAATTGCCCCATTGGTATTAGATTCGAAAATAAGGCTGGAACTTTGTTTACAGATCGAACTGTTTATATGAATCAAACCGTGACATGTAATAATTCTGCTTTAAATCAACCAGGTAAGTATCATATTACATTAAGAAGAACCGATATTACAGCACTAACTACATATACATCTGGAAACTGGAATCATTAGTTCAAAACAGTTTATAACTTTAATTTAATCAAAAACGGAGGTTTAAAATGAAGAAGAGGTTAAAAGAGGACTCAATTATATTTATTGTTTTAATTGCACTTCTATCAATTTTTTCGTTTAACGTCTATAAGTATCTATTAAACTTCAATAATCAAAGAAAACAAGAGTTAGAAATTAAAAATGAATGTAAGCAGAACCCACCAACAGATTTAGAAAGGAAAGAATTTTGTATGGAAGTGGAAGAACAGCCACTTCCAAAATTAGATTTTTATAGTATGTTTTTTTCAACCTTTGCACAAGGATATCACAGTATAACCTTTATAATCTTTTTATTAATTATAATTCCAACTGTATTGAAAATGAATAGATTTTTAAAAAACAATTCTTTCAAAAACTATTTATCAAGGCAAAGTTATAAAAAAACAATTTCTAATCTTCTCCTTAATTCTTCTAAATCTGTTTTAATCCTGCCTATATTAACAATAATCGCTTTTGTAGTATGTTATTTATGCACAGGCAATTTTGATTATGAAAATGCATTGCAAGGTGGTTACGTCACATGGAGCAAAGAAACAATGACAAATCCATTTATATTTGCCTTAACATATATCATTAGAATTTTTTTACTTTCTATCTTATATGTAAATATAGCAATATGTGTCTGTAAAAAAAATCATAATTTTTTTATATCCACCATTATTTCCTATCTTCTTTTTCTAGGGATAGAAATCTTTTTAGAGGTTTTCTGTAATATGATAATTTCTAATATAATATTTAAGAGTGATTTTGGGGTTGTTTTCAATATTTTAAGTATTTTTAGTTTATTTGATTATTACGGACTTGTTTATTCTATTTTAATTCAAATAATTTTTGTTTTAATTTCAATGTATATAGTTTATTCAAAATACAAAGATAAAGAAAAAATAATAATAGAATGTGAAAAAAATGAATAGTGGAGGTTTAATATGAGAATTGAAGTAAAAAATATTTCTAAATCTTTTAAAGATAATGAAGTTATTAAAGATATCTCAATATCATTTACGGAAAACAAAATTTATGGTATTTTTGGTCGAAATGGAACAGGAAAAAGTGTCTTTCTAAAATTAATATGCGGGTTCTATATCCCAGATAGTGGAGAAATTAAGATTGATGGTATTAACTATAATCTTTGCAATGACTTTCCCAAAGACTTACGAGCACTAATTGAAAAGCCTAGTTTCTTTCCGGAATTAACGGGTTATGAAAATCTAAAATTACTAGCAGATATCCAAAGAAAAATAGACGACAAGCAAATAAGAGAAGCATTAGATATTGTAAATCTGACAGAAGACATGGATAAAAAATATCATAAATATTCTTTAGGAATGAAACAAAAATTAGGGATAGCCCAAGTGATTATGGAAAATCCTAAAATAATGATTTTGGATGAACCATTTAATGGAATAGAAGAAGAAACCGTGAAGAAATTAATTATGTATTTTAAAAGAATAAAAAAAGATAAAATAATTATTATATGTTCACATATAAAAGAAGACTTATATGATATCTCAGATAAAATCTATAAATTTAGTGCGGGGCAAATAACTTGTGAAAAAGAGTAATATAAAATTAAAATATCTAATGAATTTGAATAGCTTTGTTACTAAAAAGACATATACAAGTATATTTCTAATATGTATTATGGCAATAATTCCCTCAATGCTATCAGGAATTCAAGGAGCAAATGTGTGGGAGCGTCTATTGAATGTAATAGAAAGTCCACTTTCAAACGTTATATTTTTTCTTTCACTAATTATACTAATTAGTAGCATAATAAAAAATGTCTGCTATAATCAGTTTTTCTTATCTAGGTATAGTACCTATGAAGAACTAGTGAAAAATGGCCTTGCGGCAATTATTATCTCTACGATAATTCTATATTGCTCATTCTTTATAATAGCAATAGCATCGTCATTTTTGTTTTCATTTGGCAATTACCAAATATCATTATATGAAAACTATCACATTAATATATTATTTTATTTAATTTTTAAAC